>Ga0138256_10002177_pt1 | contig 21132 bp, 21 predicted proteins | sample KNB2016incub_MG_FD_105486 | JGI IMG/M metagenome (GOLD analysis project Ga0138256, IMG submission 105486) | Active sludge microbial communities from wastewater in Klosterneuburg, Austria - KNB2014incub_MG | ecosystem: Engineered > WWTP > Activated sludge > Unclassified | place: Austria... | reverse complement strand
TCGCGCATGGAATACCAGGTCATCGCAAGCGCTAGCAGTGGCCAACGCATTGCCGGACCGCCGGGGAAGCGCTGGATGGGCACATTTGCCATCACGTCGAACCGTTCGGCCTGACCGGCGGTTGCTTCGGCCAGAAGACGCCCGGCAAGCGTGGCCATGGCGACCCCGTGCCCCGAATAGCCCGACGCCGACAGGATGTTCGGCGCGACGCGGGCAAAACAGGGCATCCGGTTCATGGTGATGGCGAGAGTGCCGCCCCAGGCATAGTCGATGCGGACGTCCTTCAGGCCGGGGTAGACTTCCAGCATCGGTTTGCGGACCGTCTTGACGATATCGGGGAAGCGGTAGCCATAACTTTCGCCGCCGCCGAACAGCAGCCGGTTGTCGTCAGAAAGGCGCCAGTAATTCACCACGAATTTCGTATCCGCAACCGCGACGTTTTCGCGCAAGACCTCGGCCACGCGCGCGCCCAGGGGTTCGGTGGCGACGATGAAATTGTTGATCGGCATGACGCGGGCGGCGACATGATTGTCGAGCCCGCCCAGATAGCCGTTCCCCGCCAGGATCACATGGTCACATTCCACCCGGCCATGGCCGGTCTGGACCACGGGTTTTGCCCCGCGCTGAATGTGATGAACGAGGGAGTTTTCGTAAATCCGTGCCTCCGCCTGCGCTGCCGCACGGGCCAGCCCCACCGCATAGTTCAGGGGATGCACATGGCCCGCGCTCCGGTCAATGATGCCGCCCTTGTAGGCGGCGGACGGCAGGATCGCATGAAGCCCGGCCTGATCAAGGGGCGTGACTTGGTCATAACCATAGTCGCGGGCCAGCTTTTCAGCATAGTGGCGCGCGTGATCGACCTCGCCCTTGTTAAAGCAGGCGTGAACGATGCCCGGATGAAACTGGCAGGGCATGTCATGGTCGCGGATCAGTGACTTGACCAGTTCGACCGCTTCCACTGACAGATCCCACAATTGATGGGCCCGGTCCTTGCCAAGCGTCTTTTCCAGCCAGTCCTGATCCTGCCGCTGGCCCGATCCGACCTGACCGCCGTTGCGGCCCGACGCTCCGAACCCGATGCGGTGCGCCTCCACCAGCACCACATCCAGACCGCGCTTGGCCAGATGCAACGCCGCCGACAGGCCGGTGTAACCGCCGCCGATGATGCAGACATTGGCGCGGGTCGCGCCCTTCAGTTCGGGGAAAGGCGCAAGATCAGCCTTGGTCGCGGCATAATAACTGTCGGGGTAGTGCCCCGCCTTGTCGTTGGCAAACAGCAGATTCATGAGCTGCCTCAGACGTTCAGCAGTAGGTGCTCACGCTCCCACGGGCTGATGACTTGCAAGAACTCTTTGAATTCATTGCGCTTGACCGATTCATAGACTTTGCAGAACTCTGGGCTCAGCACGTCCTGGATCGGCTTGCAGTCGGCCAGCAGATCAAGCGCGTCGCCCAGATGCAGCGGGATCTCATCATCGGAGGCGGTGAACTCTATCGTGCGTTCCTCACGCGGGTCGATCTTTTCCTTCAGGCCGAGGTAGCCGCAAGCAAGACTTGCCGCGATGCCGAGGTAGGGGTTGCAGTCCATCCCCGCCAGACGGTTTTCGACCCGCCGCGCGGCAGGCGGCGACACGGGAACACGCAGGCCGGTGGTGCGGTTGTCGCGGCCCCATTCGACGTTGATGGGCGCGGCAAAGCCCGGCACATACCGGCGATAGCTGTTCACATAGGGCGCCAGAAGCGCGATCACCGCAGGCAGATAGCGCTGCATCCCGCCGATGAAATGCAGGAACTCCGGCGTTTCCTTCTTGCCGTCCGAGAAGATGTTCTTGCCAGTTTCCTTGGACACGACCGAATGGTGGATGTGCATGGCCGAACCAGGCTCGCCCTCGATCGGTTTGGCCATGAAGGTGGCATAACAATCGTGGCGAAGTGCGGCTTCGCGGATCAGGCGCTTGAAGAAGAAGATCTCGTCGGCAAGCTTGATCGGGTCGCCATGGGCCAGGTTGATCTCGATCTGGCCTGATCCGCCCTCTTGCAAGATGCCGTCGATCTCGAACCCCTGCGCTTCGGCGAACTTGTAGATGTCGTCGATCACGCGGCCATATTCATCGACTGCCGACAGTGAATAGGCCTGCTTGGCGGCGGCGCGACGGCCGGAACGTCCCATCGGCGGAATGACCGGCAGGTTCGGGTCGATGTTGCGTGCGACCAGGAAGAATTCCATCTCGGGCGCCACAACAGGGATCAGCCCTTCGTCATCAAAGAGCTTGACCACGCGCTTCAGAACGTTGCGTGGCGCCGTCGGAACCATCTCTCCATCCGCGTCGATCACGTCGTGGATGACCTGCAAGGTGGGGTCATCCGCCCAGGGCGAGGCGACGGCGGTCGAATAGTCGGGAACCAGCGTCATGTCGGGTTCTGTAAAGTCGCCAAGCGGATTATCGGCCCATTCGCCGGTGATCGTCTGAAGAAAGATCGAATTCGGCAAGAAGAAGGATTTCTGTTTGGCAAATTTCGAGGCAGGCATGGCCTTGCCCCGCGCCACGCCGGCAATGTCGCTGACAACACACTCCACTTCGTCGACACGACGCCCGTCGATGTAGTCGCGGGCTGCTTGCGGCAGTTTTTGGGTCCAGTCGGACATGGGTCACACTGTTACTGTTTGCGGGGTTTCTTGAAAAATTCGGCAATCTTTTCGGCCACGGCGGCCGCGTCATTATCCTGACCGAGCCGGGCAGCGGCTTCGGCCATCACGTCGGGCGGCACCAGACCGGGTGCGCGGGTGCGCAACAGCCCGTCGATGAATTCATCCTTGAATTCGGGATGGGCCTGAATGGTGAAGGCCTGGTCGCCATAGACCAGCGCGGCATTTTGGCAAAATTCATTGCTGGCGCAGACCTCTGCGCCTTCGGGCAGTTCTGTCACCTGATCGCGGTGCCAGGCGTTCATGCGAATGGTCTGGCCGTCGAAATCATATTCCTGCGGGCCGACGGCCCAGCCGCCATCATAACGTTCGACCTTGCCGCCCATCGCCTGCGCGATGATCTGATGGCCGAAACAGATGCCCACCATCGGCACGGCTTCGGCCATGGCCTTGCGGATGAAACTTTCCAGCGGCTTGACGAACGGATGATCTTCATAGGCGCCATGGCGCGATCCGGTGATCAACCAGCCGTCGCAGTCGTGGACCGAAACCGGGAACTGCATGTTTTCTACGTGATAGGTGCGGAATTGCAGACCATGATTGGCCAGAAGCTCGCGAAAGAAGTCAGGATAATCGCCCATGTCGTCGCGAAGCGCGTCGGGCGACTGGCCGGTTTGCAGAATGCCGATCAGCATAACATACTCTTGGTTGGGTATTGATTAGCTAAGCCCGCCCCCCGGCACAAAGCAAGGGGGCAGGGCAAGGGCTTTAAACAGTGTCGAGGTAGATTTCGGTCTGCTCCTGCGGGGTGAGTTCCCCCATGTAGTGCAGTTCCTGACGTTTGGTCATGACCAGATTGGTGATCAGTTCCTTCGGGAAAATCCGCGCAATCTTCTCGCTCTTCTCGAAGACATTGATCGCCTCTTCCCAAGTGTCGGGGATCAGCGGCAGGTCAAGCGCATAGGCGTTGCCCGTGATCGGCGGGGGCGGCGTCATCTTGTCCTCGATCCCGATCAGGGCGGCCCCCAGAATGCCCGCGAGCATCAGATAGGGGTTCACGTCGCCTCCGGCGGTGCGATGTTCGATCCGGCGCGCGGACGCGCTGCCAGACGGCACCCGGATGGCCGAGGTGCGGTTCTCGTACGCCCAGCAGACCGCGTTCGGAGCGTGAGCTTCGGGGATCAGCCGGTCGTAGCTGTTGGAATGCGGCGCAAAGAGAAGCGTTGAATCATGCATCGCCCAGAGGCACCCGGCGATGGCGTTCATCAGCATTTCCGACCCTTCCGGGCCGCCGTTCGAAAAGACGTTCCGCCCTTCCTTGTCGATGACCGAAAAATGCGTGTGCAGGCCATTGCCCGAATATTCGGGATAGGGTTTGGCCATGAAACTGGCGGCAAAGCCATGCCGACGCGCCAGCCCCTTCACCAGCATCTTAAAGAGCCACGCATCGTCTGCGGCGCGCAGCGCGTCATCGCAATGCATCAGGTTGATCTCGAACTGGCCAAGGCCGGATTCGGAAATCGCGGTATCGGCCGGAATGTCCATCTCCTCGCACGCGTCGTAAAGGTCGGTGAAGAACGTGTCGAACGCGTCGAGCGCGCGGATCGACAGAATCTCCGCCGCTTTCCGGCGTTTGCCCGACCGGGGCGAGGGCGGAACCTGCAAGGTCTTGCCGCTGTCGTCGATCAGGAAAAATTCCAGTTCCATCGCGCAGACCGGCGTCAGGCCAAGCGCCTTATAGCGGTCAACCACGGCGCGCAGCGCATGGCGGGGGTCGCCTTCATAGGGTTGGCCGTTCTCGCGGAACATCCAGATCGGCAGAAGCGCCGTCGGTGCTTCGAGCCAGGGCATCGGCATGTAGCCACGTTCGGTCGGTTTCAATATCCCGTCCGCATCGCCGCTCTCAAACAGAAGCGGGCTGTCTTCGACATCCTCGCCCCAAATGTCGAGGTTGAGCACGGACATGGGGAAGCGCGTTCCCTCGATCGCCACCTTGTCGGCAAATCGTGCCGGCACGCGCTTGCCACGTGCCTGTCCGTTCAGATCCGCGGCAGCTACGCGGATCGTGCGCACCTGCGGGTGCTTTCTGAGCCAGTCTTTCATCATCTGTCAAACGCCAGGGCCGCTGATCCGCCGCCCAAGCCGCTGGCCGGGCAGGATGCCCAGGTCGCGGGGGTGGGGACCATGCCCTTGGTCCTTTCTCCCGTTGTGACCAATCCCATCCGGCCCGGAAGTCAGGTGCGGACGCCGCATCAACGCAGTCCGGGCATTCGGCCCGGTGAATTTGATCAAAAGAAGGATACTACCGGACGAGCTGTGGACGCAAGCGAATTTTCGCGCGCACATTTTGGGGCAGGTGTCGGTTGAGGTAGTTGTTCACTTGTCCGAATACGAAAATCACCAGCAAAGTCAGGCAGATAAAGTAGCAGGCGATGACCGGATAAGCGATGAAAGGGTTGAAGGTTTTTGACGCGAAATAGGTCGCGTAATAAAGCGAATCCCCCTTTTGCGCGAAAGCCGGGAAGCCCGAGAAGTAGACGAGCGTGGTGGCATGGAAGAGGAAAATCGCCTCGTTCGTATAGGCGGGCCATGCCAGCCGCATCATTGTCGGCCAGATCACCCGGCGGAATTTCTTCCAGCCGTGCATACCGTAAGCGTCTGCGGCTTCGATGTCGCCCTTCGGCACTGATCGCAACGCACCATAGAAGATCTCGCCCGTATAGGCGGCCGTGTTCAGGAACAAGACGATCAGCGCACCCGCCCAGGCTTTGGTCAGCCAACTGGTCGCAAGGGTGATCGTGGTGAAGCCCAGCGGAATTTCGATGCCCGTGCGCGGCAGAAGCACGAAGGTTTCGTAAAACAGGAAGAACTGGATGAAGAGTGGCGAGCCGCGGAAGACGAAGATGAACCACTCGGCGGGTTTTCTGATCCAACGCGTGGAGCTGGCCTTGGCCAAGGCCACGACGTTGGCCAGGAAGAACCCGAAGAACAGCGCCAAGGCGCCAAAGTAGATGTTCCAGATCAGGCCGGAACCGATCAGGACGACATGCTGGCAGACGGTGAAATCGGTCTTCGGCAGCAGGTTTTCACCAATCCCGATCGACCGCAGGCCATAGTCCAGGAACGTTTCCCAGCAGCTCATGCGGCGGCCTTTCTTTGCTGTTCGCCGGCAAAGGTCGCCTGACCCCGGCTGAGTTTTTGCGACAGACGGCCCAATACGGTTTCAGACAATTTCGTCATCATCAGGTAGTAGACCAGCAGGCCCATGAAGTAGAAAAGCCGCCAGTCCGGGTGAGGATAGGCAAACTGCGATGTCTTGGAGCCGCCAAGCTCCTTCGCCCAATAAACGATATCTTCGACGCCCAGCAGGAACAGAAGCGGCGTGGCCTTGATCAGGATCATCCACAGGTTCGACAGGCCGGGCAGGGCATAGACCCACATCTGCGGCACCAGCACGCGACGGAAGGCTTGGCGCCGGGTCATGCCGTAGGCTTCAGCGGTTTCTATCTGGGCGCGCGGCACGGCTTGCATCGCGCCGTAAAGCACGTTTGCGGCAAAGGCGCCGAAGACGATGGAAAAGGCCAGAACCGCCATCAGGAAGCCGTAGATTTCATGCACAGATTGCGGGCTCGCCGACAGGGGCAGCTTCGCCTCGGCGCAGACCACGAAATCCGACCCCTGCCAGATTGCGTCCTTCCAGTCGGGGCATTTGATCTTGTGCCGGATGACCTCGAAGAGCTGGTCCAGCGCAATCGGCACAAACATGAAGAAAATGATGTCGGGAATACCGCGCACCATGGCCGTATAGGCCTTGCCTATCAGTCGGATCGGCATCACATGCGAACGTGCCGCAACCGCGCCGCCAAAGCCGAAAAGCATCGCGACCGGCGCGACAATCGCCATCAGCAGAAGAACGGTGCCAAGCGATGCATAAAGCAGCTGGTGCTTTTCATTGGTGAGATAGCAAGAAAGCCAGGCAAGGCCTTCCAGCGTCTTTGGATCGGCACAATATTGAAACATCCTGCGGACGGCCCCCATGGTCGCGCCAGATTGATCCCGGCTGCGACGCGCGTCACGGAAGTCCCCCGCCGGTCAGGGCAGGGGACCAATTCAGTCGGATCAGAACACCAGTGCGGCGTCGCCAAACCATTTCTTGATCATGGCATTGAGCGAGCCATCATCTTTCATCGACTGGATGGCGGCGTCGAGTTTGCCTTTCAGCTCGGTGTCGCTTTCGCGAATGCCAAGGCCGACGCCCCCGCCCAGCGACGGCTCGTCGCCGGTAAAGACCAGCTCGCCATTCGATTCCGCCGCGATCGGCACAAGGAAGTCTTTGTCAGCGAACACCGCAACCGCTTCCCCATTGCGCACGGCGGCGATGGTTTCGTCGGGCGTGGCATATTCGGCCAGGGTCATGCCCTGTTCGGCAACATAGCCGGCCTGGATCGTCGAGGTTTGCGCTGCAACCGGGCCGGATTTCAGGTCGGTGTCAGCCGACAGTGCGAGGTAGGCCGAGGTCGCCGGCGGCACATAGTTTTGCGAGAAGTCGATGACCTTGTCACGTTCTTCGGTGATCGACATGCCGGCGATGATCACGTCATAGTTGCCCGAAACGAGGTTCGGGATGATCGTGTCCCATTCGTTCGTGACCCATTCACAGGTCAGTTCGGCGCGCTTGCAAAGCTCGTCGCCAAGCTCACGCTCGAACCCGTCCACTTCGCCCGCATCATTGATGAAGTTGTAGGGAGGGTAGGCACCCTCTGTGCCAAGGCGGACAGTGTCGGCCATTGCGAAACCGGCCGTCAGGGCCAGTGCAGCGGCGGAAAGGAACAGTTTTTTCATTAGTTTACTCCCAGTTTGGTCTTTGGCGCATTGATTTTCAGGCTGAGACAGTCGCGCTCAGAAACTGTTGCAGTCGTTCGGTCTTCGGCGATCCGAAAACCTGATCCGGTGGACCTTCTTCCTCGATCTTGCCTTTGTGCAGAAACACCACATGGTCCGACACATCGGCGGCAAGCCGCATGTCATGGGTCACAAGAAGCATGGTGCGGCCTTCCTCGGCCAGCGCCTTGATCACCTTTACCACTTCTTGTTCCAGCTCGGGGTCAAGCGCCGAAGTCGGTTCATCGAAAAGCAAAGCTTTGGGTTCCATGCACAGCGCGCGCGCGATGGCGGCGCGCTGCTGCTGGCCGCCCGACAGCATCGCGGGATAGACGTCGCATTTCTCGCCGATGCCGACCTTGGCCAGATATTTGCGTGCGGAGGCCTCCACCTCGGCCCGGTCCCGGTTCAGGACGGTCAGCGGCGCCTCCATGACGTTTTGAAGGATTGTCATGTGCGACCAAAGATTGAATTGCTGGAAGACCATCGCGAGGTTGGTGCGCACCCGGATGACCTGGGCCTTGTCAGCGGGGTGGCGGTTCAGTCCCTCGCCGCGCCATTTGATCGGTTCGCCGTCAAACAAGACCTCGCCCTGCTGGCTTTCCTCGAGCAGGTTGCAGCACCGCAGGAGCGTGGACTTGCCTGACCCGGACGAGCCGATCAGCGAGATCACCTCGCCCTTGTGCGCGGTGATCGAGACGCCTTTCAGCACCTCCAGATTGCCGTAAGCCTTGTGCAGGTTACGGATTTCAATGACTGGCGTATCTTGCTGAGACACTTGTGGCCGTTCCTTCCCCCGTTTCTTCGAATAGGGCGGAAAGCCGGTCGTTTTGCAACGCAAAATCTGCCAAGAATGGCAGTCACTTTTGCATTTTGGTCAGCCTTGCCGTCCAAAGTGGCGGTTCAGGCGCCACTGTGCGGCGGGGTGCGCACCGCCAGATAGGCTGCCGCCGGTATCTGAACCAGATCGCGCAGACCCAGCGCCATGCGATCTTGTTCGTCCAGCCCGGCCAAGGCGGCGCGCACGCTGCCCGCCAGCGCCACCGGGTCATTCCCGGCTGCCGTAATCAGCGGCAGACCCGGCGTGGGGTCGGTACGCGCAATCACGCGCAGCCGCGTGGCCAGGTCCGGCTGGTGTTGCGCGAGCAGACGCCAGGTCACGGCGTCGATGGCGGCGATGTCCGCCTGCCCATCGGCAACGGCGAGGGCCGAGGCGCGGTGGGCACCCGTGACCAGATGATGGGTGAATGTCTCCCCATGGGCCGCGGCATGGTTTTGGGGCGCGGCCCAGCCCGATTGGCTGTCATACCCATTGATGGCCAGCACTTTGCCAAAAAAGTCGCCCCAGTCCCCGCCCGCGTCGCGGCGCACAACCAGTTCTGAATAATAGTGACCGGGCGGCGTATCGGGCAGGCCGTAGTCGGGCGTTCCAACCAGCCTCACATGGTCATGCAGCGCCGTGCGGTAGGGAAAGCCGCAGGTTTGGCTCAGGATCACATCGGGTGCGCGCCAGTCGTTCCAGCGCGGGCCGCGGTGCAGGGTGTCGGGCGCCTCAAGGCCGCGCGCCCGCAGGCGATCGCGGATCAGGGCCCAAAAGCGGTCCGTCGCGGGGCGCACTTCGTCCCAATCATACATAGGCAGGCAGGCAATCACGATTTGTCCATCCTTTGCCGCGCCAGCGCACTGTCACGGTCATTGATCCCCAGAAGGTTCGCTACCAGCCGGAGCGTGGCATCTTCGTCCGAACTGCGTTTGCCATCGGAAAGCGCAACGGACCAGAGTGCCTCAAGAAGCGCAACCCGGTCTTCATGGGGCACTGCTTCCTTGAGGGTGCGCGTGAAACGCACGGTGTCGGGAGCGTCTGCTTCCAGCACTTCCGCTTACTGGCGAAGCGCGACGGCGGCAAAGGCACCAAGGCCGAAATGATCCGCAAGGAAGCGATCAATCGCCTGGGCCTCCGTCTGGTGAAACTCGTCATCGGCACGCGCGACGCGCACCAGAAGTGCTGCAAGCGCGAGCCGCGCAGGAGGGGACGCCGACACATCGGGCGCTGAGCGACCCAGCCCGGATAGAATTTTGCGGAACATCGCTTTCGGCTCACTTTCATCGCAGTGTGGTGCCCGCGCACAAAGCAAAACTAATTCGCCAGCTTGCGTTGCGAATGCCGCTCTGCGTCACTACCTAGTGCCAAAATGTCGGAACTAGCCGAAGGTGGGGGACAGAAATGATGGAAATTTTTACGGCCGAAGGCATGACCGCCCTGATGCAGGTTATTGCAATCGACCTGGTTCTTGCTGGCGACAACGCCATTGTGATCGGTCTGGCGGCTGCTGGCCTTCCCAAGGAACAGCGCGCGCGGGCGATCCTCATCGGCATCATGGCTGCGACCGTGATGCGAATCGGGTTCGCCGCGATCACCACCCAACTTCTGGCCATCACCGGGCTCCTGCTGGCGGGCGGTATCTTGCTGCTGTGGGTCTGCTGGAAGATGTGGCGCGAGCTGAGCGAGGGCCATGTGGACGAGGAACGCGCCGAAGAGGCGCTGACCGGCGAAGACGTGAACCGCGATGGTTTGATTGCGGCAGGCGGGCCGAGAAAAACCTTCGCCCAGGCGGCCACGCAGATCGTCATTGCTGACGTTTCCATGTCGCTTGACAACGTGCTGGCGGTTGCCGGTGCCGCACGGGATCACTTCTCGGTGCTGGTCATCGGTCTGGTCCTGTCCATCGCCTTGATGGGGCTTGCCGCGACCTTCATCGCCAAGCTGCTGAACCGCCACCGCTGGATTGCCTATGTTGGTCTGGCAATCATCCTCTATGTTGCCCTCAAGATGATCTGGGAAGGCTGGCACGAGGTTGGCCCACTGGTAACGACCGCGCTGGGCTGACCGGCGCACCTTTCCAACCCATTGGCCAGCAAGGACAGTCTGCCATGATCCTCTACGGAATTCCCACCTGCGATACCTGCAAGAAGGCGCTGAAAGCCATTGAAGCTGCGGGGAAGGCCGTGACGTTCCGCGATGTGCGGGCCGACCCCCTGTCAGAGGCCGAGGTGGGCGAGATCGTGCGGGAATTTGGCGATCGGGTGATCAACAAGCAATCGACCACCTATCGCGGGTTTTCCGATTTTCTGAAGATGTCAGAGCCCGAGGCGCAGATTGCCGCGCAGCCGACCGTGATGAAACGTCCCCTCATCCGCGATGGCCAGAATTGGCATCTAGGGTGGGACGACGCGGTTCAATCCCACGTCTTGAAATGAAAACGGCCCCTCTCAGGGGGCCGTTCTGAAAGTGTTTGGCCGGTCTGACTGGCCTTAGAGAAGCTTCAGGTCGCTGGCAGAAGAACGGCCATCGCGCCCCGACTGAAGTTCGTAGGCAATCTTCTGGTTGTCGTTGAGACTTTTCAGCCCGGCCCGCTCGACCGCCGAAATATGAACGAAGATATCTTTCCCGCCGTCATCGGGGGCGATGAAACCGTAGCCCTTTGTCGTGTTGAACCATTTCACGGTGCCGGTGGCCATCCCGTCTACTCCCTTGTTGGTCTTCCCCGGCGCGATTGCCGGGGCCGTGCAGCCAGGTCTTTCAAGTCTTCCGGCTGCCCCATGATCAGGGAGGCGGTAGGAAAGTCTGCGTCCGCGCCAGAAATGATCGGTGATTCCCAACAAAAATCAAGGATTTTGAACAGTCGGCCCGCGATTGGTCCCTAGCCGCGCACCCTGGTCAGCAGACGGTCAAGCGAAAAAGGGCCGGCTCCGCAGAAAATCAGGACGATCAGCACAAAGGCCCAAAGGCCGCGCTGATCCCAGATGAGCGCCCCGGACGCCGCGTCGAACCAGCGGCCCAGATCATCGCCCCCAACCCCATGGCCATAGATGTCGGTCAGGCTTTGCACGATGACAAAGCCAAGCATTCCTGCGGCCGCAAGCCGGGTGAAAAGACCCAAAAGCAGCAGTAGCGGCAAAAATAATTCGGCCAGCGTGCCGGCGACCACCACCGCCCAGTGGAATAGGCCAAGCTGGCTGGCGTCATAGCCGACCGCCTCCATCGCCTTGGGGAAGATCTGGACATAGGCCCCATCAGAGGGGCTGAGGAACCCCAGGATGCCTTCGCCAAGCTTGGTGCGGGCAGAGGCCCAGAAATATCCGGCCAGCACCGCTGCAAAGACAAAACGCGCAAGCGTCGTCAGGGTGTGGGGCGCCCAGGATTGCAGGCATGCGACAGCGCGGTTGTAGGGCGACAAAAGCAGCATGATCAGTCCTCACGGATGCCGGTGATTGCCCCGCCTGCCAGCAGAAGGCCAAGCGTTGCGGTCAGATCGAACGGACCTGCCTGATCGAAAGCCTGGCCAAAAGTCTGCCCGTCGAGAAGCGCCAGAAGGAAAGACGCGGCCCCCGTGGGCAGCAAAACGGGCTCAGGGTCGAAGACGGGACGCGTGATCAGCACATCCTGCGGTTCCGCCGATTGCGGCGGGGGGGCACCGCGCAGGTTCGCCGCCCAGATTGCATGAATCGGCCAGCGCGACCGCACCAGCCGCAGTGCGGGGGCCAATGTCAGTCGCGCCGCCAAAAGCCGGTCGGACGGCAGATCCTGCAACCGCGCCGCGTCGATGGGGGGGGCGTCGGCCGCATGATAGGACTGGCGCAAGGCCAGCTCCAGCCGCGCGACATCGGGCAGGTAGCCCAGATGCGCCACTGGCGCGAAAGCCTCCAGAAAGACGGGCATCTGTTCGCCGTAAAACATCATCATCGGGGACGTGGGGGGGTGGGCGCGCAGATGTTCGCGCGCCAAGGCGGCAAAGAAGTCCCCGCCCAACAGCTTCAGGATGGCGGGAAACGACTGGCGCAGCGCTTCAGTCAGGCTGACGGTCACATTGTTGCGATAGACGCCGAAACGGCGTGCGTCCACCCGGCCTTCGGGATCGGTGATCCCGGGCGGCACCGGTAGGTCTGGATTGAAGATCGCGGCTCGGAAGGCAGATTGGCTCATACCGGAACCCGGTTCAGGATCGCGTGGGCGAGGTCGGCCTCTGCGGCCAGCACCGGCCAGTCCGGCACGTCATTGTCCCATTCGATCAGGGTCGGTTTCGGCCCGCCGGTGCGGATCGTATCGGCATAGAGTTTCCAGACCGGGTCCACCACCGCGCGCCCATGACTGTCGATCAGGAGCGGCGCGCCGGTTTCGTCTTGATCCTCGTCATGGCCGCCGAGGTGGATTTCGCCCACCAGATGATGCGGGAAACGGGCGATGTAGTCATCGGCATCGGTCTTGCGATTGGTGCAGCTCACGAAGACGTTGTTCACGTCGAGCAAAAGCCCGCAGCCGGTGCGGCGCGCGACTTCGTCGAGGAAGTCGATCTCGTCCAGGTTGGTTTCGGTGAAGGAGACATAAACGGACGGATTTTCCAGAAGCATCTGGCGTCCCACCGTTTCTTGCACCTCGTCGATATGTGCCACGACGCGCGCAAGTGTCTGATCGGTGTAGGGCACGGGCAGAAGGTCGTTCAGGAAATCCGTCCCGTGCGTGGACCAGGCCAGATGTTCGGAAAAACTTGCCGGGTCGAGCCAGCCACAAAGATGTTTCAGCCGGGCAAGGTGATCGCGGTCAAGCGGTCCTTCGCCACCGATCGACAGGCCGACGCCATGGACAGATATCGGGAACCGTTCCGCAAGATGACGAAGCTGGGTCAGCGGGCGGCCGCCCTGGCCCATGTAGTTCTCGGCATGGATTTCCAGCCAGCCCACGGTGCCTGCACCGTTCAGGATTTCGGAAAAATGCTGGGGTTTGTAGCCGACACCCGGACAGGCAGGCAGGCGGGACCGGAGGCTGGCGTCGAGCATCGTTCAAAACTCCCTGGACCACGGAAGAATGGTTTCCCCGACCGTTGCCGGGGAAACCTGAAAGGCATCAGCCCTGCGGAAGGTCGCGATCCAGCGCTTCGAGCGACCCCATGCGGCCGTCCGGCAGTTCCATCGTGGTGCAGGTGCCGGCGGGGACCAGTTTCCAGGAATTGCCCTGATAGTCGACTTTCGACGTACCGGCGCAGGTGGTGCCCGCACCCGCGGCGCAATCGTTCTGGCCCGCCATAGCGACGCCGAAGCATTTTTCCTTGGCGTCATCGGCCGAAGCCGGAGCGGCAAAATGTGCCGAGAGCGCGGCGGCCAAGCTTCCGGCAACAGCGAGCGATTTAACAGTATGTGACATGATACATCCCTATGTTGGTGCAATTTGGTGTCGGCGATGTCGACATCGAAAACTTAAGGCGTTTAGAGATTTTTCTTCCACTCACGAAAGCGTGGCACACGGCAGCGTGAGTGGAGTTTATCGCGGCGCAGCCGGGTCATCAAAGCAAAAGAGAGCGACTACCCATTGGGTGCGCTCTCTTTATCGTTTCGTTTCAGGTCTTTCGCCTTAGGCAAGGTCGGGCGGCGTGGCCTCGGCCGCAAGGCCGCTGATTGCATCCGGCAGAGCGACAGTTTCAGTGCGATTGTCCCCGAGCCTGCGGATTGAAACAGTTCGCTCCTCGACTTCCTTCATGCCGATCGCAAGGATCACGGGCACTTTACCGACCGAATGTTCGCGAACCTTGTAATTGATCTTCTCGTTGCGGGTGTCGGCCTCGGCGCGGATGCCCTTGGCTTTCAGCGCCTCGGTCACTTCGAGCACATATTCATCCGCATCCGACACGATGGACGCGACCACGACCTGCCGTGGCGCCAGCCAGAAGGGAAGCTTGCCCGCGTAGTTTTCGATGAGGATCCCAATGAACCGCTCGAACGAGCCAAGGATCGCGCGGTGCAGCATGTAGGGCCGGTGCTTGGCGCCGTCCTCGCCCACATATTCCGCGCCCAGCCGGTCGGGCAGATTGGGATCGACCTGGAACGTGCCGCACTGCCATTCGCGCCCGATCGCGTCGGTGAGCTTGAAGTCGAGCTTCGGTCCATAAAAAGCGCCGTCGCCGGGGTTGATTTCATAGGGCAGGTCGAGCTTTTCGATGGCGCCCGTCAGCGCGCCTTCGACCTTGTCCCAAGTCTCATCCGAGCCGATGCGCACATCGGGGCGGGTCGAAAGCTTGATGTCGAAGTGGTCGAACCCGAGATCGCGGTAGACCGACGACAAGAGTGCGATGAACTTTGCGCATTCGCTTTCGATCTGGTCTTCGGTGCAGAAGATATGGGCGTCATCTTGTGTGAAGCCGCGCACCCGCATCAGCCCGTGCATGGAGCCGGACGACTCATAGCGGTGGCAGGAGCCGAATTCGGCAAGCCTGAGCGGCAGGTCGCGGTAGGATTTCAGACCTTGATTATAGACCTGCACATGGCAGGGGCAATTCATCGGCTTCAGCGCGTTGATCCGCTTTTCCTTGGCTCCTTCCTCGTCGACTTCCACGATGAACATGTTCTCGCGGTAAGCCTCCCAATGGCCCGACCGCTCCCAAAGCACCCGGTCCACGACCTGCGGAGTCTTGATTTCCTTGTAGTCAGCGCGGCGCAGGCGGCGGCCCATGTAATCCATCAGCGTGCGATAGATCGTCCAGCCGTTCGGGTGCCAGAAGACCATACCCGGCGCTTCTTCCTGAAGGTGGAACAGCTCCATCTCGCGGCCAAGCTTGCGGTGGTCGCGTTTGGCGGCCTCCTCTAGCATCGTGAGGTAGGCTTTCAGATCGTCACGGTTCTTGAAGGCCACGCCGTAGATGCGCTGCAACTGCTTGTTGCGGTGATCGCCGCGCCAGTAGGCGCCTGCGACCGACATCAGCTTGAAGGCGTCCGCCGGAAGCTGGCCGGTATGTTGCAGGTGCGGGCCACGGCAAAGGTCTTGCCAATGGCCGTGCCAGTACATCCGCAAGGGCTCGTCGCCGGGGATCGCCTCGATCAACTCGACCTTGAACGGCTCGTTCTTGGCCACATAATGGGCAATGGCGCGTGATCTTTCCCAGACCTCGGTCTTGACCGGGTCGCGTGCATTGATGATCGCCTTCATCTCGCGTTCGATCGCGCCAAGGTCTTCGGGGCTGAAGGGTTCGTCACGGTCGAAATCGTAGTACCAGCCATTCTCGATCACCGGGCCGATGGTGACTTTCACGTCCGGCCAGAGTTTCTGGACAGCGCGGGCCATCACATGGGCGAAGTCATGGCGGATGAGTTCAAGCGCCTGGGCGTCGTCCTTCATCGTGTGGATGGCGATTTTCGCGTCCGTATGGATCGGCCATTGCAGGTCGAAGTGTTTACCGTCGATGCTGGCCGAAATCGCGGCCTTGCCAAGCGATGGCGCGATGGCGGCGGCCACTTCGGCAGGGGTCACACCCGCCGCGAAGCTGCGCTTGTTGCCATCGGGAAATGTCAGGGAAATTTGGCGTGAGTCTGATGGCATCGGCCATTCTCCTCGTCGGTTTGGCGCCTACGGGTGCGCCCGGTTGCGGGTTATGTGCCGCTTCTATCCGGGTTTACGCTGGCCAAGTCAACCGCAAGGGCGGGCGAAATCAGTCCAGATGGTCGATGTCGGCGGCATTGACGATGACAGCCAGCGACCAGAACTCGGTGAGTTCCTGTTCGAAAGCCTGAACCTCTGCCTCCGGCCCCTCGGGCAGACGTTCGACCCGAAAGCCGTATTGTTCAAACCCCGACAGGGGCAGGGAGGACAGGATGATGGGCGTCACGTCACGTTCCACCGCCGCCGCCGCCAGTCGGGCGGCGGCATGGGCGGTGTCTTTCAAAGGGCGTGTGATCCGCACCCCGATCGTGCCGCCGGGGTTGAGGCGCGCCCAGATCGGACCGGCGGGCGACGTTATGGATGCCACAGCCCACGAACCGCCCCGTCGTGCCGCCGGCACAGGATGAAGGTCGTCCAGATCGGTAGGATGATCGGGGGTGATCCGGGCCAGAAGCTGGAGCCAATCCGTTTGGGTCATCATGCTTTCCCCTCTGCCTCGATCAGTGCCGCCGCTGCTGCCGTGCCGCGTTGGGGCAGGTCATATCCCGCCAGCCTGTCGCGGATCGACGCTGCCTTTCCGTCATCGAGAAAGGCCCGAACCTCCCGCGACAGGCGCAGAAGCTCTTCCGGCTCGACCGCCCCGGCCAGATCGCGGCGCGCGGCGGCCTGCGCGCGGCGGCGCTGGTCATCCATGAAGGGCGACATCTGCGGGATGAAGAGGGCAGGCACGCCATGGTAGAGGAATTCGTGGAACGAATTATAGCCCGCCGCCGATACCGCCATGTCGGCCGCCTGCGCCAGATGAAGCGCACGCCGGGTCTGCACCACGCGCGTATTGCGCCAGCCATATAGGCCGGGCGGTATGGTTGCGCCGGGCCAAGTGACAATCAGATGCAGGCAGTCGGGACGGCGTTCGAACAACCCGCAAAGCGCCTGTGTCTGGGCGCTGCGGTCGGCCGCTTGCCCGGCGCCCAGCATCGTGACGACCAGTTCGTGAAACCCGCGTCCGAATCGATGGGCCAGATCAGTACGCACTTTCAGCTTTTCGTCGGTCGACAGGGGCGCGTCTTGCACCACCGGGCCGACTGCGCGCACCGGACTGCCGTAAATCACCGGCTCGTTCAATTCGTCAAAGGCCTCCTGCGGCTGGATGATCCGCCGGAAGAGCGCCTCGCGCCCACGATGCTGGCGGCGGAGATGTTCAAGCTGACTGGCCTGCCACAGGCCCCGGCGGATCCAGACCGCCCGCAGGCCTTTTTCGGCGATGATGCGGCTGATGGATTCAAACAGGAAACCACCATCGAAGACCAAAAGGTCATTCGGGGTCATATTCAGGGTCAGGCGGCGATAATTGAGGATGTCATTGGCATAGGGATCGGCATGGTCGGGGCTCTTTTGCACCAGCGGCAGGCAGTCGAAGCCATGGTCCTGCACCAGCGGCACACAGCTTGGAAACGCCGCGAATGTCACGGGGCCTTGCGTCATCGCCCCGGCGATCAAGACGGCGCGCTGCGCATGGCCGAGCCCGACGCCGTTGGTCGGCAGAAACACGGTGCGGCGCGTCGGGACGTCTGCCGGTTGCCGCGCCGCAGCAGGCGCATCGGCAATTCCGGCGGCCAGAAGGAAGCGGTGCAGGGCGTGACGCTCAAGCCAGGGATTGGTCGTGATGAACCGTGAAATGTCGTCCAGATTCGGCAGTACCGTCCGTTCCAGATAGGGCCAAAGCGCGCCAGGTTCGTCCGGCCCGCTCAGGACCGGCGCGCCGGTGGCGCAGAGGCTTCGGGCCTCGGTGCAGTCCAGAACCGGTTTGCCCTGCGCGATGGCCGAGATGATCAGGCCCGCCAGCCGTTCATCGCCAGCAGGCGCGTCGAAGAAAGCCACCACATCTGCCAGTTTGGCGATGCCTTCGGGTGAAATCTCACCGGGGTCGGTCGCGGAAAGCTGGCCTGCCGTCGCCTCCTTCAGCCGGTCGCGCTCTCCGGTTTCGGGCAACACGATCAGGCGCAGATCGGGTTGCAACCGCAACACCGAGAGCGCGTGAATCATACCTGATTCAGACAACCGTTCGGCGCTGGCGTGAACCACCAGCGTGGTTGCAGCTGCGGTGCGTGGCGCGGGAAGAACCGGCGGGCAAAGTGCAGGCGTTGCGCATCCGGCCAACACTGGCGGGCCACAAAGATCGTCGAGGTCAATCACCACCGGTTCGGTCCCTGTGGCGTATGCTATCTTTGTCTTAACGGCAATTCGGCTGCCTGGTTCCGCAAAGCGCCCGACAGCCACGACTGACGCATGCAGCTTTGCCCGGGTCAGCCCGCGCAGTCGGTCGACGGTATCGGGCACAATCCGTTCGGCCCCCAGCACAAGGATGTGTGAGACGGGCGGGCCGGCGAGTGGATCGGCGGCGAAAACCGCCGTCTCATACTTCTGGCCGCGCGTCAGATCGGCGGGGACAAGGGCCGCATCCAGCCGGACGACCTGACCGGCCGCCGACATCTGCCGGGCGAGGTTCAGGCAAGCGTCCAGAAGCGCCGGGCTTTGGTCGGCCGGTGTCAGACAGATCATGCGGCGTGCTCCTGCCGGGGGCGTTGGAAATCGGTGAACCAGCGGGCAAATTCCGCCCCAGAAAAGGACGTCAGCCGTTCCTGTCCGCGCCGGACCTGCTGCGCATAAAGGTCAGGCTGCGCCACAAGATGCGCGATGATCGCATCGACTTCGGACGGGGTGCAGGCGATGACGCCCGCGCCGAAGGGTTGTGCCGTCGCGGGGTCGGTCAGAACCACCTTTCCCGCACCCACCGCTTCGGCCAGCACCCGCCCGAAGCTTTCCCGCCAGGTTGGCGCGGTGAAATAGACCATGAAGTCGATCCGGTCGAAAAAATCGGCCACCGGCAAGGTGCCGAACCGATGAAGCTGCCAGTGCGGTTGCGCGAAACCGCCATCCATCAGGCGGTCCGCACCAAGAATGACATTGGCGCTGGCGTGCGGCGGGAAACACAGATCCAGATCGTCCAGCGACGGAAACTTCTCCGGCCCTGGACGCGACAAGCGGCCGCGCCGGTCACGAGGGGCCCGTGCTTGCGCCATAGGGTCGGGGGGTGCGAATTCGCAGATGTTGAACCAGTCCCAGGGCAGGAGTTTCCAGCCATCCGGGTTGCCGGTGATGGACAGCCAGCGTTCGACCCCGGCGCGGTTATAGGGCGATACAGGTGCCAGCCAGCGGCGCGTTGAAAGCGACGCCCGCGCGATCAGGTCAAGACAATGCGCAACGTCGAAGCCAGGCACATCGCCCGGCCTGAGAAAATTTTCATGTGTTATCACCACCAGATCGCGACAGATCATCCGGGTCGCGATCTGCTGTTCGAGCCGCAGGAAGGACGGATTATGGAGTAAGATCATATCCGCGCCGATCACCGGACTGTCCCACGACAGGCGCAGCCCCAGATCGTCAAGACGGTCGGCCAGCACCGGCGCCGCGGTCTGACCCTTGAACATGCCGCCCGACAGTCCGTGAACGCTGGTCCGGGCCAGGCGGGTGGTCACAGCCAATTCAGCGGCGACCGCCGCCGACGTGCCGCCGGGAAAGCGCGGATCAAGCACATAGGCCAGAGTGGGTCTTGTCATGCGCCAGAACCGCCGTGCGTCGGGGAAAGCTGCACTTCAGTAGATCGGCACGGGTTCGCCCGTCGCCTGACCTCTGACAACCTTCACAACGCGCGGTGAGGCAAAACAATCGAGCCTTCCAATCTGATAGCATGCGCTGAAGCCCCGCAGTTCGCGCGCAAGCGGGTCGTCTCCGGTCGCCAGGCGCGGATTGGCGGCGAGCAGGCGGCCAAGGCCAGCCGTGTCCTTGGCCAGGACCAGCTGTTCGATAAGCTGCAATTCCTCAAGCGAAAAGTCCGCGTAGGTCGGCGCTGCCGCAGCGGACAGCATGAGGGCTGTGATGATGGCGGTCAGTTTTGAGTTGGGCATTGTGATTGAGTCCGTTGGCAAAAATTTAAACTGGTAAGAGACAGGTCTGTCAGGGTGTTTTGCTGCTTTGCAGCATCAGTAGAATGCGCGCTTTGAGCTTTGCGGCTTCGGCGGCCTCTGCGGCCCGCGTATCGGGCTTCGCCGCAGCTTTGGCCGGTTTCTTGGCTGCTGGCTTCGGTTTGGCGGCGGCTTGGACGGGTGCGGGCTTGGCGGTCGCTACGGGTTGAGCGGTGGTCTGCGCCAGCGCGGAGGCCGCAGGGGCGACCCAGATTTCGATCAGCCCGTCCGGCGCGTTTGACGCGCTTTGGGAAAAGTCGCGCGCTTCGGTTCCAAGCTGCGCGGCGATGGCCATCGCGGCCTCGGCATCGGCCCCATGATAATAGCGCACATGGGTTTGCCGGATCGTGTAGGACACTTGCCCGATGTCGGGCGACGGGAAGCCGGCCTTCGTCAACGTACCCGCGAGTTCCGTGAGGTCAGAAGCATCGGTGGCCGCCGGGCTGAGGATCTTGACCGACAGGCCGGGATATAGGGGTGCGGGGCTGGCCACCGGTGGAGTGCGTGCTTCCTGCCCGTAGGCCGGAGCGGGCTCGGGGGCGCGCGCGATGCCCACGGCGGCAGGGGTACGGATCGCGCCAATGGGCCCGCCGCCTTGCGGCACAACCGGTAGCGCGGGTTCCGGCGAGACGGCCGCCAGATTGCCCGTTTCCGGCCACCAGACGGTCGGCGCACCAGCGACAAGCGCCATGGTCTGTGTCGGCGTCACTTCGGGTGCGAGGGTGGCGGGGGTGTCCGCCAAAGGCATCTTTGGTTGCCCCTCGGCAGATGTGGGGGTTATCACGGGAACATCTGCCTGACCTGCCCCGGCCAGAAGGGTTTCCGGCACATAGGGGCCAGCCGGAACCGCCGCGTCGATCACGGGTGACACGGGGGCCGCCGCCGCCGAAGTCTGCGACGGGGCTGGCGAAGGCTGAATTGCGAAATACGCCACGGCCAGGCCAATCCCAAGCCCGAGCGAAAAGCCGATTGCTGTGCGCAGAAGCCCGGACTTCGGCGGGGCCCGTCCCGCCTGCGCTTGTGGGCTGCCTTCTTGGCTGACGTGCGTGCCAATCGGGCGCTCCGGGAAAGGCTGGGCTGCATTTGCGACGCTTGCAGGCGCCGATCCCGCCGGGAAGAACAGGGTGGGGGCCGCCCGTTCCATGCGGCGCGCT
>Ga0138256_10002176_pt1 | contig 21135 bp, 12 predicted proteins | sample KNB2016incub_MG_FD_105486 | JGI IMG/M metagenome (GOLD analysis project Ga0138256, IMG submission 105486) | Active sludge microbial communities from wastewater in Klosterneuburg, Austria - KNB2014incub_MG | ecosystem: Engineered > WWTP > Activated sludge > Unclassified | place: Austria... | reverse complement strand
GTGATGCACCACATCGTCTCGGATGCCTGGTCGGCTGGCGTGCTGTACCGTGATCTCGCCGCATCCTACAGCGCCTTCAGCTGCGGCGCTGTCGCGCAGTTTTCTGCACTTCCGGTGCAGTACGCCGACTTCGCCGTCTGGCAACGTGACTGGCTGGACGGTGCCGAACTCGAGCGGCAGACGAGCTTCTGGCGCGAGCATCTCATGGGCGCGCCGCCGCTACTCGATCTGCCCACCGACCGGCCACGCCCGGCCTTGCAGACCTATCGCGGTAACCGGCTCAGCCGCGCCTTGCCGGCAGTGCTCAGTGGCAGACTGCAGACGCTCGCGGCAGAGGAGGGCGTAACGCTCTACATGCTCCTGTTTGCCGCCTTTAATCTGCTGCTTGCGCGTTGGTCGGGTCAGTCCGATCTCGTGATCGGCACACCGATTGCGGGACGGCGGCGCAGTGAGCTCGAGCTGCTCATCGGTTGCTTCGCGAATACGCTTGCGATCCGCACCCGGCTGGAGGGTGCCGCAGATTTTCGCGAGCTGCTCGCGCGCGTGCGTAGTGCCACGCTGGGTGCGTTCTCTCATCAGGAGCTGCCCTTCGAGAAACTTGTCGAGGTCCTGCAGCCGCTGCGCAATCTCTCGCACTCGCCGCTGTTCCAGGTGATGTTCATCCTGCCGAACACGCCCTGGGAAAATGTCGGGTTCGGCACGCTGGCGGTCAGACCGGCGGACATGGCCGCGGCGGACACGGCGAAGTTTGAACTCACTGTGTCGGTGTCGGAGTTCGAGTCGCAGCTCTGGCTGGCGCTTGAATACAACAGCGATCTCTTTGATGCCGATACCATCGAGCGTCTGGCTGCAGGTTTTGAAACGCTGCTTGCGGCGATCGTTGTTGATCCCGCTGCATCCCTGTCTGCGTTGCCGGTGCAGGCTGAAGCAGATCGCCAGCAGATCGACGAATGGAATGACACTGCCGTACCCTGGGACCGGGCTACCGGCATCCATGCACTGTTTGCTGCCCAGGCGACACGCAGTCCGGCGTCTGTTGCCGTAGAAATCGATGGTGCGGCGCTGACGTACGCACAACTGCTAGCCCGTAGCGAGCGGCTGGCTGCTGCGCTTTACGCTCGTGGTGTGCGCCCCGGTCACGCTGTGGCGATCTGTCTGCAACGCGGTATCGACATGCTGGCAAGTGTGCTTGCGGTGCTGCGTATCGGTGCGCATTACCTGCCGCTGGATCCGGCACATCCTGCTGCGCGACTCGCTTTCATCCTTGAGGATTCTGGCGCCAGCATGCTGATCGCTGCGCCGGCGCTGGCGGAGCGCGTGCCGGGTTTTCGCGGCAGCATCGTCGATCCGGCAGCGCCGGGTCCCGCGGCGCCAGATCCCGTAGTCCCTGATCCCGTCGCAGCGGAGTCCGGCGACGTCCCTGTTGTTGTCGCTCCCGCACGGCTGGTCGGCGATTCGCTTGGGTATCTGATCTACACCTCGGGCTCGACCGGCCAGCCCAAGGGTGTGGCAGTGCCTCAGCGGGCGGTGCTGAACTTTCTGCACAGCATGGCGCGCACGCCGGGTCTCGCTGTTGGCGACCGGCTGCTTGCCGTCACCACACTGGCTTTCGATATCGCCGTACTGGAGCTGTTGCTGCCGCTCACCGTCGGTGCGAGTACGGTCATCGCTACGCGCGATGAACTCACTGATCCGAAGCTGCTGATGCGCCGTCTGGCCGGGTCGCGGATCTCCGTGATGCAGGCGACTCCGGCACTGTGGCGCAACCTGATTGCCGCGGGCTGGGCCGGTCAGCCGGACTTGCGCATGCTCTGCGGCGGCGAGTCACTGGATGCGGAGCTCGCCTCCGCGCTGCTCGCGCGTGGCGCCGAACTCTGGAACATGTACGGGCCCACAGAGACGACCGTCTGGTCCTGTTGCGAGCGGATCATGGACGCGTCTTCTGCACGGATAGCGGTAGGCCGGCCAATCGCGAACACACGCTGTTATGTGCTGGACGAGCAGCGTCAGCCGGTGCCGCGCGGTGTGCGTGGTGAGCTGTGGATCGGCGGTGACGGTGTGGCAGGCGGCTACCACGCCCGGCCGGAGCTGACGGCAGCGCGCTTCAGCATCGACCCCTTCGTGAGTGTGCCGACTGGCTGCGGCGTCCCGCCGCGGATGTACCGGACCGGTGACCGCGCGCGCTGGCGTAGCGACGGCAAGCTGGAAATCCTCGGCCGCATCGATTTCCAGCTCAAGTTGCGCGGCTTCCGTATCGAGCCCGGTGAAATTGAGGCGGTGCTGCTCACGCATCCGGCGGTGGGGGCCGCCGTCGTGGTGCTGCGCGAGTTTGCCGGCGACTCGCGGCTGGTGGCTTTCCTGGTGCCGGCTGGCGCAGAGCCCGCGGCCGACGTGCTGCTGACTCATCTGCGCAGGCGTCTGCCCGAATACATGCTGCCGTCTGAATTCGTCTGGCTACCGGAGCTGCCATTGAACCCGAACGGCAAGATCGACCGGGCTGCAGTGTCGGCTGTGCTGTCGGCAAGTCTCAGCACAGATAGCGTGGCTGACACACCGGCTTCACCACTCGAAGCCCTGCTCTGCAAACTGTTCGCAACTGTACTCGGGCGCGACCGGGTTGGCGTCCACGAAGACTTCTTTGCGCTGGGCGGACACTCGCTGCTCGCCACGCAACTGATTGCGCGGATCCGTGATGCCCTGCAGATCGAACTGCCGCTGAAGAGCCTGTTCATGACGCCGACGCCTGCGGGTATAGCGGCCGCCCTGCCAACCGCCCGCATTGCGCTGCCGGCAGAACCGCCAGCCTCGTTGACAGCTCACACGCTGGCGCCGCTCTCGCCGGTACAGCAGCGGCTGTGGTTTCTGGATCGCCTCCAGCCCGGCAGCCCGGTCTATAACCTCGCCTGGACCTTCCATCTGCACGGCGTGCTGGATCTGCGAGCGCTGCAGATCGCGATCGATGCGCTGGTCGCGCGTCATGCTGTGCTGCGCACGCGCTTTGTGGAAATCGATGGCGAGCCACGCCAGGCGATCGCTGCGAATCTTGCCGTGCCGCTGAATGTGCTGAGGGCAGATCAGCGCGCAAGTGTGACCGGTGGCTGGGAATCGCGACTGAAGACCTGTCTGCAGCTGCTGCGTTTCGACCTGGCCCACGGTCCTCTGCTGCAGGTCTTGGTGCTGCCGGTCGCAGAAGACGACCAGGTGCTGGCGATCGTCGTGCACCACATCGTGGCTGACGGCTGGTCGCTCGGCATCCTGAGTCGCGAGCTGTCGCTGCTCTACAACGCAGCGCTGGCGGACCAGTCAGCGAAGCTGCCGGCCTTGCCGCTGCAATATGCGGACTACGCCATCCGGCAGCGTGCAGCACTGGAAGGCGGCGAACTGGCACGTCAGCTGCAGTTCTGGCGACAGCAGCTGAAAGGCGCGCCGCCATTTCTCGATCTGCCCACCGATCGGCCGCGTCCGGCACTCAGCACACATCGCGGTGCGCGCGGTTTTCAGCTGCTGTCGCCAGAACTGCAGTCGGCGCTCAAGGCGTTGGCGCAAGCTGAAGGGTGCACGCTGTTCATGGTGTTGCTGGCCGCTTTCGATGTGCTGCTCGCACGCTATGCCGGCAGTGAGGATATCGTCATCGGCACACCCGTGGCAGGCCGTCCGCGCACCGAGCTCGAGGGGCTGATCGGCTTCTTCGTCAATACGCTGGTGCTGCGCACAGATCTGCGCGGCAATCCGCGCTTTTGCGAGCTGCTGCAGCGGGTGAAGGCCAGCACGCTCGATGCCTGGTCGAATGCGGATGTACCTTTTGAGCAGCTGGTTGAAGTGCTCAAACCACCGCGCAGCACCGGCCGCTCGCCGGTCTTTCAGGCGCTGTTCAACCTGCACAATGAGCCGGCTGGCCGGCTGGAAATGGATGGTCTTGTGACCACAGCGCTTGCTGTGGATCGCGGCACAGCGAAGTTCGATCTGAGCGTTTCACTGAGCGAAACCGCAGCAGGCCTTGCTGTGAGTTTCGAGTACAGCACGGACCTGTTCAGCGAACCAGCGATGCAGCGGATGCTCGGCGATTTCTCCGCGCTGCTGGCTGCGGTCGTGGCCAGTCCGGACGCGCTGCTCGCCAGTCTGTGTGTTGGCAGTGCGCCACGGGTCGGGCGCGAGCTGCAGGACATCGCGCTGGAGCGTCAGGCAGGTGAGGGCACGCTCGCAGCGGCCTTTGCCGCACAACTGCAACAGCACGCCGATGCGACTGCGGTGTCAGCCTCCGCCGTAGCCGGCAGCAGCGGGGTGGCGTGGACCTACGCTGGCCTCGATCAGCGTGCCAGAGCAGTTGCATCAGTTCTGATGCAGCGAGGTGTGACGCGCGGAACCTGCGTCGGCCTGTGGTTCAACCAGGGAGCCGGGCAGTTGGCGGCCCTGCTCGGCGTGCTGCAAGCCGGGGCTGCCTATGTGCCGCTGGATCCGCTGGCACCGGCGGCACGGCTCGATGCCGTCGTTCGCGATGCTGGCCTGCGCATCGTCGTCAGTGAACGTGCGGCGCTCGACAGTTCGGCCAGCACATGGCTGAAAGACAGCGCGCTGGAATTAATCCTGCGCGACGAGTTGCCTGCCTCTTCGCTTGCGCCACTCAGCCTGCCGCCTGGCAGTCCGGATGATCTGGCCTATCTGCTTTACACCTCCGGCACCACCGGCATACCGAAACGCGTGGCACAGACCCAGCGCAACGTTCTGCACTACGTGCGCAACTGGGCGGCGAACCTCGGTCTGACATCGGCCGACCGGCTCAGTCTGGTATCGACCTACGGCTACGATGCAGCCGTACAGGATATCTTCGGCGCGCTGCTGAGCGGTGCGGCCGTCTATCCGCTCGATATCCGGCGACTCGACCGCGAGACGCTGCTCGACCGTATCGCTGATGCCGGGATCTCGGTACTGCACGCGACGCCCACGGTGTACCGCTATCTGTTCGGCAGTCATGTCGCCTGCCGCCAGGACCTGTCACACGTACGGCTCATCGTGCTTGGTGGCGAGGCAGCACGCCGTGCCGACTTCGAGCTGTTCCGGTCGCGCTTCCGCAAGGGTGCGCAGTTCGTCAATGGTTATGGCCTGACCGAAGCGACCGCAGTGCTGCAGGGCTTTTCTACGCACGACACGCAGCCTTACGGCAATGTGCTGTCGCTGGGTTGGCCGGTCGGCGATCAGCGCGTGCTGCTGCTCGATGAGCAGGGTCAGCCGGCCGGTGTCAGCGGTGAGGTGGTGATCGAGAGTCGCTATGTACCGTTCGGGCGCCTGCATACCGGTGACCTGGCGCGCTATCTGCCCGACGGCAGTTTTTCCTGGATCGGCCGGCGTGACGATCAGCTGAAACTCAGCGGCATCCGCATCGAGCCGGGCGAAATCGAGTCTGTGCTGCGCACGCATCCGGCCCTCGCGGCAGTCGCCGTGGTCCTGCATGCCGAACCCGCCAGCGAGCCGATGCTGGTTGCGTACTGCAGTCTGCAGGCAGCGGCGACGATGCGGACGCCCGCTGAACTGCGCGCTTGGCTTAAGCCGCTGTTGCCGGATGCGTTGCTGCCCGCGCGCTATGTCGCCCTCGACAGCCTGCCGCAGCTGCCGAACGGCAAGCTCGATCGCCGCACGCTGGCAAGCCGCCCGCTACCACGACCGGTACCGGCTGGCAGGACGGCAGTGGCTGAGGGTGATATCGAAGCTACGCTGACCGAACTCTGGCAGACGCTGCTGAAACGCGAGGATATCGGCCCGGAAGACGACTTTTTTGCGCTCGGCGGCCATTCACTGCTGGCCACGCGGCTGATCGCCAGGCTCCGTGACCGGCTCGGTATCGAGCTGCCGCTGATCAGTATTTTCGAGACGCCGACCATCCGTGGACTGGCAGTCGTCGTGGCGCAACTCACGGAGCGGTCAGGCAGCGCGGCAGTACCGGCAGCGATCGGACGGCAGGCCCGGCGTCCGTTACCATAGCCCGGCCAATCAAAGGAGCCGGCGCAGTGTCCCAGCAGCCCATCACCACCGAATCCAAGGACGACGAGCAGCAGGTCATCGAGCAGATGACCGAGCGCTTCCGCGACATCATCACGCTGCTCGGCGAGGACGTGCAGCGCGAAGGTCTGGTCAAGACACCCGAGCGCGCTGCCAAGGCTTTTCACTTTCTGACCCGGGGCTATCGCCAGGACATCAGCGCACTGATCAATGACGCCGTGTTCACCAGCGATACCGACGAGCTGGTGATCATCCGCAACATCGAGATGTACTCGATGTGTGAGCACCACATGCTGCCCTTCATCGGCAAGTGTCATGTGGCCTACCTGCCGAACGGCAAGGTGCTCGGACTCTCCAAGATCGCGCGCATCGTGGATTACTATGCGCGCCGGCTGCAGATCCAGGAAGTGCTGACCAAGCAGGTTGCCGAATGCGTGCAGTCAGCGATCAATGGCAAGGGCGTCGGCGTGGTCATCGAGGCGCAGCACATGTGCATGATGATGCGCGGTGTCGAGAAGCAGAACTCGATCATGACGACCTCGTGCATGCTCGGTCATTTTCGTTCGCATCCGCAGACCCGCAACGAGTTTCTGCGTTTGCTCGGGAACTGATCAGCCGGGCCAGGCGCTCGTCGGCCAACACTCTCATGAACTGGAATGCCTTCGGTGCGATGAGCAATGAAGATCCGGGCGCGTTGTACGACCTCTTCATGACCCTGCCGCCGGTGCCGTATCAGCAGGAAGTGATCTGATTGTCAGCTGACCATCCATGCCATGAATGACCAGCGCCTGCGCGGCATTGCTTCGATGCTGCTCGCTGTGGCTTTCTTTGCCGGCATGGACGCGGTTCTCAAGCTGTTCGCGGCGAGTTACCCGCCGCTGGAAGTGGCTGCATTGCGTGGTGCTGCTTCGATTCCGTACCTGTTGATACTGTTCGCATACACCGGCACCTGGCGTGAACTGCGCCCGGTGCGCTGGGGGCTGCATCTGGGCCGCGGTGTACTGGCGCTGATTATGCTCGGCGGCTTTATCTATGCCCTTGGCCAGTTGTCGCTGGCCGATGCCTACGCGATCTTTTTTGTTGCACCGCTGTGTGTTACGGCGCTGTCGGTGCCGTTTCTCGGCGAGCATGTGGGCTGGCGGCGCTGGCTGGCAATCGGTACTGGCCTGGTCGGGGTGCTGTGGATGCTGCAGCCGGGTGCCAGCGGCCTCAGCCTGATCGGTGCAGTGGGTGCGCTGGTCGCAGCGGTTGCCTATGCGGTTAGTTCGATCATGGCACGGATACTCACGCGTACTGACTCGACGGCCTCGATGGTGTTCTGGTTTCTGATGCTGCTCACTGTGTTCGCCGGCCTGTTGGCGTTCCCGGACTGGGTGGCGCTGAAGCGCGAGCACTGGTTGTGGCTGGCGCTGCTCGGCCTGCTCGGTGCCATCGCCCAGCACTTCATCACCGAGGCCTTCCGCTGTGCACCCGCTTCAGTCGTCGCGCCTTTTGAATACACGGCAATACTCTGGGCCGTAGGGCTCGACTGGATCTTCTGGTCGACACTGCCTGCAGCGCGGGTGTGGACCGGCGGGGTGCTGGTGATCGCCAGCGGCCTCTACCTGATCTGGCGCGAACGTGCGCTGCACATCGAACTCGCTGCGGCTATCGAGGCGCCCGGCAGTCCGCGCTGATTCCCTTCAGTGACCCATGCCGCTGATGACCAGGTTCGGCAACAGCGCATCGTCCCGGTCCTGGTGCGCGACCCGGAGGCCCGAACCTGTCAACCGATTGCCTGGACCAGCCCAACCTCGACGATGGAAAGCGTCGCCGGGGATGGCAGCGGAATCACCCGGTGGATCCGCAGGCCAGCGCCATCGCACAACTGCCGGAGCTCAGCCTCGGTGCGTTCCTGTCCCGGAGTGAGGGTCATGATGTTGACGTCCATGAACTTGTTGGAGTCTGGCGCATTGCCGGGCTGCATGACCGCATCAATGATCAGCAGCCGGGCATCGCCGCGCAGGGCCGAGCGACAATTGCGCAGGATCGCCAGGGACTGGGTGTCGTCCCAGTCATGAATGATGCGTTTGAGCAGATAGATGTCGCCGGCCGGCGGCAAGACATGGAAGAAATCGCCGGACGCCGGTTCCCAGCGACCGGCGTAACGGTCGTCGGCCAGTCGTTCCGGCCCGGCGACGACCTGGGGCTGGTCGAAGAGAACGCCGCGTACGTTGGGATGCCGGTCGAGGATGGCCGCGAGCAGTCCGCCCCGGCCGCCACCGACGTCGACGACGACGCCGTGTCGGTCAAAAGGGTAGCTCGCCGCGACCAGCGGATTCTCCCTGTCGGACACGTGGGCCATGTTCCGGTCGAAAATCTCATTGATCTCGGGATGCGCAGCCAGGTATGCGAAGAACGGCTGGCCGTGCGCCTGATCGAAGGCTGGGTGACCGTTGCGGAGCATGTGGGGGAGTTTCTCGTAGCTCCGCCACAGCAGATCCTGCAACGGGCCGCGGACCCGGTCGCGGAGTGAGCCGGGTACACCGGTACGCAGCGCGTTGGCTCGCGGCGTCAGGTGAAACCGGCCGGCTTCATCCTCGCGGAAGATCCCGTACGAGGCGAGGAAGCGCAGGATCCGGTAGAGCGTTGATTCGTGCAGTCCAGCGAGAGCCGCCAGCTCCGCCGCGGTCGCCGGGCCATTGCCGAGCAGGTCAGGAATGCCCTGTTCGGCCACGGACACCAGTGCGCGCATGAGCAGCGTGTGGCTGCCGATTGTGGTCAGGAAATCGGCAGCATCGGGATCTGGCTTGTTATTCGATGTGGTAGTCATTGCCGGTAGTTTGTCAGCCTTGGGGCTCCTGCGCGCCACTGGCGGTAACTGAAGTGTCAGAGCAGCGCAGGGCCTGGCAAGCTGTCGCAGCAGGGAGCGAAGCCGGGTCGGGTCTCTAGTGCGCAAATCCAGAATTAACGGGATGAGCGTTATCGCTGTCCAGCCACACCAGCCAAGGTGACGGGGATCAGGCCAGTTCAGCGCCCGAAACGTCGGCGACTACGCAATAGCAAGGTGACAATCCCCGTGACAGCCAGAGGCAGGGTTGCCGGCGCAGGCACGGCCGGGAAGCTTCGAATGGCGCCGATGGCATCGATGTCGGCTCCCGCCGGGCTCGTGCTGCCATCGATCTGCAGGTCGACCACCCTGACGTAGGTGAAGAGGTCCGAGTAGCCGAAGCCCAGCTTGTCGATATCGAATCCATAGCTAAACACGCCCAGCGAATTTCCGTTTCCGCCGCCGATGTTGCCGACCTTGTGCCAAGTGGAATTGTCGGCGCTGATCTCGACGCTGGTGGATTCAGCGACACCCACCTCGAAGACGTACAGATCATTGAAGCCATCACCGGTCCCCGTGTGGCTGCCGGATGGGCTGCTGCCGCTCAGGAAATTGTCGGTGAACTGCAGCGTCAGGCTGCCGCCTTCACCGAGCGATGTGAACAGGCAGTTCGAGGTACTTGGCGCAGTAAAGCAGGCTATGCCATTCGTCGTGTTGACATCGGGTACGCCCAAGGCGTTCGCTGCGGAAGAAAAGGCAGCGTCGGGCGGCGGTGGTCCCTGACTGAAGTTCGCAACAGCGTCGGCGAACGATGCTGTACCTTGGGGAAATTCAATGCCGCTGATTATCGAAGCGTTGGCGGTCGAGATGACCAGGGTGGTGCCAATGACGAAAAAGATGCGCGCGAGAGATTTCATTTTTCTTCTCCTCGGCAGGGCTCGCCCTCAGTATGCGCTGCGAAATTGCCGAGATAAAGCAGTGGAGCGGACTCCGGACTATTGGACATAATCTGCCAATGCCGACGATATCATAGCGGTTACTTTCATGGGTCCGACAATCGGCTGAAGGTACCTGGCTACGCGTTGGTAATTGCTTCGATCGCTTAGCGGCTTGACAATGACCATTCGGCAGGCATTTTTGGCAAGAGTCATACCAGTCAATTTGAAGAGAATTAAGGATGTCACAACTCGCAGGGATCACCGCGGACGAAAAGGATGCAGTTGCCAGGAAATCTGCTTCGCAGATGGCAAACCGTTCTACCCCGCTGATACGCAACCACTGGTATGTGGCGGCCTGGGCTGAGGAAATTACGCGGACACCTTTACGCCGCCAGATTCTTTCGGACGATATCGTTTTCTACCGGACCGAGGCAGGTGATGCGGTCGCACTGCACAACCGCTGCGCTCACCGATCCTTTCCCCTTTCAAGGGGCGTGATCAAGGGCGATCGGATCGTATGCGGATACCATGGTATCGAATTCAACGCGGATGGAAGCTGTGGACTGGTGCCGTCACTGCAATCGGCCCCGCGCGCGATGCGTGTTCCTTCATATCCGACCATAGAGCAAGGGCCTTTTGTCTGGGTCTGGATGGGGGACGCGGAAGAGGTCGACCATAGCAAACTGACCCAGCAACCCTGGTTCACCGACCCGGAATGGACCCATGTCAAAGGCTATTTTCATATGAAGGCCAATTATCTTGGCCTTCATGAGAATCTGCTCGATCTTTCCCATTTTCCCTTCGTTCACGGTGCAATGGTGGGTAAACCTGCACATGCCGAAGCGCGGCCAAAAGTGACAGTCCAGGCGAATGTCGTTCATTCGAGCGTGTTGCACAGAGACGTCGCCTCGGGCCCGGAATATGCGGCTGCGGCAACGTTGGTCGGCCCGGTCGATCGTCTGAGTGAGCAATATGTACCGAGCCCCGCAATCCACGTCGGCAAGGCGATCCTGACCGATTCTTCAGTTCCGCCGCAGACGCATGTTCGCTATGTCATCCATTGCCCTACGCCTGAAACGCAGACCTCGACCCACTACTTTTGGGCGATCGCTCGCGACGAGGTTGTCGACAACGCCAAGGTTGATGCCGAATCCTGTGCCTTTGGATCAAAGGCTTTCAGCGAGGACAAAGAGGTACTTGAAGAAATCGAGGAACTGATCGCACGCGACGGGCGAGACGATTTTCGCGAGAAGATCATCAGCACTGATGAAGGGGCGATTCAAATGCTGCGCGCTTTCGCGAGGATGGCCGCTGAGGAAGCTACAGCATTGCGATCGCCCAAATGACCTGAACACTTCTGACTGTCGAGGGTTCTGATCTCCACCTCCAACCCGCGACGACCGCATTGACCCAACGCCCGGCAGTGGCAAAATTGTCTATTCGTCTCACGCCGCTCGATGCGATGCTGCGCATCTGTGGCTACAGGTCATTCAACTCGGGAAGGTCACTATGAGCGACCGGATTCTGAAAATGCTTGGCAGCAAGCGCGGCTATGAGATTCTGCGCAATCCGCTGCTGAACAAGGGCTCGGCATTCACGCCTGCCGAACGCACGGCCCTTGGCCTCGACGGCATCGTGCCGCCGCAGTACAACGATATGTCTACGCAGGCGCAACGCACATACGCAAATATTCAGTGCCAACCTACGCCGATCGACAAATACGTTGCGCTGGCGGCACTGCAGGATCGCAACGAGCACCTGTTCTATCGGCTGCTTCAGGATCATATCGAAGAGTTCGTGCCGATCATCTATACGCCGACGGTCGGTCAGGCGACCCGCGATTTCAGTCGCGTGTTCCAGCGTGCCAGGGGCCTGTGGATTGTACCGACCATGCGCGGCCATATCGCCCGCGTGCTGCGCAATGCTGCCGATGGGCGGCACATCCGGCTGATGGTGGTGACAGACAACGAATCGATCCTCGGTATCGGCGACCAGGGCGCTGGCGGCATCGGGATTTCGATTGGCAAGTTGTCGCTGTACACCGCCGCCGGCGGCATCCATCCAGCTGACACCTTGCCGATCAGTCTCGACGTAGGTACCGACAACCAGATGCTGCTGGATGACCCGCTGTACCTGGGCTGCCGTCATGCGCGATTGCGCGGCGCCGAATACGACGCGCTGGTGGAGGAATTCGTGCTCGCAGTGAAGGCAGAGTTTCCCGGCGCCGTGCTGCAGTGGGAAGACTTTCGCAAGGAAAATGCGCTGAAGATCATGAACAGGTACCGTGAAGTCGTGCCGTCGTTCAACGACGACATTCAGGGCACCGGCGCGGTTGCGCTGGCAGGATTGCTCGGCGCTTGCCGCGTGGTCGGGCGCGCGCTTGTCGATGAACGCATCGTCGTATTCGGCGCAGGTGCCGGTGGCCTGGGCATCGCCCGGCAGATTCGCGCCGGACTGTTACAGCAAGGACTCGACGATGCTGCCGTTCGCAGTCGCGTGGCGGTGCTCGACAGCCGCGGTCTGATCGTCGCCGACAACGAAATTCGCGATGCCTACAAACGCGAACTGGCATGGTTACCGCAGCAGGCGCAGCAGGCCGGACTCGGCAATACCGCGCAGCGCGGCCTGGCTGAGGTCATCGAGCACTTCAGGCCGACAGTGCTGATCGGCGCCTCCGGACAGAGCGGCAGTTTTTCTGAAGCCTTGCTCAGGCAGATGGCGCGGCAGGTCGAACGGCCGATCATCTTTCCATTGTCGAATCCCACCGACAATGCTGAGGCGTGGCCCGTAGACATCGTCAAATGGACTGAAGGCCGCGCGCTGGTGGCTGCCGGCAGTCCGTTTGCGCCGGTCGAGTACGCCGGCACGTCGCGCCGCATCGGTCAGGCGAACAATGCGTTCATCTTTCCGGGCCTGGGTCTCGGTGCGTTGCTTGCCGAAGCGCGTCAGGTGACCGATGGTATGATCAATGTTGCTGCGCAGGCGCTGGCCGATTGTCTGACCGGGGCCGAGATCGGCGAAGGCGCGCTGTTTCCGCCGGTACGGCGCTTACGCGACGTCGCGCGCCACGTCGCCGTTGCGGTTATCAGGCAGGCAGTGGCCGATGGTGTGGCGAGCAAGGTCATCGCTGATCCTAATGCGGCCGTGGCCGCCAACATGTGGGAGCCGCGATACACCGCGTTTGCGTGACTGTCCTTGCCGGTGCCCGGGTTGGCCAAAAGTTGGCAACACCACCCGGTCAGGGCGATGAGATTCTCAGCAGCCAGATCTGGGCCGGGTCGGGTTTGCCGCTGCCCGGGATTGGTGCCAGTTGAAATGCGATGCGCTGCCCGCTGCGATCCCAGTCGAAGTCGGACACCAGGTAGCGTTTGCCGCCATTGGCCCGTTCATTGAACGCGGTTAACTGGTGGATGCGGCCGTCGACACTGCGAAGGAATAGCTCAGTCGTGAGCGTGTCCGGCCGGGAATCCGGGGCTCGCCAGCCAGCATCTGCCCGACTCGATATGAATGCCAGGCTGCGTCCATTGGGCGCGAAGGCGCCATGCTCGTCCCAGCTTTGCGGGTTAGCGATCAGCTGCCGGGGAGCGAGTCCGCTGGCGCCAGTTTCGAAGATTGCGTCGACGTAGGGTGCGCCGCCCCCGGTATGTGAATAGACGATCCGCCCGTCGCTGGAAATGCTGTGCGTTTCGTAGAAGCCACTGCCGTTTGGCATGATGCGGCGGTGATTGACGAGAACGCTGGTGCCCGACGCCTGCACGTCGACGGTCGCGATGTGGATCGCCCAGCCGTCCCAGGGATTCTGTCCGCCGATCACCGCCCAGGGATGAAACGGCCGGCGCGTGACGCGCGGCGTTGTCAGTCGTTCAGAAAATACGAGCAAGCGTCCATCGTCGCTGAAGTGCGGATGCAGCGCCGCGTGTTGCGCTGCGCTTGCCCAGATGCGTTCGGCGCGCGCACCGTCGATACTGATGAGCCAGAGGTCTGCATCGATACCCCAGGACATGTGATTGAACCGGGTGTGCCTGGAGTTGGCATTCTCTACCTGGATGACCAGGTGCTTGCCATCCGGGTACCAGGCCGGCTGGCCGACAAATCCCGCGCCTTTTGGAAAGTGCATCGTGCAGGTGATGCAGCGTGCCTGGGAGCCATCGGCCTGCATGACGAATACTTCGGTAGCGGCATTGCGTGGATCCACCACCGCGTCGTAGGCGATCAGCTCATGTTCAGGTCCCGTGTACCACGCCAGTCGTCCGCCGTTCGCAGTCAGCTCTTCGATCGTCCAGGTCGGCAGCGTGGGTGTCTCCGCGCGGGCCACCCCGATGCAGGCCAGCAGCAGGGTGATTGCCGAAACCATTGCGCGGCGGGGGTGAAACATGGAAAGCATTTCTGTGCGTCCGGTAAACCCTTGGCCCGTGCGGCAATTGGCTTAAACCCTAACCCGGTTCCACGCATCCAGCGCTGCGATCTTGTATGCCTCCGCGAAGGTCGGGTAGTTGAACACGGCGCCGACGAAGTATTCGAGCGTGCCGTTGTGCGCGATAACAGCCTGGCCGATATGGATGAGTTCGGTCGCGCCTTCACCGACGATGTGGGCACCGAGCAGGCGGTGGTCCTTGAGGCCGAACAGCAATTTCAGCAAGCCGTCCTGTACGCCCTGGATCTGGCCGCGAGCGGTTTCCCGCAGGCGGGCGATGCCGGTTTCATAGGCAATGCCTTCCTTGCGCAGCTGCTGTTCGGTTTTACCGACGATGCTGATCTCGGGCACGGCGTAGATGCCGAGCGGGAAGTAGTCGGTGGCAGCTTCAGCGATACCGCCGAAAGCATGACAGGCGGCGAGGCGGCCCTGTTCGGCGGAGGTGGAGGCGAGTGCCGGAAAGCCGATCACATCGCCGACGGCATAGATGTGTGGCACTTCGGTCTGGTAGCTCGGCTGTACGCTCAGGCGTCCGCGTGAGTCTACCGGTACGCCGGCCTTGTCGAGATCCAGGCCGGTGGTCGCACCGGTGCGGCCAGCCGCTGCCATCAACAGGTCGCTGCGGATTTTCTTGCCGCTTTTCAGGTGTGTGACCACGGTGCCGTCGGTGGCCTTTTCGACGCGCTCGACTTCCTCGCCGAGGCGCAGCTGGATGCCGCGCGACATGAGGTCGTGACGAAACTCATCGACGATATCGGCGTCGACGAAGTCGAGGATGGTATCGCGGTTGTCGACCAGCGTGATCTTCGCATCGAGCGCGCTGAAGATGGTGGCGTATTCCACACCGATCACGCCGGCGCCGATGACGGTCATCGAGCGGGGAATGGCCTTGATCTGCAGCAGGCCGTCGCTGTCGATGATGGTCTCGTCGTCGAAGGGGATGTTGTCCGGGCGGTGCGGTACGGTGCCGGTGGCAATAACGATCTTGTCAGCGCAGTAGTCGGCACTCTGTCCGGTGATGCTGGTGACGTGCACGGTGTGGCTGTCGAGAAACTTCGCCATGCCATGAATGACGCGCACGCCATTGCGCTGCAACTGGTGTTCGATGATTTCTATTTCGTGCTGGACGGTGATGCCGAGGCGCTGAAACAGGTCCTGCGCCGTGATGTCCGACTTGACCCGGTGGCTGCGGCCGTAGATGCCTTTCTCGCGCCAGCCGCAGAGATACAGCACGGCTTCGCGCAGGGACTTGCTGGGGATCGTGCCGGTGTGCGCGGTGACGCCGCCAACGATCTCGCGCCGTTCGATGATTGCCGCCCGCTTGCCGAGCTTCGCTGCCTGGACGGCGGCGCGCTGGCCACCGGGGCCGCTGCCGATAACCAGCAGATCGAAGCTTTCCATACATTTTTCCGGATTGGTGTTATCCGGCTGTCGGCCGACTTGCCTGGAGCTTGAGCGCTGTACGCTGCCGGCGTGACGCAGATCCGGGAACCGGACCGTCGGCAGGGATGCAGGACTCAGTCGGTCATCTTGCCCGCCTCTTGGGCGCGGCGCAGGGCAGTGGCGAGTGCGTGGATATCGCCTTCGCTGTGTGCCGTAGAGAGAAAGCAGACTTCACAGGGGCTGGGTGGCAGATAGATGCCCTCGGCGAGCAGCGCATGGAAGGTGCTGGCGAAGCGGGTCTCGCTGCCAGCCGGGACGCGGGCAGGGCTGCGGATCAGTTCGCCGGACGCGTCGTCATCGAATACCAGCCAGAACAGCGAGCCGACGCGTTGCAGGCGCAGACCCGGTATGGCCTGCAACAGGCTATCGAGCAAACGACCGTTGTCTTCGAGTGCCAGATAAGCGGTGCCATCGACCAGCCGCTCGAGTGTGGCGAGTCCGGCCGCCATTGCCACCGGATTGGCTGATAGCGTGCCGGCCTGATAGACCGGTCCGACCGGTGCGACGAGTTGCATGATCTCGCGCCGGCCGGCATAGGCCCCGGCCGGAAAGCCACCGCCGATGATCTTGCCGTAAGTGACGAGGTCTGGCCGGATGCCGGTAACTTCTGCCATGCCGCCGAAGGCGGTGCGAAAGCCGGTGATCACTTCATCGAAGATCAGCAGCGTGCCATGTTGCTGACATTGCCAGGCAAGCGCATCCAGAAATTCCTGACGCTGCGGCAGCAGGCCGTGATTGGCGGGCAGCGGTTCGATGATTGCGGCAGCGATTTCAGCACCGCGCGCGGCGAACAGTCCTTCAAGGCCCGGAATGTCGTCGAGCTGTGCCACGAGCGTATCGGCGGCGACACCGGCTGGGACACCGGCGCTGTCGGTAATACCGGCGAGGCCGGAGCCGGCACGGATCAACATCGCATCGGTATGGCCGTGATAACAGCCGTCGAATTTCAGGATCAGCGAGCGTCCGGTGGCGGCGCGTGCAAGCCGTAGCACTGACATCACGGCTTCGGTGCCCGAATTGACGAAGCGTAGATTCTCGACCCACGGCAGGCGGCTGCAGATCAGTTCTGACAGGGCGAGGGAATAGGGCTCTGCTGTGCCGAAGCTCCAGCCACCGGCTGCTGCGGCAGTCACCGCTTCGAGTACGGCCGGATGCGTGTGGCCGAGGATCATCGGGCCGAAGGCCATACAGAAATCCGTGTACCAGCGGTCATCCACGTCTTCGATGCGGCTGCCCTGCGCGCTGCGGATAAAGAGTGGTGTGCCGCCGACGCGGCGGAAAGCCCGCACCGGTGAGTGCACGCCGCCCGGCGTTACGGCATTGGCACGGGCGTAGAAGTCTGCTGAGCGGCTCATGTGGCGAGATACCGGCGTGCACGCCGTGCCGCATAGCTGATGATCATGTTCGCGCCGGCGCGCGAGAAGGCACTCCAGCTTTCCAGTTGTGCGCGCAGCGGATCAGCGAGCCCGCGTTCCGCGAGCAGGTCGATGCCGGCTTGCTCACCGCTGGTCTGATAGACGGCCCAGGGCATATGGATGCGCGCTGAAAGCAGGGCAAGTACATCGAGATATGGCAGACCCGGCTTCACCATCAGGATGTCGGCGCCTTCGGCGGCATCGCGTTCGGCGCACAGCAGTGCATCGGCGGGCCTGCGCGGATCGATCTGGTAGCTGGCCCGATCGCGCAGTGGAAGGTCGCTGCGGGGTGCAGATTCTGCTGCCAGCCGGAACGGGCCGTAAAAAGCGGAGTTGAATTTGGCGGCATAGCTCATGATCGCACACCGCTCGCGGCCCGCCTGGTCCAGTGCAGTGCGGATTGCGGCGACGCGGCCATCCTGCATATCGCTGGGTGCGACGCAGTCGGCGCCGGCCTCTGCAAATGTTAATGCGGCCGCAGCCAGCGCAGTCACCGAGGCATCGTTCAAAACATGGTCGCGGCTGTCGTTGAGAATGCCGCAGTGACCGTGCGTGGTGTGTGAGCACAGGCAGACGTCGACGGCCAGCCAGATGTCGTTGCCGAAATGGCGGCGAATTGCCGCGATGTTGTCTGTTGTGATCGCGTGGGAAAAGTCGTAGTCCTGCTTTCTTGCAGGGACACCGAACAGTAAAAACTTCGTGATGCCCTGGCTGATATCCGCTTCGATCTGGCGCAACAGGCTTGCTTCGGTGTCGCGGTATACCTCGCTGAGACCGGTCACAGCTTCGCGTTCGCGCAAGCCCTCAACCACAAACAGCGGCTGTATGAACTGCTCGACATGCAGGCGCACCTCGCGTGTCAGTTCGCGGATGTGGCGGTTATCGCGCGTGCGCCGCAGGCTCATTGCAGCCATCGCTGCCACTCGTGTCCGTTCGGAAAGGGCTGTGCATCGATGCCAGCGGCATATAACGACTTGCGCGTCTTGCCGGCACCGCAGGCATGGTGTGCCTGCTCCGGGAGCACGGCGCGCAGCGCATGAAACTGTTCCACACTGCTCCAGTAGCAATGCGTGGCGCGGGCGGCTTCAACCTTGACGGCACGCAGTGCAGCGCCTTCGACCGGTGGCAGGATCTCGTAAGTCGCGAGCACGCGGCCGATACCGGAATCGTGCCAGCCTGACACGGCTTCCTTCGAGGTGATCGCGGTCCAGTCCTGCAACGGCTGCAGCCCGAGCACCGGGCAGTTGAGGGTGCTGCGGATATCTTCGAAGCCCAGGTGATCGCCGCAGCCTTCGACCCAGAAACCGCGCGCGGCAAGCTGACGCCAGCTCTCGACACCGCTGGTCCAGAGCCGTACCTCAGGGTCCAGCTGCTGGTTCTGCAGCGCATGCCAATAGGCGATAAATACGGCTGCAGTTGCCGGCAGCGTAGCCAGTTCCGGCAAGGTACCCGCTGCTGTCTGGCGCTCGCACAGGCGCTGCCAGGCGATGCCGTTGAAAGCGTTCACCTCAGTGTGCGGCGCCGGTGGCTGGTTCCAGACGATGCGTTCAAGCACCTTGCCGTCAGCCGCGCCGTGCACATAACAGACCGGGCCGAGACTTGCGTGCATGATCGCAGTCGCGCCGAACGATGCGCGCTGTGCCGCTGGCCACTGCGCCAGTGCCGATCTCTCGAGTGCGGCGAGTTCGGCGGTTTCCGGATCGTGAAGGACGCGCAGCAGTTTCAGCATCTCCGCATCTTCAGTACGGCACTCGATCGCCAGGATGCCCTGACCGGCGGCGCCCGGACAGCGGGCCAGCGGCAGCACGGTCCAGCGCACCTCGCGTAACAGCTCGGCGACAACCGCGTGCGCGGTGCTGTCATTCCAGAGGCGGATCAATCCGGCGAGGGCGAGTACCAGGCCGTCGAGCGTGTCGTCGCCTGCATCGTTGGCCCGCAAGCGTGCAAGACGCGCGTCGACTGCACCGCGCAGTTCTACAAACCGCAACACAGCTGCCTTGCCGGTGGCGGGCAGTGCAGTGGGCAAAAAATCCTCGATGTTGCCCTGACGACGGGCCGACGACGCACCGATATGCAGCGGCTTGCCGGCTGCGAGGCGCGCCATGATGTCGCCGCGCCAGACGATCACATCGCGCGGGTTCTCACGTGCCGGCAAGGCGGCGCACGCAATGCCGGCGTTGCGGAGCGCGGGCAGATCCTTCAGGGAGTGCACGCAGAAGTCGACCTCGCCCGCGAGCAGTGCCGTGTCGAGTTCGGCAGAAAAGAAGTCGGGGTCATCGACCGTGCTGAGTGCCGCGGACTGATTGCGGTCACCGCGCGTCGTGACCGCGTGCAGCTGGACCTCAAGGCCGGGGTTCATGCTCATGAGCAGTGCAGCGATCTGGCGGCTCTGCGCCATCGCCAGCAGCGAAGCGCGCGTGCCGAGTCGGAGTGTGCGCTGCATGGCGCGCGCCTCAGGCCCGTGCCGAAATCAGCAGTGGCAGAGCGTCTTCCAGCACGCGGCGTGTATCCGGCGGGGTTGCCCGGAAGCGCGCGTCGGCGAGTTCCGTGCAGGCGGCGCGTGCGCGCACGAGTTGCAGCGAGGCGATGTTCGCGCGCGCTTCGGCGGCGCTCAGGATGTCGTCCAGATCGAAGGCGGCATCGACGCCTGTCCACGGCAAGGCTTCGCTGCGCCGCTGACCGAGGTGCAGAACGCTGCGCACAGCGGCGTGCCGCAACCGGTTTTGCCAGCCGCTATCGTGTTCTGCATCGGCTGGCGTGGTGAAGATGATGTGTTGTGCCCAACGTGCTGCCACGTCGGCCTGCGCCGTGCTGAACCAGTGAGCGACGGTGAGTGGTGTGGCCGGGCGATGATTCCAGGCGCCCGTTTCGTTGGTATGGAAGAAAGGCAGTATTGAGCGGGCCAGTTCACCCGTACCCACGAACAGCACGCGGGCGCCGCGGGCGGGCGCGAGCAGGCGACGGGCCAGGCTACCGTAAGAGTTTCCGCCAACGCCCTGCAGATGCTGCTGACGGATATGACGTGCATCGCTGAACAGCGACCCGACGATCGGCGATAGCGGCTGCGTGATGCCGCCGGGTAAACTGTTCAGCGCCGTTTGCCAGGCACGCCTGAATTGTCCGTACACATTGGTCTCACCGCAGATGGCGCTGCGCAGTCCAGTGACGATCTCGAGCAGCAACCGGTATGCCGGTACGCCGGAAAATATTTCCAGCGCTGCGGCGTTTTCCGGGCGGATGACCGGCCGCGCTCCCACACCGAACAGCAACTGACGCATGCAGGTATCCACCAGCACGCCAGATCCCTGCAGGGCTTGAAGGTTTTGCATGGACATTACGGCGCCACCGGCATGGTGCGGCGCGTGCAGTACCCACAGCCTGTCGATCGTCAGTCTGTAGCCAGACTCAGCCACTCTTGCCGCCACTGTCAACAGTCGCCAGCCACTCGTCATCCGAGCCTTCCGGAACTTCCTGGAACAACCAGGTGCTGAGATAGCGCTCGCCGGTATCCGGCAGCATGGTGAGCAGTACGGAGCCGGGCTCGGCGCGCTCGGCCACCTTGAGTGCCGCGGCGAGCGTGGCGCCCGCCGACAGGCCGACGAAGATGCCTTCTTCGCGAGCCAGACGCAGTGCGGTGTTCTTTGCTTCTTCATCCGATACGGTCACCAGCTCATCAAACACGGCCGGATTCAGTACGCCGGGAACGAAGTCCGGCGTCCAGCCCTGGATCTTGTGTGGTTTCCATTCCTTGCCACCGAGCAGCGATGCCCCACCGGGTTCTGCCGCAACGATGCGAACCCCCGGGCGTGCCATCTTGATGATCTCGCCTGCGCCCGTCATCGTGCCGCCGGTGCCCCAGCCAGTGACCCAGTAATCGAGGCGACGGTCGGCGAAGTCCTGCAGGATTTCCGGCCCGGTGGTCTCGCGGTGGTAAGCGGGATTGGCCGGATTATCGAATTGCCGCGCGAGAAACCAGCCGTGTTTGCGCGCCAGTTCTTCGGCCCGGCGCACCATTTCTGTACCGCGGCCAGCGGCCGAGGTCAGGATCACCTTTGCGCCGTAGGCGCGCATGATCTTGCGGCGTTCGATCGAAAAGGTCTCGGTCATCACGGCAACAAAGGG
>Ga0138256_10002175_pt1 | contig 21139 bp, 20 predicted proteins | sample KNB2016incub_MG_FD_105486 | JGI IMG/M metagenome (GOLD analysis project Ga0138256, IMG submission 105486) | Active sludge microbial communities from wastewater in Klosterneuburg, Austria - KNB2014incub_MG | ecosystem: Engineered > WWTP > Activated sludge > Unclassified | place: Austria... | reverse complement strand
CGTGCGCCACTCTATGCACTCTCCGAAGAGAGCTTTAATCGTTCGACTTGCATGTCTGAGGCACGCCGCCAGCGTTGATTCTGAGCCAGGATCAAACTCTCGTTGATTTCCTAGTTCATTTTTTGTCAGACCGAAATCTGACGGATTTGGTTATGCGGAACGTGAATCCCGACAACCGTGTTGTTCATACGAATTAACACATGGACACGCATATTTAGTTTTCAAATATCAACTTGTTTTCGACTCCTTCTAATCCAGAGGCGAAACTCTTGATTATACAGAACCGAATCTCATTGTCAAGCCCCTAAGCAAAGTTTCTCAACTTTTTTTTCTCACCGCCTTGCGGGGTAAGTGCTGAGGCAAATATGTATTCTCTACATCCGACCGACATGTGTCAAGCGAGGAGAAGCAATTATGTAACTTTTATCTAAAGTCCTGCTGTCCAGGCTGGAAAACCTAGCAAAATCGCCTGTTTTCAGCGATCCGGCAATCTGCCGACCGATCCAAAACCGAAGAGATGGAGCGGGTGACGAGGCTCGAACTCGCAACTTTCAGCTTGGGAAGCTGACACTCTACCATTGAGTTACACCCGCAAACCGGATCCGACGATTGTCGGCTAAAGGCAAATATCGCATAGAATATCGTCTCTTACAAGAATAACGATGCCAAGCGATTTCATTTACGACGACGTACCATATCCAAGCTTTGTCTTTCCGCAGACGAGTCCCGATCGGCTCGCAACCCTTGCCCGCGTTCACGGCATTGATACGGCCTCGCCCGCCGAGTGTCGGATGCTGGAACTCGGCTGCGGCGATGGCACGAACCTTCTCGCGCTCGCATACTCACTGCCAGCAAGCCGATTTGTCGGCATCGACCTAGCGGCTACGCACATAAACTCTGCCAAAGCTGCCGCTGCAAAACTCGGCCTTTCGAATGTTGAATTCTTCGAGCTTGATGTTACAAAGGCTGACGCCGCGGCCTTGGGTGAATTCGATTACATCGTTGCGCACGGCCTTTTCTCGTGGGTTCCGGAGTTCGTACGGCCTGCGATCTTTGAACTTTATTCGAAATGCCTCGCACCGAACGGCGTCGGCTACATCAGCTATAACGCCCTTCCAGGTTGCTTGATACGCGAGATCACGCACGGAATGATGCGATTTGCTGCGCGCGATATCTCAGATCCAAGCGAGAAGGTCTCCGCCGGGATCGATTTCCTGACCGATATCGTCGATGCAGCAGAAGATGACAGCGTCTATCAGACGATGCTCGACCTTGAGCTTGAGCAGATCAGCGAGCGTACGCCGCAGAACGTCTTTCACGACGACCTTTCCGAGATGAACCGGCCGTTCTATTTCGAGGAGTTCGTAAAGATGCTCGACGAGTATGGATTCCAATACCTTTGCGAAGCGGAGCCGTCAGAACTCGCGAAAGTCGCGGCCTTCAAGTTCCCCGAAACGCTAGGCGACACGATCGAGCGCGAGCAGTATCGCGATTTCGTAACAGGCCGCAGATTCCGAACAACACTCTTCTGCCGAAGCGGGATCGCGATCGACAGAACACACACGCCGGAGTTAATGCGAGGCCTTCGCATTGCCGGCCAACTCGAAATAGACGTTGAGAAAGAGACGGTTAACAGCGACGCACCGATGTCTTTTGCGACCACAAAGGGCAACAAGGTAACGCTCAACCATCCGCTCACGAAAAAGAGCCTAGTCGCCATCGCCGAAGCTTGGCCGCGAACTACAAAAACCGCCGATCTGCTTGCCGACGCGCAAAACGACGACGCAGCGGTAACGCTCGGCTATCTGATGCAGCTATTTATGGCAGGATTCATCAAGGCTCACAGCATAGAGCAGAGTTTCTTTACGACGATCAGTGAAATGCCGGAGGCGAGCCGTTTTGCGAGATTTCAGGTCGGGCAAGGCTCGAATGCCGTTGCGACCTTGACCGGGCTTAACCTCGAGATCAAAGACCCGGCGATCGGACGTTTGCTGTTCTTGACCGACGGCACACGCGATATCGAGGACCTGACTCAGACTATGCTCGAATTTGCGGCGGAATTCGATGCGGAGACAATGCCCTCCGGAGAAGATATGCGCGAATCCGTATTTAACAACATACTGGCGTTCGCAGATGCGGGGCTTTTGGTCGGATAGCTCAGGAAATAGCAGTTTTCGCCGCCAGAATAAGATCGATGACCTCACGAACGGCGCCTTGCCCGCCGTTCGCTTGAGTTAAGAGGCGCGCAGCCTCTTTCACGCTCTTATGTGCGTCCCGCACGGCAACGGCGAGGCCGACGAGGTCAAATACCGCAATGTCCGGCGTGTCATCGCCAATATACGCGGTCTCCTCGAGGGAATGGCCGCTTTTGGCGAGGATCTCGTCAAGTGCTGCCGTCTTGTCAGTTCGTCCCTGCAGGACGAAGCTCATACCAAGCTGGCTCGCCCGTAAAGCGACGCTGGGCGAGTTTCTGCCCGAGATGATACCTGAGTGCAGGCCGGCGGCTTTCCATTGCGTCAAGCCCTCGCCATCGCGTGCATGAAAGACCTTCAGCACCTCGCCATCGGCACCGAAGTACAGCCGTCCGTCGGTGAGAACACCGTCGCAATCCATCAGCAGAAGTTCGATCTTTCGGGCTCTCGCCCGTATTTCGGGATCAAGTTCCATTTATCTCGATACGCATCTTTCTAATTGACCTCAAAGATCTCGACGCCGGCAAGCCGCCATGCGCCATCGACCTTGATCATACGGAAGACCGCAAGGCCCGATTGTTCCGGCCCGGTAAGAAGCTGAGTTCCAAGGTTCGTTTCAACGAGGTACTCCGCGTCGTCTATCTGATCGATCTGTGTAACGGTCGTCTGCCATTTTGCCGCAGAACCGGAAAGATTCTCGGCGAATCTCGTGATCTCGCCGGGCATTACCATCGAGAGTACCTCAGCTTTTTTATGAGCGACCGCCGCCGCGTCGAATTTCGTAAAAAAGTCCTTTATCGCGGGATCGATCTTAGTGGCTCCGCTCAAACTCGTACGGAGTTTCCGAGCCGCATAGCTCGCACCGTAATCTCCGTCAAATACGATCGTCTTTTCGATCAACGCCAAGGCATCCGCATTGCGACCATTCTTTGCCGCTGCTTCGGCGCGAATTTCCATCGCCCACGCCATACTGCGCTCCGTCGGAAGTTTCTCAACCAGCACGGCATTCGCCTGTTGCTCAGCTTCCGCGTAATTTGCCAACCCGAGATATGCGCGCGCAAGTTGGATCGAAACGTCGTCGTACGCGGGGAGTTCCTTTAAGATGTCCTTCGCGGCGCGAACCGCATTGTCGAATTTCTTTTGATCGAGCAGCGATTTTACGCCCGCGATCACGTCGTTCTCATCGAACACCTTTGGTGCGATATCGTCAAAATAAACATTCTGCGGATAGAGTTTCTCGGTGTCGATCTCGGTCCGCACGATCTTCTCAGTTGTTTTGAACGCGACTTCGCCAAAACTCGCAGCCTTTAGCGTAACAGGCGCGTCGAGGGCCTTACCCGAAGCGGTCGTTGCGCGAACGTTCACCGTAACGTCGATCGGGCCGGAGTTTCTGAGCGCAACTTTCGTTTCGCCGGCCTCGGCCTGAGGCAGGCCGGCAAGCAGGTTCATTTCGGTCGGCTTTTCGAGAAAGTAGGCAATGAGGTCTTTCTGCCCGGTGAAGTTCGAGCGTACGTCCGCGAGATCGAATACGCCGTCCGCAAGCGAATCGGCGATCGCCTTGTTGAACGCCGTCCTGCCTGCAGATCTGTCGAGAAGCGCCCAGAGCATCGCGCCCTTATTGGCGACCTCGCCGAAATAGACGTCATCAAGCGGCGAAACAATGGCGAGCGGGATATCGCGTCCGACGACCGCCGAATATGCGGCGCGCTGTCGCGCACGAACTGCGTCGGCGACCGGCGCTCCGTACTTTTCAGCGATGAACTGCGTCGCAATATATCGCGAAAGACCTTCGCTGATAACGCCAAAGCCGTCATCACGCGCCTTTGCTGCGAGGCTTAATTTAGCCGCAGCTTCGGCGATATTTTGGACGGTCGCGGCGTCAAGTTTCGGCCTTCGAAAAACAGCTTCATCAACGAACACGACGCCTGCATCCGCGAAACCCGCGCCACGGCGAACCGACACTATCTTGAGCGGCACGTTCGGGCTCGGCCCGAGGAATCTCTCCGCGAATGCCTTAGCCTCGGAAAACACCGAAGCAAGCTCGCTCCCACGAGTTTTCCCTGTCTCGCCGCTACTCTTCGGCGCGAACACTTGCACGCCATTCGCCTGACTTGCTGTCCAATCTCCAACCGCGAAAAAAGGCTGCGAGGCGGCCTTCGTATCGAACGATCCGCTCGTCCCTGCCGCTCCGGAAGAGACGACCTGTTTGCCCGTCGGGCCTTTTACACGCACGCTGAACGCTGCAAAATCACCGCCGCGGCTGTAATACCAGTTCGTCGGCGTCGGATACCAGAACGCGAGCGGCAGCAGATGCGAAGCGGTTGGTGAAAATACGGCGGCATCTCCGTTGTCTTTGATCGATAGCGTGTAGGTGAGAGATATCTGCGCCGAAGTCGTCGGGCGAACCGGCGGCAGTCGCAAGACCACGCGCTGGAGCGTCCTTGTACCCGCGAGTTTCTCTTCTCCGCCGGAGAAATCGTGCGCAGTCCCATTGACCATAACCGCCGAGACTTTTGCCGAAGGACTGATCCGCAATGTCATCGTTGAGGCCGGCGAAGAAGATACATTCTTAACGACAAGCGTCGCCTGGATCACCGCCTCACGGCCGTCAACCGTCTGCGGAAGATCTACGTCAATGTCGTATTTATCGACCTGCCAAACGGCACCGCCCTGGGTTTGTGCGGACGCAGCAAGCGAAAATGCAGTAAATAGGAGAAGCGACGCAAGTATTATTCTGGTCATCAAGTAATTTCCGATCGTACTATTGGGAGACGAGTTCGTGTATGGCTTTGAGCTTTGCAAGAAGCGGCTTAAGCCTTGCGAGCGGCAGTTGATTCGGCCCATCGCTCGGAGCCCGCGACGGATCGTCGTGAACCTCCATAAATATGGCGTCGAGACCGCACGCAACGCCCGCTCGCGCAAAGTTTTCGATGTATTCACTCTGGCCGCCGGTTGCCTTCCCTAATCCGCCCGGCAACTGCAAACTGTGCGTAACGTCAAAGCATACCGGTACGCCGAACTCCCGCATCACGGGAAACGAACGCATATCGACGACAAGATTATTGTAACCGAAACTCGCTCCGCGCTCCGTCAAGATGATCTTCTCGCAGCTGGCAGAGCGAAGTTTCTCGACGATGTTCTTTGCGTCCCACGGCGAAAGGAACTGCCCTTTTTTCACGTTCACGACGCAACCCGTCTCTGCCGCCGCGACAAGAAGATCGGTCTGTCGGCAAAGGAACGCCGGTATTTGAAGAATGTCGGCAACTTCCCCGGCCTTCGCGGCCTGCCAAGGCTCGTGTATGTCAGTTACGACCGGAACGCCGAACTCTTCCTTGATCTGCCGCAGGATATCAAGCCCGAAGTCCATTCCATCGCCGCGAAAGCTGTCGATCGAACTGCGGTTTGCCTTATCGAATGACGATTTATAAACGAACGAAACCCCGACATCGTCGCAGATCTCCTTGATCGAACCCGCCATCTTCCTCGCGTGCTCGATCGACTCAACAACACACGGCCCCAATAAAAAGGAGAGCGAGCCGCCGCCAAATTGTACCTTACCTGTGCTAAAAGTGTTCATAGCTGCGAATCGCGGGACCCTTTATTCGTCGCCAATCTCGACCCGTTCCGGCATCTCGACCTGTTTTTCGCTTGCGACATCGTGCTGAAGATTTTCGCTGTGCAGCTTATTATTCCACGCCGCGCGGACGAATGAATCAAAGAGCGGGTGGACAGCGAGGGGTTTCGATTTATATTCCGGATGAAATTGGCAGGCGATAAAATGCGGATGCTTGTCGCGGGGCAATTCGATCATTTCGATGAATCTCCCGTCCGGCGAAACGCCGCTAAAAACAAGGCCTTCTTTTTCGAGCACATTTCTGTATTCCGGATTGAATTCGTATCGATGACGATGTCTCTCGCCGATCTTTTCCTGCCCGTGATAGATCTCGCGTGCGAGGGTATCGGGCTTTAATTCACATTCATATTCACCGAGCCGCATCGTGCCGCCGAGTTTGTCTTCGCCGACAAGATCGCGCAATTTGAAAATGATCGGGAACGGCGTTTCTTCGTTGAACTCGGTCGAATCCGCTTCTCTCAAGCCGCACACATCGCGTGCGAACTCGATGCACGCCGTTTGCATTCCTAGACAGATGCCGAAGTACGGCGTTTCCGAACGTCTCGCGTACTTGATAGCCCGCAGCATTCCGGAGATGCCGCGTTTCCCAAATCCGCCGGGGACAAGAATAGCGTCGTAATCGTTCAACTCCGTCTCGTAATCGTCCTTCATCAGATTTTCCGATTCGAGCCAAGTTACATTCACCCGCAGGTCGTTCGCAACGCCCGCGTGGGTCAACGCCTCACGCAGTGATTTATATGAATCCTCGAGCTCGACGTACTTGCCGACGATCGCGATCTTGACCGAACCGGCCGAAGGTTCTTTGATCGTCGCGACGAGATCGCGCCAACGCGTCAGATCCGCGGTCGGAAAACGTTCGCCGAGATGCAGGTCCGCGACGATAAGTTCGTCTAGACCTTGCTCGTGAAACGCGAGGGGGACCTCGTATATCGTCGGAACATCGAGCGCGGAAATTACGGCCGTCTCCTGCACGTTGCAAAATAGGGCGATCTTCTTGCGAAGGTCCGCCGAAACGGGCCGATCCGAACGACACAAAAGAATGTCGGGCGCGATACCGATCTCACGAAGTTCGCGAACGCTGTGCTGCGTCGGCTTTGTTTTCAATTCACCCGCAGCGGCGATATATGGCACTAGCGTTACGTGGACAAAGATCGCGTTCTCGCGGCCTTCTTCATTGCCCATCTGGCGTATCGCTTCGAGGAACGGGAGCGATTCGATATCGCCGACCGTACCGCCGATCTCGACGATCAGAACGTCCGGTTCGTGCGTATCCGCGACGGTTCGAACCGCGGCCTTGATCTCGTCCGTGATATGCGGAATGACCTGGATCGTCTTTCCTAAGTAGTCGCCTCGACGCTCTTTTTCGATGACAGAGAGATAGATGCGGCCGCTCGTCCAGTTATTCGCTTGCGAAAGCTTTGCGTGCGTAAAACGCTCGTAATGGCCGAGATCGAGATCGGTTTCGGCACCATCGTCCGTAACATAAACCTCGCCGTGCTGGAATGGCGACATCGTGCCCGGATCGACGTTGATGTACGGATCGAGCTTCATCATCTGCACGTTCATCCCGCGCGCTTCCATCAAACAGCCGATCGAACTCGCGGCAAGACCCTTGCCGAGGCTCGAAACCACACCGCCCGTCACAAATATGTATTTGGTCTTTTTCTCGGTCATCTAAGTCTCCTTTGATCCGTCTCCCTCGTCCTTTTTCTTCTGGTACCTGCCGTCTTTCATCGCCGCCTGAACAACTTTCGCTCGCGCAAATCCGGGATCGACCAACCCTTGCAGCGCATTAGACATTGCGCCGAGCATCGTTGAATTCTCCGCCGCCGACCGTTCAAATTCTTCGGCTGTCGTCTTACGTTGTCGGCTTAACGCCTTTAGCCCGACCAACGCTCCCGCGATCAGCAGAATTATAAATATCGCCCCGAACCAATCTTGCATACTAATTCGCAAATCTGCCCTGCGAAACCCCCGCTTCGACAATTCTTCTCACTCTCTCAAGGTCGTCTTCCGTATCGACGCCGACGGACCCTGCCGCCGCTTTGACGAGTTTTATTTTGGCGCCATTCTCCAACGCGCGCAGCTGTTCGAGCATCTCGATCTTTTCGAGCGACGTCTGCGGCGATCTCGTGAATTCGAGCAAGAACTCGCGTCGATAAACATAAAGGCCTGCGTGCTTCTTAAAATTTGCGAGCAGTTCCGGTTCGGCTTCGATCGCGCGAGTGGCGTCACCGCCGTATCTTAAACTCGCATCGCGAGGCCACGGCATCGGTGAACGCGAGAAATACAACGCATATCCGTTCTCATCGACCACAACCTTCACGTTGTTCGGATCGAGCGCCTCGCTCACGCTCTCGAACGTTTCATAGATCGACACGATGTCGGGCGAAAGAGACGCTCCGGTTTCCAAGATCGCGTTCACGGCCGCGTCGATCGTTTCGGGCGAGATCAACGGTTCGTCACCCTGGACGTTCACGATGATCGAACCTTCCGGTAGTGCCGCAGCAACTTCCGCAACACGGTCGCTTCCCGACAAATGTTCAGGTGACGTCATTTGAGCTTCGCCGCCTGCCTCGATCACCGCATCCCGGATCGCCTCATCATCGGTCGCAACAATGACTCTCGAAACCGTCTTCGCCGACTTCGCACGTTCAAGCGTGTGGACAATAAGCGGTTTTCCGGCAATTTCACGCAAAAGCTTGCCCGGCAAACGCACGGAGGCCGCCCTTGCCGGGATCACTGCGATGACGATTTTTGCTGGAGATTTGCCGTGTGGTTCCACGGGATTTTAGGTTAGCGTTAAACGCGGTACTTCGCAAGGTTCAACTTTCGATTTTCTTTTTCCTGCTTGTTAAGGCGGCGGTCATTTCGCTAAACTTGCGAAAGTGCAAAACGCAGAAGAAGCAGAGCCCCAACATTATCTCCCTTACCCGACGCCGCCAATTGCAGTGAAGGTTCCCGACCCGAATGACCCGCCGTGGTCGCTGCCCGTCGCGATCGGAGTTTGGATCCTGAGCATTCTGGCTATCCTGCTCGCGCCGGTCCTTTTTGTATTCCCGTATTATGTTCTTAGCGGCAAGGGCGTTCCGGCCGATCCGGAAAAGGACCCGACGGTCATCCTTTTAAGCCTAATTGCCGTCATCCCGGCTCACATTTTTACGCTGCTCGTCTGCTATCCGGTAGTTACGAAGGGCCGGAAGTTCGCTTTTTTTAAGACGCTCGGCTGGCGGCTCGGCAACTTTCGATGGTGGTATTTTGTCGCGATCATCCTCGGCTTTTTTGGCCTCTTAGGCGCGATATCCATCGTCTTCCCAGACTCGGACAATGAACTGCTCCGCGTTTTACGCAGTTCGCCGATGGCCGCATATTTTATGGCCGCATTGGCGACGCTGTTTGCCCCGTTCATCGAAGAATTGGTCTATCGCGGCGTGCTCTACTCGGCGGTCGAGCGTTCGGCAGGCAAGGTCGCCGCGGTCCTGATCGTAACCTTGCTATTTGCCGGCATACATTATCCGCAGTATTGGGGAAGCCCCGGCTCGATCATCGCCATCACGCTCTTGAGCTTTGTTCTGACCGCGACGCGGGCGATCTCCGGCAATCTTCTGCCGAGCGTAATCCTGCATTTTATCTTCAACGCCCTGCAATCCGTCTCGATCGTTTATCTGACAATGAACGGCGGCCTTGACGCCCCCGCGAACGCCCTTTTCCGATAGAAAAGTCTTAGCTCCGCAGGAGCGGAATGTTTATAGAACCGGTTTCAACGCAGCACTAAGGCTCCGTCGGGAGCGACATCTTGAAGGTGCAACCCGGTGCGGGACTTGTTCTCTCTTCCGAGTTCACCTCTATGAACATTTGGCTCCTAAGGAGCCAACCAAGCAAACAATACAGCCTGGGAAGAAGTCCTCCCAGGCTGCGAGCTATCCAAAGCTCCGACTTCTTACTGTGGCCTTGCGCCGTTGTTGCTCCGTGCTCCCGTGTTTGCAGGAGGGGCCGGCGGCGGAAAGTAGATCGGGCGCGGCGGAGTGTATGAAGGCGTCTGAGACGGAATTCCGTCGGAATTGTGTATTCCGCGGCCTCCGCCGCCGTTCATCCGAACAAATGGCGGCAACGCTTCACGCGTACCTGCCGAAACGATCGGCGTCGGCTGATTCTGAGGCGGATTTGACCCGCCGCCGCTCGACGGAGGATTTGAATGACCGCCGCCTGTCGGATAACCATAAGGATACCAAGGGTTATTCCACCACGGATAATTGTACGGATAGTAATATCCGACGTAGTTGCCGAATCCATAGCCGTACGGGCTATACCAACCGTAACCGAACGGCAGGAAGCAGAATCCGTTAGAAAAAGGATCGAACACCCAAAGTCCGAACGAGTTATAGGCGTTAAACCCCGAGCCAAAGAGCGAATTCCGCATATCTTCGCGTACTGCCCTGTTCTTCAAGTTCGCAGTGGCCTTCGCTAGATCTTTCGAGCGTGACTTGCTCCACGCCTCGAGGGCGTCTTTATCGTGATCGAACTTTGTGATCGAAACTGTGCCGTTGGCAAGTACGCCCTTACGGTCTTCTTTGATGACGGTCAAACCGCCCCGTCCCATCAGCGCTTTGCCTTCCCAAACAGCGACCGCGGTCGAATTCTTATCGACATCGAATCGGTAAACGCCGGTTTCGGCGAGCCGCACTTTGCCATGCGGAGTCAGGACGTCAACACGAAATTCGCGGCTTGCGTAAACTTCGAGGACCGCCGCACCGCGCTCAATGCGAACTCGAAGATCTTCTAGATCAGTCGAAACGAACTCGAACGTCGAGTTCGCCCCGAGGCGAAGATACGAGCCAGGATTCAGGAGCACTTCCGTTCGGCCGTCATTTCCCGTGGAAACGCGGTCGCCGACGAAAACCTCGTCGCCTTTGAGCAGAACACCGCTTTTGCCTACCTTTCGGGCGACATCGACCGTCCCTTCCGTATAGCTTATGCCACCGGCTTGGGCCGAAATGACGAATTTATTCGTCGAAGCATTGATGCCTTGCCCGAACGCAAGACTCGCTCCGAACACGGCCAATCCTGCGAATATCGCAAGTCGGAAGATGGATCTGTTCATTTTATTTTCCTCCTGACGGCTTTCCGCTGATTTTACGCTATTTCCCATCGATAATTCAAACTTTTTCATAACCTTTAGTTTAGATGCAGCATTTTTCGGCAGAGGTGGATTATTTTTCCTGTGTTTTCGAAAACAACCTATCGGCTCGTTCCGCAATCCAAATACCGAGAACGCACTCTGCGGTGCGATCTACAACAAATGGCAAGCTTTAAGGACCCGAAATTATCTTTTTCCCCGATCGAGGTCATCGATCGCCTTCTTGAGATTCGCGGCGAACTCGGTTTCACCGAAACTCTCTATATCGACCGCTCAGCAGAATTGACCGATTTTCTCGATGCCTTTGGCTTCGACATCTACGCATTCTCGACAAAGAACGACAAGATCGAGTTGGATGTGCCCTCGACGCCCGTCGTGCCTGGCGGCGATACGCTGCATATGTCTGCGACCGGACACTAAGACCTTTTTTCAAGACCTTCAGCAACAGAAGGAACGCCGGAAGGACTCTCGATCGCGAAAAGATCGAGCGTAAACTCTTCCGGCGTATCTGATCGTTTAGTTAAACGGCCTTGACGATAAAGAGCGTACCGTCATCATCGAGGAATTTACGCTCCGTAAAGTCCGTAACGCCCTTTCGAACGTGATCGATCAACTCTTTTGCGGGAAGATGTATCCCGTCCAAAACTCTTTTCGCGAACCTATCAACGCCGTATTCTTCGCCAAGATCATTCGCCGCCTCGGTTATTCCATCCGTGTAGATGACCATCACCTGGCCTGATTCGAACCGAATGAAATGCTGGTGAAAATGGACATCGTGGAACATCCCGAGCGGTTGATCACCGTACTCGACATAGCGATATTCCCCATCCGGCTTTATCAAAAGCGGCGGATTGTGGCCCGCATTCGAAAAAACGAACGTGCGATTGGTCGAATCGAGTACGCCGTAGATAGCCGTAATGAATCGATTGTCCTCGATAGATTCGTAGAGAAGGTTGCTGACCTTTGAGAAAGCAACATTCGGAGCGTAACCGGTCTGCGAGCTTGTCCTTAGCGAAGCTCTCAAGAACGCCATCAGCAGTGCCGCCGGAATGCCCTTTCCGACCGCATCCGCGACAACGATCCCGTATTGATCCTCAAATAGCTTGACCCAATCGTAATAATCGCCCGACACCTCTTCTGCAGGAAAGATATACGCGCTTACGTCAAATCCTGCGATATCAGGATCGTCTTCAGGAAGAAGTTCGAGTTGAACCTTTCGGGCTATATCAAGCTGCGCTTCGATGCGTTTCTTTTCGACGACCTGTTCGTGCAGCCTCGCTTTTTCGATAATGATCGCAACCTGCGAGGTCAAAAGCTGGAGCACCGAAAGATCGTCCTCGTCAAACGCGTTCAGTTCGTCGCTCTCGAGATCGAAAGCGCCGATAACGCGGTCATTCGAGATGATCGGGGCGACCATCTCCGAACGCGTCCGCTCGCGGGCCTTAAAATATCTGTCGTCGAGGCTAACGTCCGGCGATATGATCGGTTCGCCAGATTGCACGACCGTCCCCAGAAAGCCTTCGCCCATTCTGAGACGCGGTTCGATCAGCTCGAAACTTAATTGATAGCCGCGGATCGCCTTCGCCTTGAATAACTCCTTCTGATCTCCCGCTTTTGTCTCAACAAGGTAAATGCCCGCCGCATCGTATGGAATTAGCGAACCGAGCGTGTCCATAACGAGATTCAAGACCTCTTCGAGATCGAGCGACTGCGAGATCGTCTTCGTAATATCGAGCAGAAGACGCAGTTTGTCCTCGACCGTTAGTCTTGTGGCGTGGTCAGAATGTTCGGGCTGAGCCTGCTGCATCTAAAGAAAATGTCGGGAATAAAAAGGTCTTGTGAGCAAGACGAACACGATTCGTCCCAAAAGAATATTATACACCTTTTTTGCGAGCGATCTTAGCCGTTGAAGAGATGTTTTTCGTAGATATCCCAAAGCCGCGAGATCTTGATCCGAAACTCGACAAGGGCTGAACTGACCGCGAAGTGCCGCGCTATTTCGCGGACAGTTCTCCCTTCGACGATCAGCTTCTTTAATCCCGAATACGGCACAAGTGCTGCGGCGCCGGTCGAATACGCTTCTTCTTCGATCGCGTGGTTGTAATCGCGCGTCTTTGTCGTCTTGCCCGCAGGATCTTTTACCGCAAGTTCATTCGCCTTGTGTCCGAGAAAGACGTGGCTTACTTCCTCCATCAGGGTTGCCGCGTGCCGATTCTTGTTGTGCGTCGGATTTAGAATGATAAGGGTTCTTCCGTCCGGCAGCGGTATCGAGGCCGCTCCGCCCGACCACGCATCCTTGCCGGCTCCGATCAAATGCTCGCGCGCGCCACTGCTCAATGCGGCAACTTGCTCGAACGGCACGACAAGGAGATTTGCGTGCGCGGCAAGTTCGAAAGGGTCAAGCCTGTCGGTATCCTTCTTAAGGCCTGCGAACTGCCTCAAGCCCTGCGCACGCATCTCATAACGCCGCCCTTTTTCTGTCGGTGGAAAGTCCTTTATCACTTGCCCAACTCAAAACAGCCTCGGCAAGATACGCTTGCGACGCATCTTGGCCGAAGCCGTTCTTAAAACTCAGGATCTCGCCCTAAACTTCTTTGTATTCAGAATCGACGACCTCGCTCGAAAGGGCGACGCGGTAATTCTTTGACTGCTTCTGTTTCGTGATCAAAAGGTCTTCCTTACGCTTCAAAAGGTCTGCTCGGTTGAATACAGAGATCTCAAAATTATATCCGTGCGTGATCGCATCCTTGGGGCAAGCTTCAACGCAATAACCGCAGAAGATACACCGTCCGTAGTCGATGTTATAGACCTTTGCATAGCGTTCGTCGCGGCCAATGCGTTCGCTGTAAGGCCTTGCGTCCTGCTCCGCCTCGATGTAAATGCAGTCCGACGGGCACGCTGCGGCGCACAGATAACACGCAACGCATTTCTCTTTGCCGTTCTCATCAACGTGCAGGAGATGCTGGCCGCGATATCGAGGCTGAACCGTAACCGGAACGTCCGGATACTGCACCGTCCACTTCTCGCGCGGGATCTCTGCAAGCGTACGCTTCATACCCTTGACAACAGCCACAGTTGATTCGATCACATCTGAAATAAGCGACATTCTATTAAAAATTCCCCTAAAGCCCATTATAGGCTTTGGACGAGGGCGTTATCAAAAAGCCCTCTCCACAGCCCGAAGGCCGTCGAAAAGGAACAGGAAGACAAGCCATGCGATCGTCGCGACAATTCCGAGGACGCCGGTTATGAGGCCGATCAAAGCCAAAGAGCTGCCGCCGTAATTTGCCGGATCATTCGAAGCTTTTGAGCGCGCCATAAATCCGGTAACGATCGCTATCAAACTTGGCAAAGCGGAGCCGCAGCAGATGGTCAGCCCTAGAACGCCAAGGATCAGCGATATCATCGCGAGCATTTTGCTCTGTCCGGCAGCGGCAGGCGGCGGCGGCGGGATCGGAAGCGGAGCTGATGGCTCGAACTGTGCCTGCGGAACTGCAGCGATCGGGGCTGCGGCCTGAACCGGCGGCGTTTCCGGGAAAGGCTGCACCTTCGTGACAGGCTCGTCATCAAAGCTCGACAAACTCGACGCCGGCTTTGGCACCACGAATGGAGAAGGCGGCGGCGGAGCGATCTCGTTGAAGTTCGGCGCGTTGCTGAAATGCGGTGATGCGATCTCCGGTTCGGCGAATTTTGGCGGTTCCGGCACAGGAACCGACGGTGCATCCGGAATTTCCGGTATCTCCATTCCCGGATCGTCCTTTTCCTCAAGGATCGCCCGCATCTCGTCTGCGGAGGCGACCATCGTCTTCATCATATCGCCGCCATCCGGTGCCGGCAGATCAAGCATATTGTCCGGTTCCGCGATAGGCACCGGAGCATTATCTGCCTGCGAAGCGGCTTTGATCTCTGCCGAACTTGCGACCATCGTCGCGTACGGGTCAAGCGGCGGAGCATCGTCAACGAGCGGCGTACCGTCCGCCTGACAGAACCGCAACGAATCCTCAAAAGTGTTATCGCACGTCGGGCATCGTTTCATAGGTTTAATTTTGGAGTCAGTTATCGAAGTTCAATGTTACGGGGTTTGCGCAAGCAATGCTGCCGAACTTCGCCGCACTCCGCAACTTCTCAACTTCGTAACTTATACTCCGAACCGCTATACCAATTCAAGCTTGCTGAAGAAATACGCGATCTCGATCTGCGCATTTTCTTCAGAATCGGAGCCATGAACTGCGTTCTCGCCGATCGAGGTCGCAAAATCCTTGCGAAGCGTGCCTTCGGCAGCTTCGGCCGGATTCGTCGCACCCATAAGGTCGCGCCACGCCTTCACCGCACCGTCTTTCTCGAGCGCAAGCACAACGCACGGCCCGCTCGACATAAAATCGCAAAGTTCGTCATAAAAACCCTTGCCCGCGTGGACCGCATAAAATCCCTCTGCCTGTTTACGCGTCTGGTGTATAAGCTTCATCCCGCGGATCGCGAACCCTGCGTCCAAGATCCGCTGGACGATCGCGCCTTGCTTCCCTGCCCGAACTGCGTCGGGCTTGATGATCCCAAATGTTAAATTGCTCATTATATTAGAATTGTATTGAATTTAAGCTCGTATATAGCTTCCGTTTCTCTTCTGCTATTAAGCTCTTTAGAAGAATATCCGTCCACGCCATTCCGCGCAAATCAGCGAATCGCGATGCTTACCCGTTGTTCCTTGATTTCTACCAACTTCCCGAGGCGCCGCCGCCGATCTTCATCGGTAGCGGAATGCTGGGCATCATATTCCCGACCATATGGCGTGTAAAGAAGTTCCCACTCGCGGCCACTTTGATGTCTCTGCCCGGATTGCGTCCGGGCGAACTGCTGACGATCTCGCCGTTCGTAGGGACGTAGTTGATGATCTGCGAATTTCCTCTAAGCGATCCAACCGTCATCATCCCGACAAGCGGAGCCGGATTGATCGTGCTCGCCGGGATCCGCGTCAAAACGGACGAATATGCCGCAAGCCCGCCGCCAAGCGAATGACCCGAAAGATGGTGGATCCCGAACTCCCGCTGAAACCGGCGCGTGAGCGACAAGGCTTGCGTATATTGATGAGAATATCCGCCGAGGGCCTGGACGCCGTCATGAATAAAGTCCATAACAGAGTCGCTGCCGGCAAACGCAAGCACATAAAGTTCACGATTTTCGGGCTTCGTGAGGACAGCCTTAAAACCGGTCATACGCGTCGCTTCGTCAGCCAAAATAGACCAGATCGTTCCGTCCGGAAAGCTGAATCGATCGCCCGTAGCGCCATCATAGGCGATGTGGCAAACACCCTTTGTTTCGGCCATGGTCAAGGTGGACATAGTTACTCTTCTCCGGATGATATGGATCTGCAAAAACCTCAATTTAAGGACGGTATTTAGGATAGATTTTTGCCTAATAAATTTCAAAGATGGCCGAAAAATAGAACGCCCGGCAAGCGTGATGCCTGCCGGACGCGTAAGACCTGGACGGTCAAGCAGTTAGACCGATGCTGCGATCGCCTCGTCAAAGATCTGCAAAGCGACATCGACGTTTTCTTTTGTAAGGATCAGCGGCGGCGAGAATCGGATCGCGTTCGAGCCGCAGCCGAGGATGATAAGCCCGCGATTGTAGCATTCCATCTCGACCTTATCGCGAAGTTCCGCGTCTGCCTTCAGTGTCGTTTTATCCGTAACGAATTCGACGCCGAGCATCATTCCGAGCCCGCGCACGTCGCCAATGCAGTCGTACTTATCTTTGAGCTTGCTAAGGCCCGCTTCGAGATACGCGCCGACTTCGCGGCTGTTATCGACAAGCCCGCCTTTGAGCAGTCGGATCGTTGCCATCGCGGCTTCGAGAGCGACCGGATTGCCGCCGAATGTCGAAGCATGCGCTCCCTTGTGCCAGTTCATTACATCCGCACGCGCCGTGCAGGCGCCGATCGGCATTCCGGAACCGAGTCCCTTTGCCATACAGACGATATCGGCCTTCACGCCGTCGTAATGATCGAGAGCGAACATCTTGCCCGTGCGGCCCATACCGGACTGAACTTCGTCCACGATGAGCATAATGCCGTGCTCGTCACAGATGCGTCGAAGCTCTTTTACAAATGCTTTCGGAGCGGGAATATAACCGCCTTCGCCCTGTACGACCTCAAGCACGATGCCCGCGACCTCTTCCGGCGGCGTCGTGGTTTGAAAGACACGATCTTCGAGCCAGCTAATGACGTCGCGCGTGATGGTCGCTTCGTCCGTCGGCATATTCGTCGCAAAATGGCGGAATTTGTTCGGGTACGGAATGTGGACGACATCTAGCGGCTGACGCATAAATCCAAGCCGCTGTGCGCGTTTTGACGACGTCAGCGAAAGTGCTCCGAGCGTTCTGCCGTGGAACGAACCATAGAAGGACACGAACTTCTGCCGCTTCGTGTGATACATCGCAACCTTCAAGGCGGTTTCGACGGCTTCTGCGCCGCTATTCGCAAAGTGCGTGCGGGTCGGGCCTTCGATCGGGACGATGTCTTCCAGCATCTTGCCGAGTTCGGGCATCTGGCGATAGAAATAATCGGTTCCGCAGAAATGTATGAACTCATTCACCTGCTTCGTGATCGCCGCAACGACCTCCGGATGGCAATGGCCGGTCGAGCAAACGGCGACTCCGGCGTTGCAGTCCAGAAAAAGGTTTCCGTCAGGGTCTGTAACCCAAACACCTTGGGCGTGATCGACAACAAGCTTGTAATCCGGTCGCGGATAGCTCGGCGTAACATAACGCGCATCGGCGTCGATGATCTCCCGGGACTTTGGTCCCGGGAGATCGGTCTTAATGTGTGGTTTCTGTAATTCGGTTGACGGCTTCATTATCTTGATCTCCTGAAAAAAGCGTGTGCGCCGCACGTATAGCGCGGACGTCTCCAATGGTTCACCGACGCGACGCGACGGTCTTGCAAGTCGAGTTTTCGAGAATTAATCGCCGCCAAAGAGATTGGCGCGTTGCCTAGAGGGCCTAAGCTTGGCAATGGAACGCGAAGTCATAGATAGGAACAATATAGCAGAAGCCCGCGAAAGAGGGAAAAGCAGGCGAGCGGGAGACGCATCGTTTTGAGACGCTGCACCGGCGTGAAAGAATAGAGCTATGTCAACACCTGCACACGCTGCGAACCGGCTCATCAACGAAACTTCACCTTATCTGCTTCAACACGCCCATAACCCCGTGGATTGGTATCCGTGGGGCGAAGAAGCGTTCGAGAAGGCGAAGGCTGAGGACAAGCCATTGCTCGTGAGCATTGGCTATTCGGCGTGCCACTGGTGTCACGTAATGGAGCACGAATCCTTCGAGGATGCCGAGACCGCGAAGCTGATGAACGAGAACTTCGTGAACATCAAGGTCGATATGGAAGAGCGGCCTGATGTTGACCAGATCTATATGAGCTTCGTTCAGATGACGACAGGACGCGGCGGTTGGCCGATGAATGTCTTTATAACGCCCGATAAACGCCCGTTCTTCGGCGGCACATACTTCCCGTCCTCGCCGCGATACGGAATGCCGTCGTGGCGGCAGATCTTAACGAGCATTGCCGAAGCCTACAAAGAGAAGCGCGATGAGATCGAACATTCTGCGAACGAGATCATCGGTGAGCTGCGTCGGCTCTCGATCGTCAGCGAAGGCGCTTCGCTCTCGCCGGAGGTCCTTGACAACGCGTTCAAATCATTCGAACGGAGTTTCGACGCCAAGAATGGCGGATTCGGCGGCGCGCCGAAATTCCCGCAAGCGATGTCGCTTGAGTTCCTTCTCCGCCGCGATCACGCAGGCCGCGACAAGAAGGCTCTTGAGATGACAATGCTCACGCTCGACAAGATGGCGTTCGGCGGCATTTACGATCAGCTCGGCGGAGGCTTTCACCGATACTCTGTGGACGATGTTTGGCTTGTGCCGCATTTCGAGAAAATGCTCTATGACAACGCCCAGCTTGCACGGGTTTATCTCCACGCCTTTCAGGTTTCGGGCAATGAAGAATATCGCCGGATCGCGACCGAGACGCTCGATTATGTCCTGCGTGAGATGACCGACGAGAGCGGCGGTTTCTATTCGAGCCAGGATGCGGACAGCGAAGGCGAAGAAGGAAAATTCTTTGTCTGGAGCGAGAGCGAGATCGACGAGGCGTTGGGCGCGGACGCACACGCATTCAAGTTCTTCTTCGACGTTTCAAAGGATGGGAATTTCGAGGGAAAGAATATTCTGAATCGCCCGCGCACGATCGACTCCGCGGCATCTGCCTTGAAGATCGAGCCGTTCGAGATGTTCTCGCTGCTTGAGAACGCCAAGCGGAAGCTATTCGAGCTGCGCGATGCTCGTATAAAACCGCATCGCGACGAAAAGGTGCTCGCGTCGTGGAACGGTCTTATGCTCGCCGCCTTCGCGGACGCGGCGGGCGTCCTAAGAGACGAGACTTATCTCGCGGCCGCCGAGAAGAATGCGAAATTTCTGCTCGATCAAATGCTGACCGGCGACGGTCGGCTCTACCGATCTTGGAAAGCCGGCGAGGCAAAGCTGAACGGTTATTTGGACGACTATGCGAATGTCGCGGACGGCCTTTTAGCTCTCTATCGGACGACGGGAAAGGTCGAGTATTTCAACAGCGCGAAGGCTTTGTGCGATCAGATGATCGAACACTTTTGGGATCAGGATGCGGGCGGATTTTTCTACACGTCGAACGATCACGAAGAGTTGGTCGTCCGTTCGAAAGACTTCACGGACAATGCAACGCCGTCGGGAAATTCCGCCGCCGCCGACGTTCTGCTTTGCGTCGCGAAGCTGATCGGAGACGAGCGTTACGAAAGGTTTGCCGTAGCGACGCTTCGGCTTGCCGCAAGACAGATCGCACGCTATCCGCAAGGCTTCGGGCGCGCTCTCTCAGACCTTGAGTTCCAGCTGCACAACGGCGGTGAACTCGCCGCCGTCGGACCAAAAGACAACGGGCTTGAGCGGGCGGCACTCGCCGCCTATTTGCCGACCACAACGGTCGCGATATCCGCCGACCCGATCGCCGATTCGGCCTCGGTACCGTTATTTACAGACCGCGGGGACGCCGCCGAAGCGAGAGCGTTCCTTTGCGAGAATTTTGTGTGCTCTCGTCCCGCGACGACCGCCGAGGAATTGCGCGAAATGCTCGCCCAACAGAGAAAAGGCTCGAATGTCTAGAACAGTCGAGCCTATTCAAAGAAAGTAACGAACTGATCCGTTAACTATTTCTTCTCGTCTTTTGCGTTTGCGGCCGGTGCGTTAGCAGCCGGCTTCACTTCTTTAGCAGCATTAGCCATCGAGTTAGCAGCGTTTCCGACGGTGTTAGCAGCGTGGTTAGCAGCATTTGCCATCTGGTTCGCAGCGTTTGCCATTGCGTTAGCAGCGTTTGCCATTGCAGCGTTAGCTGAATTCATTGCGTTTGCCACAGTTTTGTTAGCTGCGGTATTCGTGGCTGCTTCTCCGCAGGCCATTCCAAGAGCACCCATAGCCAGAACGGCCGAAAGAGCGATCACTTTTTTCATAACAATTGACTCTCCTGTCTTCTTCAAAGATTAGATCTAATTTTTTCAAAGGCTGCGAACCTTTCGGCCCGAGTTTGAAATGTCCCGGTAAAACTTTGATTTAGGGAACATTCGACAATATATGCAGGTCGGGGCGACAAGTCAACCCCAAAAAGTGTTTTTCAACAAACTTTTAACAAGGAAAAAGGGCACGTTTCCCGAAAGCTCGGGAAGCGTACCCTTCGAATGTTTGCCTACGCGGGGCATTTTCAGCCCCGATAAGGAAAACTATTTCTTCTCTTCTACTTTCTTGTCGGCAGCCTTGTTAGCTGCTGAGTTTGCAGGCTCGACCTTAGCGTTCGAGTTAGCCTTCTCGGTGTTAGCAGCCGAGTTGCTGTGCGCGGCGTTCGAGTTCGAGACAACGGCGTTCGAGTTCGAAACTGCTGAGTTCGCATTCGAAGCGCTCGAGTTAACTGCGTTCACGTTCGACGCATTGGTGTTGTGGTTGGCATTGTTAGCCGTGTTGTTGGCAGCCGGTGCTCCGCAGGCAAAGCCGAGAGCGGAAAGACCGAGAACTGCTGAAAGTGCAATTGCTTTTGTCATTTTAATTAAGACTCCTATCTATTTCTCAAAGATTGATTACCCTTGCAAGGTAAACCGG
>Ga0138256_10002174_pt1 | contig 21148 bp, 25 predicted proteins | sample KNB2016incub_MG_FD_105486 | JGI IMG/M metagenome (GOLD analysis project Ga0138256, IMG submission 105486) | Active sludge microbial communities from wastewater in Klosterneuburg, Austria - KNB2014incub_MG | ecosystem: Engineered > WWTP > Activated sludge > Unclassified | place: Austria... | reverse complement strand
GTTAAACTTTGACATTTATACTTGTAATTAAAAGTTTGAATGGATTGTTTAGAACAGAAGACCGCCTTCGCGGGCTCCGTCGGCTACTGATTTCACGCGTCCATGATAGAGATATCCACCACGATCAAAAGTTACATCCTTAATTCCCAGTTCAGTCGCTTTACGGGCGATAGCTGCACCAACCAGTTTCCCTTTCTCACTCTTCGTTACTTTCTGGGCGGCAATATCCTTATCCCTGGAGGAAGCGGCAGCCAGTGTCTGACCTTTTGTGTCATCAATCAGCTGTGCATAGATCTCCGCGTTACTGCGGAATACCGATAAACGGGGTTTCGCAGTGGTTCCGCTGATCTTGCGGCGGATCCTGTAACGGATATTCTGTCTTCTTTGTGATTTTACTTTTGGATTCATCTCTGTTGTATTTAGTATCCTGATGCTGCCAGGATGCATTAATTGTTTAATTATTTACCAGCCGCTTTACCAGCTTTCTTACGTACCACTTCACCCATATAACGTACCCCTTTACCTTTGTACGGCTCGGGCTTACGCAGGCTGCGTAATTTAGCGGCTACCTGGCCGATCAGTTGTTTATCGATTCCCTCCAGGGTGATGATCGGATTCTGTCCTTTTTCCTGGGCAGTTCCTACTTTCAGTTCCTTTGGAATTTCGAAAATAATATTGTGTGAGTAACCCAGTGCCAGGTCAAGTACATTACCCTGGTTAGCGGCTTTAAAACCCACCCCGATCAATTCCAGTTTACGTACATATCCTTCTGTTACACCTTTCACCAGGTTGGCGATAAGAGCGCGGTAGAGACCATGCATAGCGCGATGGCGGATCTGGTCGGTCGGACGTGTAAAATGCACATGACCGTCTTTGATTTCCACCGTGATATCACGGTCAATAGCCTGTTTCAGTTCACCTTGCTTACCTTTTACAGTAATCACATTGTCTTTACCTACGGTGATGCTGACTCCTTCCGGAATTGTGATCGATTTTTTACCTATACGGGACATAAAATTATTTTAAATGAGTTATCTATTTGTTTCGTTACCAACCGGTCAGCCTATATAGGTTCGGCTTAATGTATCGGCAACATCAGTTTTAGTAAATGTAGCACAGTACTTCACCACCCACATTCTGGGATTTGGCGTCTTTATCAGTCATTACTCCTTTAGAAGTAGACAGGATGGCCACACCCAGTCCGTTCTTCACACGACGGAAATCAGCCGGTTTGGAGTACTGACGAAGACCCGGACGGCTGACACGCTCCATGCTCTGGATAGCGGGTTGCTTGGTGGCGGGGTCATACTTCAGGGCGATTTTGATCACGCCTTGTTTGTTGTCATCCTCAAATTTGTATTTAAGGATATAACCCTGGTTGTACAGGATCTCGGTCATACGCTTTTTCAGGTTGGATGCAGGGATGTCCACTACACGGTGACCTGCCATTTGTGCGTTCCGGATTCTTGTCAGGAAATCTGCTATAGGATCTGTTACCATATTTATTGCCCTCCTACGTCCCGACCGTAGCGTCGGGATAATTGGAAAAGTTTAGTTTAATTAATTTGATTTGTTTACCAGCTTGCTTTTTTCAAACCGGGTATCTTGCCATTCAGTGCCATGTCACGCAGGGCTACCCTGGAAATACCAAAGTAACGTACATACCCTTTCGGACGGCCAGAGAGCTGACAACGGTTTTTTAAGCGGACTTTGGAAGAGTTTTTAGGCATCTCGTCCAGCGCTTTCCAGTCGCCGGCTTTCTTCAGCTCTTCACGTTTGGCTGCAAATTGTGCAACCATTCTTTCTCTTTTCCGCTGCCTGGCTTTTACAGAAGTTTTTGCCATGAGTGATTATTCTTTTAGTTAGAATTATTTTTTGCGTTTTTGAAGGGCATACCGAGTTCTTTCAGCAGCTCATAAGCTTCTTCATCGGTGTTGGCGGTGGTCACAAAAGTGATATCCATACCGGTGATCTTACTTACTTTGTCGATATCGATCTCAGGGAAGATGATCTGCTCTGTAACTCCCAGGGTATAGTTACCACGGCCGTCAAAAGCTTTTTCATTTACTCCTTTGAAGTCACGTACACGGGGAAGTGCCACCGAAATCAGGCGATCCAGGAATTCAAACATCTTGTCACCACGCAGGGTTACCCGCGCACCGATCGGCATGTTCTTACGGAGTTTGAAATTGGAAATGTCTTTCTTAGACATGGTCGCCACCGCTTTCTGACCGGCAATAGTGGTCAGTTCTTCAATGGCAATATCCACCATTTTCTTGTCAGACACCGCTCCGTTTACACCACGGTTCAAACAGATCTTCTCCAGTTTGGGAGCCTGCATCACAGTGGCATAACTGAACTTTTTTACCAGGGCAGGTACAACGTCTTTCTTGTACTTGTCTGCCAGTCTCGGGGAATATGTTTTTGTACTCATATTATTCGCTTATTACGCCAGGTCAGAAATTAAATTTTCTCGCCTGATTTTTTTGAAATTCTTACTGTCTTACCTTCTTCCCGTTTCCTGGTGATCCGGGCAGGAGCCTTGGCCTTGGCATCCCAGAGCATCACATTACTGATGGCAATGGGTGCTTCTTTTTTAACAATACCACCCTTTGTATTCTGGGCAGAAGGTTTGGTGTGTTTGGTAATGATGTTCACGCCATCCACGATCACTTTACCTTTTTCCAGCAGTACTTCTTTTACCGTACGGGGTTTAGATAAGTCTTTATCATCGCCGGTGATCACCACCACGCTGTCGCCTTTACGGATGTTATACTTGGGTTTAAATCTTGCTTTCATTTTATCTTGCATTAATGGGTATTACCCTTTTATCAATTATAATACTTCGGGAGCCAGTGAGATGATCTTCATATAGCCTTTATCACGGAGCTCACGGGCTACCGGGCCGAAGATACGGGTACCCCTGGGCTCATCAGACTGGTTCAGGATCACAACCGCGTTGTCATCAAAACGGATGTAAGAACCATCTTTACGACGAAGCTTATTGGTGGTACGTACAATTACCGCTTTGGCCACTGTACCTTTCTTGATACCACCCTGGGGAATAGCGTCTTTTACCGTAACTACGATTTTGTCGCCAATCCGGGCATAGCGCTGACCGCTGTTACCGAGTACACGGATACAAAGTACCTCTTTGGCACCGCTGTTGTCCGCTACATTTAACCGGCTTTCTTGCTGAATCATTTTATTTAAGCTTTGAGCTCTCAGCGTTGAGCTGCGAGCAGTTAAAACATTTATTAATCCTTACGTCCCGTGACTCGTAACTCACGGCTCGTAGCTTTCTCCTTACTTAACTTTCTCTACCACTTCCACTAGTCTCCAGCGCTTCGTTTTACTCAGCGGACGGGTTTCCATGATTTTCACTAAATCACCAATGCTGCATTCGTTTTTGTCATCATGCGCATGGAACTTGGTGGTTTTCTTTACGAACTTACCATAGATAGGGTGCTTTACTTTTCTTTCTACCGCAACAGTGATGGTTTTAGCCATTTTATTGCTGGTTACCACACCAATCCTGGTTTTTCTTAAATTTCTTGCTTCCATTTTATTTTTTTTAGACGACCGGCTGTCTGAGTCGATTCCCGACTCCCTTTTCCGGACTTCAGACTAATTATGCTTGCTGTTGCTTTAACTTCAGTTCAGTTTGGAGCCGGGCAATTTCACGGCGCAGACCGCGGATGGTCATGGGATTCTCCAGTGGAGAAATCGCATGGGCAAACTCCAGTTTTTTCAGGCGTTGTTTGTCTTCTTCGAGACGGGCCTTCAGGTCCTGCTCATTCATTCCATGAATGCTTTTTACGAATTCTGCTTTCTTTGACATCGCTGTACGATTTATTAATGATTATGCGGTAACCAGGTCACGACGCACAATAAATTTTGTTTTGATCGGCAGTTTACCGGCAGCCAGGGCCAGGGAGGCACGTGCAACCTGCTCACTTACTCCATCAATTTCGAACATGATACGTCCGGGTTTAACCACGGCCGCCCAGAATTCGAGGTTACCTTTACCTTTACCCATCCTTACTTCCTGGGGCTTACGGGTAATTGGTTTATCAGGGAAAATGCGGATCCATACATTACCTTCCCTTTTCATTTCACGGGTGAGCGCCTGACGGGCCGCCTCAATCTGACGGTCAGTAATCCAGTGCTGATCCAGTGCTTTTAAAGCATAAGAACCAAATGCAATTGTAGTACCTCTTTTGGCATCGCCTTTCATGCGGCCCTTCTGCATTTTCCTGTGCTTCGTTCTTTTCGGTTGTAACATTTTTTTTAAGCTTTGAGCCAAGAGTTGCGAGATTCGAGCTCCTCCTCTTTAGCAATTAAACTTTTATTTTACTGTAACGGCTCGTAGCTCGTCGCTCGTAACTCGTAACTTGTCATTTAGTTTCTGCGTTCTCCTCTTCCTCCGCCACCTCTGCGGTCACCACCTCCGCCACCGCCTCTGCGGTCATCACGACGGTCACCACCACGATCACGACGATCGCCGCCACCATGTTCGCCACGACCATCTCTTCTGTCGCTCACATCACTCTTTCCACCTACGAAGTTGGGGTTCAGGTCACGCTTAGCCAGCACTTCACCTTTACAGATCCATACTTTGATACCGATTTTACCATATACGGTCTGGGCAAACACGTTTGCATAATCAATATCCATACGGAATGTATGCAGGGGCACACGTCCTTGTTTGAATTCCTCGCTACGGGCGATCTCTGCACCAGCCAGACGGCCGCTCAGTTTGATCTTGATTCCTTCCGCACCCATACGCAGGGCAGAAGCAATCGCCATTTTGGTAGCCCGTTTGAAGTTGATACGGTTTTCGATCTGGCGGGCAATGGTATCACCCACGATCATCGCATCCAGCTCCGGACGGCGGATTTCGAGAATGTTGATCTGAACATCATCTTTTCCAGTCAGTTTCTTCAGCTCTTCCTTGATGCGGTCTACTTCACCACCACCTTTACCGATGATGATTCCGGGCTTGGAAGTATGAATGGTTATGATCAGTTTACCCAGTGTACGCTCGATAACAATCTTGGAGATTCCTCCTTTATTGATACGTGCATTCAGGTAAGTTCTGATCTTGTGATCTTCGATTAGTTTACCAGCATAGTCTTTCTTGCTGCCGTACCAGTTAGATTCCCATCCGCGGATGATACCTAACCTGTTACCAATCGGATTTGCTTTTTGACCCATGTTTATTCAGGTTATGCGTTAGTCGATTAATTATTTAGTTTCTTTTGTGTCCACGATCACAGTAACATGGTTGCTGCGTTTGCGAACACGGTAACCACGGCCCTGGGGCGCGGGACGCATTCTCTTTAAGGTGCGGGCTCCGTCCACGAAGATGGTTTTCACCACCAGCTGGCTTTCATCACCACCCTCATTCTTCTGCTTCCAGTTGCTGATGGCACTCAGCACCAGCTTGCGCAGGGGAACTGCGGGGTGCTTGGGATTGTGCTCCAGTTCAGCCAGTACTTTCTCCACTTTCTGACCACGGATGAGGTCAGCCAGCAAACGCATTTTGCGCGGCGAGGTGGGATAATTTCTCAGTTTAGCTACTGCTTCCATTGTAATTAATTTCTTGTTTATCCTTCTTTTTTAGAGTGTCCTTTGAACTGACGGGTAGGTGCGAATTCACCAAGTTTATGTCCAACCATAAATTCAGTTACATAAACCGGGATGAACTTATTGCCGTTATGTACAGCAAACGTGTGACCCACAAAGTCAGGTGTGATCGTGGAGCGGCGGCTCCAGGTCTTGATAACACCCTTCTTGTTTTTCCCTTCATTGATAGCATCAACCTTTTTTTCAAGGTGAGTCGCTACATAAGGACCTTTTTTAATCGAACGAGCCATGTTTTATGTCGTTGAGTTGTTAATGAGTTTGATTACTTGGCCAGCTTGCTTCCGTTCTTGCGCTGGATGATCATTTTATCACTGCCTTTTCCTTTGGTTCTTGTCTTCAGACCTCTGGAGTACTGGCCGTTTCTGCTGCGGGGCTGACCACCGGAAGCTTTACCTTCACCACCACCCATCGGGTGATCTACAGGGTTCATCGCCACACCACGGTTACGGGGTTTGATACCCTTCCAGCGGTTACGACCGGCTTTACCCATGCTCTGAAGACTGTGGTCGCTGTTGCTTACCACACCTACAGTTGCCCAACAGTTGATCAGTACTTTTCTCAGCTCACCAGAAGGCATTTTGAGAATCGCGTATTTTTCTTCCTTGTTGGTCAGCTGGGCAGAAGATCCTGCGCTGCGGGCCAGTTTGCCACCCTGTCCGGGCTGCATTTCAATGTTATGTACATTGGTACCAAGGGGCATGTTCTTCATCGGAAGTGCATTACCCACTTCTGGAGCAACCGTAGGTCCGCTTTCAACCACCGCACCAACAGTAAGACCCTGGGGTGCCAGGATATAACGCTTCTCACCGTCTGCATAATTCAGCAGGGCGATAAAGGCTGTACGGTTCGGGTCATACTGAATAGATTCAACTGTTGCAACTCCTTCCTTATTCCTTTTAAAATCGATAATACGGTATTTCTTCTTGTGACCACCACCTCTGTAACGCATGGATAAGTGACCAGAAGAGTTACGACCACCGGTACGGGGCTTGGCTTCCACCAGGGTCTTTTCAGGTACATTGGTGGTAACTTCTGCATAAGCATTACCAATTCTCCAACGGGTACCGGCTGTAACGGGTTTAAATTTTCTTAATGCCATTTTAAAATTCTCTTTTATAATTTCTTATTCCAACACTTCGCGGCGGTTGTTTGCCATTACGTGGTCTCCTTAGCTTCAGCGAAAGAGACTGCAAGGGTTAAATATTCGAATACAAATCGATATTCTCTCCTTCTGCTACCGTTACAAACGCTTTTTTGTAAGCCGGTTTACGACCAGAAATCACACCTGATTTGGTGAAACGGCTTTTGCTCTTACCTGGAACCACGGCCGTGTTCACTCCTGTTACGGTTACCCCGTAAAAAGTTTCCACCGCTTTCTTGATCTCCAGCTTATTTGCTTTACGGGCTACTTTAAAAGCATAGCGGCGCAGTTTGTCCTGCTGGGCATTTGCTTTTTCAGTTAAAATCGGTTTTATCAGTACTTCAGAAAGTTTCATCTGAATTCAATTTATTTGTTTCTAAAATCTCTTTTTCTTGTCATCCTGAGCCTGCCTGTCCGGTAGGCAGGCTTGCCGAAGGATGTTTGCCGGAGTATGATTAAGCTTCTGCTTTCTCATCATCGGCGAAAATCTTTGCCGCACTTTCTGTCAGGATCAGCACTTCTGAATTTACAATATCGTAGGTGTTGATATCACTCAGCAGCATTCCGAGTACAGAAGGTACATTGCGCAATGACAATTCCACATTGTCATTGTATTCCGGCTGCACAAACATGACTTTCTTATCGGCTACTTTCAGGCTGCTCATGATGTCCATAAAGCTCTTGGTCTTCGGGGCATCCATATTGATATCTTCAACAACCATGATCGCGTTCTCTTTTGCTTTATAACTCAGCGCAGAGATCTTGGCCAGGTCTTTTACCTTACGGTTCAGTTTGAAATCATACGCGTGCGGCTTAGGACCGAAGATCGTACCACCACCCTTATATAAAGGGTTACGGATATTACCTTTACGGCTTCCACCGGTACCTTTCTGACGGTGCAGTTTACGGCTGGCACCCTGTACTTCAGCACGGGTCTTTACTTTGTGTGTACCCTGACGCTGGGCGGCGAGGTATTGTTTAACAGCCAGGTAGATTACGTGATTGTTAGGCTCTGCTCCGAAGATCTCCTCCGGCAGTTCCACTGATCTGCCTGTTGCTGTACCTTTCGTATTTAAAACTTCGACTTTCATTTTCTGGTATTTATTGACTCACCCGGGATAATCACCCCCGGCGGGTAATGAATTATTTCTGAATTAATACAATTGAACCGATATGACCCGGTACGGAACCACTGACAAGGATGTAATTCTTTTCAGCAAAGATTTTCACCACTTTCAGCCCTTTCATTTTCACGCGGTCATTACCCATACGGCCGGCCATACGCACTCCTTTCATTACACGGCTCGCATCTGAGGAGTTACCAAGTGAACCCGGAGCACGCTGACGGTCATGCTGACCGTGTGACTGCTGTCCCACACCATGGAAACCATGACGTTTAACCACACCCTGGAAACCTTTACCTTTTGTGGTACCCACCACTTCAACTTTATCGCCTTCTGCGAAAATGTCGAGGGTTACGGTTTCACCGATATTTTTTTCAATCGAAAAATTTCTGAATTCTTTTGTAAAGCGCTTTGGAGCAGTTTGCGCTTTTGCGAAGTGGTTCACTTCTGATTTAGTGGAGTGCTTTTCTTTTTTGTCGCCAAAAGAAAGCTGGAGCGAGTTGTAACCGTCAGACTCAATCGTCTTAACCTGGGTCACTACACAGGGACCGGCCTCAATGATCGTACAGGCCGTCTGTTTACCTGAGGGATCGAAGATGCTGGTCATCCCAATTTTTTTCCCAATAATACCTTTCATGTTTGTGATTTTATGCCTCAAGGTTATTGGGACATTCTTCGGAGTATCAGGAGACGGCGTGTCACCTGACTTTTCGAAGGGTCAATCCCCGTTCGCCACCGACCTTTTCCTTTATGGGGAAGTACCAGCGGTAAACAAACCCTGAATGGCTTGTTTTATGTTTATAAGCCAGAGCTCTTTTCCTTGCCTTCCAAAGCTTCAGCGAAGGAGGGCCCTTCGGTTAGCATGCGGAATTCCAGTTGAGAGAATAGCAATTACTTAAATACAAATTATAAGAACTAAGTTGGATCTGCACAGCACACAGGGTACTACGCTTTGATCTCTACTTCCACACCACTGGGCAGGTCAAGCTTGCTCAGGGCATCCACCGTACGGCTGGATGAAGTATAAATATCCAGCAGACGCTTATGCGTAGCCAGCTGGAACTGCTCACGACTCTTTTTATTTACGTGCGGGGAACGCAATACCGTAAAAATCTTCCGGCGGGTAGGCAGGGGAATTGGACCTGTTACCACGGCTCCGGTACTACGTACCGTTTTGACGATCTTTTCTGCAGATTTATCTACCAGGTTGTGATCGTACGACTGTAATTTGATTCTGATTCGCTGAGACATGTGTAAAAACCCAATTTTCTTTTGGGAGTGCAAAGGTAAGGGCGAAGGCTATACCTTCCAAATACTTATGAAAGAATTTTAGGCCCTGTGGAGAAACTCTTTTCCCCAGCTGTGGATTAATCCAGTTTCCGGAGCTTTATCGCCAGGGTGGCAAAGCCGTTTAACTCAACATGCTCGACCTTAAAATTATGATTTCCAGATAGATGCAATTTTATTTTTCGATTGGGCGACTCATCAAAACTGTACCGGGAAGGCTCCCATTCGTCCAGGATTATTTTGCCATCCAGGTACACTCTTACAGCGTCATCCCAGGTTACTGACAGCTCATACTCCCCATCCGGGATATTTGCCTGCCCGTTTGCCAGGGTGATGAATTGCTGAAACTGCTTCTCCCCCGCCCTGATACCACCCCACCAGGCATAGTCCAGTTTATCAGCAATTTCGGACTTTACAGGTGTTTGCTGATCCAGCCGCATCAATCGTTCGGGAAACCTGACCGGATTGGTCAGCGAATCATAAGTGAACCAGTTTACCTCCCAACGGATAGGCTGGAAAAACCGGCGGAACTGAAAACGATAAGGCTTTCCGGCTTTCACTGTTTCTCCGAAAGGCGTTTGTACTTCCTGGCCGTTATATTCCAGTTCAATCAGAATATCCGTCCGCTCCCCTTTCACTTTCCGGGCACTGAATGTTGAGGGGACCTCCCCGTTTACAGCGGATACCCCCACCACACCGTAATATTTTCTGATCTTCCATTTTCCGGCAGGACCCAGAATATCAAATTGCATCAGCCCGGATGTATCCGTGGGATTGGTATTCCAGATAATGGGACTGCGGAAATCGTAGGGGCCCCATTCTGTAATGAGAATATTTTTTCGTCCTGACAGTGCACTGTCTGGGATTCGCCCGGAGGGCTTTTTAACCTGGAGAAATCTGTCCGGCCACAATACATGCACTTCCCTGATAATTGGCCTGGAAGCTGTATCGTTGTTATAATAGTCCCCCCAATTACGTATTGAGCTATCCGTTAAAATCCAGTTGGGATTATCATTATCGATGTAATTATCTGTAATGGTAATACTATCAGACAACGTGAAATTCCAGGCCTTACGGTTCTTCCGGAAATAATTATGCCCGATATAAAACCCATGACTCCGGGTATCCCTCTTTTGCGCATATACCCAATCAGCAGGCTGTGATTTCCTGGCCCATATTTTTATCGCTTCTTTATTATTGCTGAATTCATTTCCCATAATTATATTTTCCTGTCCATGCTCAATGGCAATACCAATTCGGTTATTGTCAAACAGGTTATTCTGTATAAGTGAACGGTAACTATAGCCGCCCCAGATACCATGATCACATTCCCTGATAATATTATGATGGATTTTATTTCTGCTGAACGTGACCTCTATACCATTCGTTGGCGCATAAGAAAAATCATTCCCAAACAGCCAGTTATCATTACATCCGCCTTCTCCGCTGTCCATGGTGGTTTGACCGGCCCACAGAAAAAAACCATCGCCCCCATGTGTTACCGTGTTGTATAAAAACAGGTTGTTGTTGCATTGTTCAAATACCAGGATACCGGCACTGTCCTGTCCGCGATTATATACCCCATGACTATATCCACGCACGTTAAAGATGAGCCGGTTATTCACCACATTGCAATCACTGCTACGATACATTCCAATACCAATACCTGAGTTAAACGAAAAATCATTTCCTGCAATAAACGCACTGCCACAACCGGTCATCATGAGTGCGTTTTGTCCGCCGGTAACCCTGCAACCCTTCACAACCGCTTTATCACAATTCCGCAGGTACATCGCCGCTCCATACCGCAACCATTCATCTTTTTCGTTATGATGATAGCTCATCCAGTCGGAGATATCTTCTTTCTCCTGGGTACTGTTGAGGTGTTGCCGGTAATTATAACTGAAGTCACAATTTTCCAGGGTGAGCTGTTCCACATTCCGCGCCAGCAAAGCCACTTTGTAGCCATTGGCTTTCAGATTGCGGATAGTGACTTTTTTAGCATTCCGGATCAGCAGCGCAACGCCAAAAAAAGCATCCGGCATTTTCCCATTGCTTCCTTTCAGTTCTGCCTGGTTAAAATCAATGATCAGGTTATTCCCTTCAATGAGAATTAATGAAAGACTGGTATCAGCAGGCGCATCCAGTTGATAGATCCCTTTTTTGATTTTCTGATTTTGGGTGATGCGTAATCCGGCCTTCAGCGTAATCTCCTGGGCTGAAATCGTTGTTGTACATAAAATCAGCAAACCGCTCAGAATTCGTTTTGTCATCTTTTTAAGTTTACTTGCAATCATATCAACCATTATGCATCAGGTAACATCCCGTTTCCGCTGGCTCAAGTTAGCACTTAAAATAGTGGTGTCCGGAGCCTGTATCTGGTATATTTCAGGAAAAGTTGATATTGGCCAGGCCCGGAAATTGCTCACGCAGGCAGATTGGTTTTACGGCTTGCCGGCACTGCTCTTGTTCGTTCTTTCCAAACTGGTCTCTGCCCTCCGGTTGCAGGTTTATTTCAGCAACATCCGGCTCCCAATCAGCTTACGTGACAATATCCGGCTCTACTGGCTGGGTATGTTTTACAATCTCTTTTTACCGGGTGCCATCAGCGGGGATATTTACAAAGTAATCCTGCTTTCAAAAAGATTTAATCATCCCTATAAAAAAATTACTGCAGCGGTTGTCCTGGATCGTTTCAGCGGTTTACTCGGACTGGGTATCCTGTTGGCGCTTATGGCTTTCTTTGTCAGATTACCCGCTACTACTCCCATTCTGATCAGTCTGGCATCCCTGATATCCATTGCACTTTTTTATTTCCTGCTGGGTCGCTACTTCCCTCAATTTAAAAAAGGATTCTACCCCACTCTTCTCCTGGGTATTACTGTGCAGGTACTGCAGATTGGCTGTGTTTATATGATTATGAAATCATTGGGAATCACCATAAACGAAACGTGTTACCTGTTTATCTTCCTGGTTTCTTCGGCGGCTTCTGTATTGCCTGTGACTATTGGAGGACTGGGTATAAGGGAATTGGTTTTCCTTGAGGGAGCTGCCTGGTTTCAAACCGGAACAGAAAAAACTGTGCTGATCAGCCTGATTTTTTACCTGCTGACCTTGTTTACTTCTGTGTGGGGGGCGGTCTGGCTTTTTAAAAGCCCTGTAAATGAAAAAGGGCCCAGTGATGAGCCCTTAATCTCTTGAACCATAGTTCTTCATACTTTTTTGAATCAGGCCTTTATACAGGAATTGGTAAAAACCGGGGAATTCCATGAATTTACAGCAAACACAATGCCACTTCGTAAACATACGATTGATTCAGATTAAATAAATAAAAAAACCCCGGAAAAATCCGGGGTTTTTTATAGAAAAATCAGCTGAATTAAGCATTCACTTTCCCTTTCACTTTCGCAATCACTTCTTCAGCGATATTGTTAGGGGCAGGAGAATAATGCGAGAACTCCATGGTAGATGAAGCACGGCCGGAGCTCAGTGAACGCAGTTGGGTTACATAACCAAACATTTCGCTCAGGGGCACTTTAGCCTTGATTACTTCAGCACCGGCACGGGTATCCATACCTTCCAGCATACCACGACGACGGTTCAGGTCACCCGTTACATCACCCATGTACTGGGCGGGCGTGATCACTTCCACTTTCATGATCGGCTCCAGCAGAACTGGTTTCGCTTTACGGGCCGCTTCACGGAAACCTTGCTTGGCGCAAAGTTCGAAAGACATAGAGTCTGAGTCAACTGCGTGGAAGCTACCGTCGAATACACGGATCTTCAGGTTATCCACCGGATAGTTGGCCAGTACGCCATTGGTCATTGCCTGCTCAAAACCTTTCTGGATGGCCGGAACAAATTCACGGGGAATGGATCCACCAAACAGATCGTTTACGAACTGGTAATGCTTGTCAGGATTCTCGGTCTTCCATTCTGCATCCACTGGTCCAAGACTGAACTGGATATCAGCGAATTTACCACGACCACCGGTCTGCTTTTTCAGCGTCTCACGGTGTTCGATCGTAGCCTGGAAGGCTTCTTTATAAGCTACCTGGGGAGCACCCTGGTTTACTTCTACTTTAAATTCACGACGCATACGATCGATGATGATCTCCAGGTGCAGCTCACCCATTCCACGAAGGATGGTCTGACCGGTATCTTCATCTGTATTTACACGCAGCGTAGGATCTTCTTCCACGAGTTTGGCAATAGCCATACCCATTTTATCCACGTCAGCCTGTGTCTTCGGTTCTACCGCTACGGCGATTACCGGCTCAGGGATGAACATATTCTCCAGGGTGATCGGATGATTCTCATCGCAAAGGGTGTCCCCGGTTTTGATCTCTTTGAAACCAACGGCTGCTCCGATATCACCGGCTTCAATGAAGTCGATCGGGTTTTGCTTGTTGGCAAACATTTTCATGATCCGGCTGATCCGCTCTTTCTTACCGCTTCTTACGTTCAGTACATAGGAACCTGCATCCAGGTGTCCGGAATAGCAGCGGAAGAAGGCCAGACGACCCACAAACGGGTCAGTCATGATTTTGAACGCCAGGGCTGCAAACGGCGCTTTGGGATCCGCTTTACGTGTTTCAGGCTCACCACTATCCGGATTGGTACCCACGGTATCCGGGATATCGATCGGAGAAGGCAGGTAACGGCAAACCGCATCGAGTGCAGTCTGTACCCCTTTATTCTTAAAGGAAGAACCGCACATCATCGGAACGATGCTCAGATCAACCGTGGCTTTACGGATGGCCTCATGCATTTCGTCTTCCGTAATGCTGTTGGGATCTTCAAAAAATTTCTCCATCAGTTTGTCATCGTATTCAGCTACGGCTTCCACCAGGCTGGCTCTCCATTCCTGGGCCTCTTCCAGCATATCAGCAGGTACATCGATTTCATCGAAAGTCATACCTTCTGTTTCCATATGCCAGATGATCCCTTTCATTTTGATGAGGTCTACCACGCCTTTGAAATCATCTTCCGCACCAATTGGCAGCTGCAGGGGAACGGCTTTTGAACCCAGCATTTCCTTTACCTGCTTCACCACCATCAGGAAGTCCGCACCGGCACGGTCCATTTTGTTCACAAATCCGATACGGGGTACGCCGTAACGGTTGGCCTGGCGCCATACGGTTTCTGACTGGGGCTCCACGCCATCTACGGCAGAAAACAAGGCAATCAGTCCATCAAGTACACGCATGGAACGCTCTACCTCTACGGTAAAGTCCACGTGACCCGGAGTATCGATAATATTGAAGGAATATTTCTTTGTGTCCGCGGTGGCTTTTCCCAATACGGTCGGGAAGTTCCACTGGCAGCTAACAGCAGCCGATGTGATCGTGATCCCTCTTTCTTTCTCCTGCTCCATCCAGTCAGTGGTGGCTGCTCCATCATGCACCTCACCAATACGGTGAATCATACCTGTGTAACGAAGGATACGCTCCGTTGTCGTGGTCTTACCCGCATCGATGTGAGCGGCAATACCAAAGTTTCGTTGAAATTTTAAATCGGCCATGACTATTTGATTTGTTGTTTTGTTTTTATGATTTTATCGGGTTATGCTTTTGTTTGTACCACTGCTTCAGCAGTTATGGAAAACAGCGGTCTTGACAGGTTGAAAAATCAGCTATAGGTTGTACATCCCGGGTCGGGACAATCAGCTGATATGGTAGATTAGACTCTCATAGACTGCCACTTGAAGAAAAACCCCGACACCGCAATTCAGAACACAATTGATTTTACCTAATGGCGGCGCAAAGGTAGAGGAAATTCCTGAAATTCAATACCAGTTAAATGGAGAATGTGAACTGTGGAAAATTCAAAGGTTCTGCAAAAAAACTTCTGATTATCAGGCGATTAAATCAATGACAAGGATTTACCCCAACTTTCCCATAAAAAAAGTCCGCTTCAAAGAAGCGGACTTACTCAATATAAGTTGTTGGTTTTTACTTGTAGTAGCTCATGGTCAGCTCAGAACGGCGGTTTTTCTGACGTCCGGCAGCTGTTTTGTTATCTGCAACTGGCTTGGTTTCGCCATAACCGGTAGCTGTAATCCGTCCGGCATCCACCCCTTTACTAACGAGGTATGCTTTCACCGCTTCGGCACGGGTCTGACTCAGGGCCAGGTTCTTTTCATCATTTCCAACATTGTCAGTATGCCCGTCAACATTCAGGCTCATGGCCGGATTCTCTTTCATGATGGTCACTACATCGTTCAACCCTTTGAAAGATTTAGCCTGTAACTTGGAACTTCCTGTCAGGAACAGAATATTGCTGGCAGCCGTATTTACTTTTTCCTTCACGGCTTCCGTAATTACCGGGCAACCATTATTCTCCTTCACACCAGGCACGGTAGGACATTTATCTTCCTCATCATTGATACCATCAGCGTCTGTATCCGGAACAGGGCAACCCTGATAGCGGGCCACACCGGCAACAGTCGGGCATTTGTCTTCTTCATCGTTGATACCATCTTTATCAGTATCAGGAACCGGGCATCCTTTGTAACGGGCAAGTCCGGCAACAGTCGGGCATTTGTCATCTTCATCGTTTATTCCGTCTTTATCAGTATCCGGAACAGGACAGCCCTGGTATTTTTCAACCCCTTTCACTGTAGGGCATTTATCCAGACTATCGATGATACCATCCATATCAGTATCTGCGGGAGGACGGGGAGGCGCAATGACAACCGGTTCTTTTTTCTTACCCAGACGTCCTGCAAAACCGATACTGTGCTGCAGGTGATAATTGCCGGTTTCTGTTGTAACCGGGACACGATAGGTAGACGTGACAAAGAAATGGGCTTCATCCAGCAGGTTAACTTTAAGACCCAGACCGGCAGGCAGGAAAGCTCCATAATACCCGCGGTATTTATGTGCCCCAACCCCGGCAATCAGGTAAGGTTGTACCCAGAATTTTTCGGTGGTCATCTTCAGATTAACAGTTGCACTGGCTTCAAGAAGCAGGCTGTTATCGGTAAAATTTTTACCAGGCATCGGATAGCGAAGAAAGGAACCACCCAGGGAGGCTGCAATATCAATATGGGGTTTCAGCCCTTTGAAATAAGTAACTGCCAGTCCGGGTGCCATTTCGCGGATCTTCGCAAAACGTTTGGCGCTGATTACCTGGCTCAATGAGGTGGTACGTATTCTATCGGGAGTTATAAAGTCGTTTACAAAGAAACTAACACCAATAGCTTTCGGCCTGATTTCATCATCCTGGGCCTTAGCAGCAGGTGCGATCAGATACAATGCAATAATAGCAGATAATATCTTCTTCATAAAGAGATAGTTTGGTTTTAATCACGGCAAAAATAACAGGTAAGTTTAATATCCTAAAATAAATTATTTAGTTAGTATTCATCGGTTTGGGAGGTTTTTTTTTTCAATTTCGGGTGATTTACCGGGGCAATCGCTCAGCAAATGACCTGATTGTCTTATTTATTCCCGTAAAAGCGCTGACGAAGGTATTTGTCCTCACCATATACGTCATCATAAAACACAACTTTACCCTGCTGCCCCTCACAGGTAAAATAGCGTATGAAAACCGGCAATTTATTTCGCAGGGGGATATTCCGTTTTTGCTTGTTCTTCAACCAGGATTTAACCGAATCAATCTTCACAGTACCCCGGCCTGCCGACAGACTGCTGTCACTCTGTAAAATATACCAAACCAGCTTATCCCATTCCTGTACCCGTACACAACCATGACTCAGGGAACGCATTGCATTGGCAAACAAATACCGCTGGTTGGTGTCATGTAAGTAAACAGAATATTTATTATCAAACACAAACTTTATGATTCCCAACGCATTAGCATCCCCACTACCCTGCACAACCCGGTAAGGTATCCCTTTTGAGTATTTTGACCAGTCAACGGAATAAGGATCTACCTCATTCCCATCCTTATCCAACAGGCTAAACCCCTTTTTAGCCAGATAACCAGGATTCTTTTTCACTGCCGGAAGGATCTCCTTCTGCACAATACTGGGCGGAGGCACCCATTGCGGATAAGTAATTATCGAAGAAACTTTACTGGTCAGTAAAGGTGTTCTGGTTTTCGGCTTTCCAGTTATAACTTTTGAACTGATTTTCAATTTATTACTATCAATTACTTCCATTTTATTTGCAGATGCGTTAACCCATATATAACGGGAAGGCATTTCAGCAGGCAATTGTTTAAACTTGTCAAGGGTTATTGCAATCCGGGCAAATTTTTCATGATCATCTGTATTAAGCATCCGGACTGTTCCTTCTCCAGCCTTTCCATCGACCGTAATTGCCATTTTTTTCTGATACCTTTTTACAGCTGCAGCCAGGGTTACTGAATCAACCTGAATACTATCCGTACTCATCAGCCCTTCTTCAAAAAGTCGTTTCTGAAGTGCCTGGTTGAAGCGGCGGGTGTCTTTTTCCGGATAGGGTATCCGGCTATAGGATTTTGAAAAATCAGCGTTGGAAAGAAAATCGGGGATTGCCGTTTTCAGTTCCATATAACCTCTTGCTGTTGGTTCCAAAGCACGGATTATTTCAGCCAGCCCCTGCTGCTTAACGGCCCTTATCTGTTGCAGGTAAAAGCTATCAGCGAGAACAGAGTCCTTTCGCAAACTGACGCTGTCCTGAGGTAATCGCCCCAGTTTAACCTCCCTGATCATCCTGACTAATGCGTCTGTTAACAACAGATCCGCAGCCGACCACCAGCGTGCATCTTTGCGGTCGCCCTTACCAAGACTGTCCGCTGACAAGCGGTCACGTATGGACTTCAGACTTTCAAAATGATAGTCCTCCGGATAAAGCCCTAAGAGGCGGCCATCCTGAATATACCGGAAGACCGAATCCGCTTCCGGCAGCCATTGCTGACCAGTACTCCAATAAGCATTATTACTATCCGCAGCATAAAATGACCGGAGCAGATCCGGAGCATCCAGGCGGACCAGAGAGTCGTCTGTCCGGCCACTATCAGAAACGGCTTTTTGCAGGTAATAGGCAATTAACTGCCGCTCCTTGCTTTTCAGTTCTTCCGGATTGGCTGCTACCGTATCGGCTGGCTGACCATTTCCGGAACAGGAAATGAAGAAAAGCACGGTTATTAAATAAGAAATCGGGTACAAGGTCTGCTTGATCATAAGGATTGGCGGGTGGCCTGTTTAATGGTTCCGGACTGAATAACCTTTCCGGCTATTTTTGTATGCCCTACAAAATAGTCAAACGTTTCAATATTCGCAGAATGAATGGTCCGATTTTTTTAACTGCAGGCGGTCGGCTTATAAGTGCATGCAAAACCAGACACTTACAGAAAAAATAACGACAATTAGGTGTATTTGGAGCAATTACAAGGAGACCACATCAGTAACCGCATCCAGATTGATAGGACCGTAAATATGCGGAAATGTATCCTGTGTCGAAGGTGACCAATCAAAAACAAAATGCGAGGTAAGCCGGTCGGTATCAATCACGAGCTTGACCAGGTTTGTCTGGCCTGTAAAGTAACGATCCAGGACACCAGCGACCTGGTTTTCCTGGGAACAATGGATAAACCCTTCTGCAGACAGGGAAGGATGTTCATAAAAACCTTTTTGCCTGGCAGCTTCCCAATCCCCGCCTGTAGTTACATGATAAATCACTGGCATTACAATACGCGTTTAATTTTTTGTTCAAGCAGCATGAAATCGGCCAGCACAATGGCTGTTACGGCTTCAACAATCACCGGAGCCCGTAAAGCCACACACAGGTCGTGGCGCCCCTTTATTGAAAAATCTTCGGTGGTTCCCGTTTCCCAATTGAGACTGTGCTGGGTTTTGGAAGTGGATGATGTGGGTTTAACCGCCAGCCGGAAAACCAGTTCATTTCCATTACTGATCCCTCCCACTACTCCACCTGCATGATTAGTCCTTGTTTTTCCTGTATTGTCTAAAATGGCGTCATTGTGCGCACTTCCATACATTGCCGCTGCGGCAAATCCTGTTCCGAACTCAACACCACGAACAGCGGGTATCGAAAACAGCATATGCGATAAAACAGCTTCAATTGAATCAAAATAAGGTTCTCCCAAACCGACCGGCATTCCGCTCACGCGACATTCAACTATTCCTCCTACCGAATCTTTTGCCTCAATGGCTTTCTGCAATCCATTTTCTGTATCCTTATACCCGCCAATTTCAGTAACCGCCGCAGCAATCTGAAGCCCGGGCATTAATTTTTTAGCAATGGCACCGGCTGCCACTAAACCCGTTGTGAGCCGGGCACTGAAATGTCCGCCTCCCCGGTAATCTTCATGCCCGCCGAATTTCTGATTGGCCACCCAGTCTGCATGTCCCGGACGGGGTATACTACGCTGCTTATTATAATCCTCGCTCCGGGTATTGTTATTTTCAAAAAGTATCGTCAGTGGAAATCCGGTTGTCTTATTATTGAAGAGGCCGCTTTTAAAAATGGGAAAATCTGTTTCCTGACGAGGGGTGGTTCCTTTTTGAATGCCCCCCTTTCTACGTTCGAGATCAGGCAACAAATCGGATGCCTGGAGAGATAAACCAGCTGGACAGCCATCAATGGTAATCCCCACCGATTCGCCATGTGATTCACCAAAAATCGAAACCCTGAAAAGCCGGCCAAAAGAATTCACGTGTATTATTTAGAAATTAAAGGACTCAAAGGGTAAAGATACAGCCCCACCCAGTTTTTTCAAGTCTTGGAAAAAATCGGGATAGGATTTTTTCACAGCGTTCGCCTGTTCAATAGTCACTTCCCCTTCTGCCTTAAGGGCCGCAACCCCGCAGGCCATTGCTATCCGGTGATCATGGCGGGAATGCACTTTTGCTCCTTTTACCTGTCCACCTCCATAAACCAGCATCCGGTCATGTTCCAACTCAATTTTAATCCCCATTTTCCCAAATTCCTCCTGGAGGGTCAAGCCACGGTTACTTTCCTTATGGGTCAGGCGGCTTACCCCCTGAATCGAAGTTATTCCTTCGCAATAGGCGGCTAAAGCCACCAATGGCGGGAAAAGATCAGGGCAATCCGTAGCATCAAAATCAAAACCCTTCATAGCCGAAGGATGAATAGAAATTCCCTTGGCATCAATGGCCACACCTGCATTTGCGGCCATCAGCGCATCCAGTATTCCCTTATCTGCCTGGGTAGAACCCGGATCAAGCCCTCTGATTGTTACCGGTCCGGCGATGGCACCAGCCACCAGCAAAAACGCCCCACCGCTCCAGTCCCCTTCCACGGTATAATTTATGGGGAAGGGATCGCTTTTTTTTGCGGGTACTTCCGCAAAGAAAAATTCAGTGTACGATTTATTCTCCGGCAATAGCATGCCAAATTGTTTCATCACCTCGAGGGTAAGATCGATATAGGGCCGGCTTTTTAAGTTATTTACTTTAATAGAAACATCGCTGGCCCCGGCTGCTGAATAAGCCATCAGTAACCCCGTCAGGAACTGGGAACTGAGTGAACCATCCACTTCAACGGATTGTGGTACTAACGGACCTTTTAAAATAAGCGGCAGTTTACCTTCCCTGCTTTTTATGGATACGCCGAGGTGAGGAAGGATTTCATCAAAAAAATCCATCGGCCGGGTAAGCAGACTGCCGGTTCCGGTAATGCTGATCTGTTTTTTACACATTGCCGCCAACGGGGTAAACATCCGGATGCTTAATCCGCTTTCCCCGCAATTGATTTCTTCCTTGACCGGGTGAATCCCTTTGCTGTGAATGATCAGCAATTCGCCCCGGTCATCAATAGATGCTCCAAGGCGTTCAATGATATCGAGGGCCGCTTTATCATCATTACTGTGCCCGGGGTTATGAATATGGGACTCCCCTTTATGAAGCAAGGCCGCTGCACAGGCCCGCTGCATCGAACTTTTGGAAGCCGGTGCCTGGATATTACCTGATAAACGGGATGGATGAATTATTACAACCACTTTATAAATTTTG
>Ga0138256_10002171_pt1 | contig 21156 bp, 18 predicted proteins | sample KNB2016incub_MG_FD_105486 | JGI IMG/M metagenome (GOLD analysis project Ga0138256, IMG submission 105486) | Active sludge microbial communities from wastewater in Klosterneuburg, Austria - KNB2014incub_MG | ecosystem: Engineered > WWTP > Activated sludge > Unclassified | place: Austria... | reverse complement strand
GTGGGCGCGGCGGGGAAGCTCACGTAGGCGAAGCTGCGGGCGGCCTTCTGCTGCCACTTCTTCTCGGAGCGGTGGGCGTTGAAGTACGTGCGGATGTCGCCGTCCTCCACCGCGTAAGCGCTGTCGGGCTCGGCGTCGTAGCGGCGCGCGATGAAATTGAAGGTGGCCTTGGTGTTGTTCAGGGCGTAGTCCTCCTTCACCTGGGCGCTGTTGGCGAAGCAGCTCTTCTTGATGAGCGCATTGTACTTGCCGATGATGCGGTTGGGGATGAAGGTGCGCTTCTGGTAGTCGTACAGGTCCGGTGCGTTGGTCTGCACCTGGGCGAAGTAGCGCTTCAGCATCTCATGGTCGAGCTGGCCGTCCTTCATGAAGTTCTGGTTGTTGCGGAAGTCGCTCACCACGTTGTCGCCCCAGCGGATGTCGTCGTACTCCTCATTGCTGAGGGTGGTACCGAGGCCGGCCTTGGCGGCCTGGGCCAACAGGGTGCGTTCGCGAAGGATCTCCTGCCAGACGCTGTTGCGGATCTGCTCCTGCATCTGGTTGTCCACGTTGGTACCGTTGTCGCGGTACAGGCCTGCCTGCTCGTCCACGCGGTTGCTGAAGTCCACGGCATTCACGGGCTCGCCAGCGATCTCGCCCACGGACTCGCTGCCCGGGCCCTGCCCGGAGTTGTTGGAGAGCAGGGCGTCCAGCACGAAGAGGAGCAGCGCGCCGCCCACTAGGATCACCAACAGGTTTCCGCGCTCGCGGATCTTGCCGATCACAGCCATCGAAAGGGGAATTTTTGAAGGGCCGCAAATATAGGCGGGGGTGTGTTGCGGGTAGATGGGCCGATTCCCGCCAACGAAATGCTTGGTTGCGCAACCAAGCAAAGTGAGCATTCGGTTGCCGTATCGCTGCTCAAGAGCGCAGTTACGGATGCGTCTATGAGTCGAAATAGCCGATTATCCCCTGTGTGTCAATGAATTACAAATGCTTGGTTGCGCAACCAAGCATTTTGTCGCCTTGGCCAGTTATCTGCCCTACCCCGAGAACCCCTCCTCCCCATCCATCACTTCCAGCCTTACAAGATCGATCCGGCCATGCTGCACCTGGGCCACCGTTACTTTGAAGGGGCCCTCCTCGATCACCGTTCCTTGCTCTGGCACTTCGCCCGTGTGGTGCAGGAGCCAGCCGGCCAGCGTGTCGTAGTCCTCGCTGGGTGGGAAGTTCAGGCCGAACTGCTCGCGCAAGTACTCGGTCTCCAGGCGCGCGCTCAGCACGAACTCGTTCTCCCCGATGCGTTCCTCCACCAGTTCGCCTTCATCATGTTCGTCCTCGATATCACCTACGATGGTCTCCACCACGTCCTCGATGGTGAGCATGCCGGCGGTGCCGCCGAACTCGTCCACCACCACAGCCACGTGCGTGCGCTGCTTGGTGAAGCGTTGCAGGGCCTCATCGGCACTCATGGTACCGGGCACAAAATGTACCGGGCGCATGACCGCGCGTATGCTTCGCGGCCTGCGGAACAGTTCGTAGCCATGCACGTAGCCGATCATATTGTCCACACTGTCCTTGTACACCAGCAACTTGCTCAGGCCCGTCTCGGTGAAGCGCCGGTGCAGATCCGCTACACTGTCCTCCACATCAATGGCCTCCACTTCCGCGCGTGGCACCATGAGTTCACGCACCTTGATATTGCTCAGTTCGAGCGTGTTGCGGAAATACTCCACCTCCGAGTCCAGGTCCGTATCGGCGGGGGCGTTGTCCGTCACTTCCTTGAGAAAGGCATCCAGATCGATGCGGCCGAAAGCCACCTCGCCGTGCTTGTGCTTGGCACCGAAGAGGCTGAGCAGGCCATCGCTCAGCAGAGTGAGGATGATGGTGGGCGGCCACAGGATGATATAGAGCAAGCGTAAGGGCAGGGCGAAGATGCTGAGGGTGAAATTGGGGTCCAGGCGGAAGAGCGCCTTGGGGATGAACTCGCTCACCACGAGGATGATGAGCGTTTCGATCACGGTCTCCATCACCAGCACGAAGCCCTCACTGGTGTGAACGCGGTGCAGCATGGGCTTCAGCACATCGGCCATCACCAGGCCGTACACCACCAGGCCGGTGTTGTTGCCCACGAGCAGCGCGCTGATCACCCGGCCGGGGCGCTTGAGGAGCGGGGCCACCACGCGGGCCCAGATGGCGCCCTCCTTGCGCTTCAGCTCCACGTAAAGCTTGTTGCAGCTCACGATGGCGATCTCCAGCCCGGCGCACAGCGCGGTGAAGACCATGCTCACGATGAGCAACAGGAGCTGCGTACTGGTCATGGGGCGAAGATCGCTACTTCACACCTCACACTTCACCGCTCCCCTTCTCCCGCTCCGCCCACGCCGCCATCCTTTTGCGCATGAAGCGTCGGTAGAGATACATGGCCGCGCATACCAGCGGGAACCAGGTGAGGTGTTTGGCGCCGTCCCAACCGTACTGGTACAGCCCCCATACGGCCCAGCCCGCGGTGAGCACTGCCAGCCCCAGCCAGAACCACTCCATCAAGCGTGCGATCCGTTCCATTGTCAGTGCGGGTGTTGTTGAGAGCGTGCGAGGGTGAGGAAGTGCGAGGGTGCAACGGGACAAAGGGTGAAAAGCGTGCGAGCGTGCCGGGTCCTCTCGCACTCTTCCACCTTCGCACCCTCGCACACTTCTCACGGTTTCGTCAATGTATCCTCATGGTCCACGTACAGTGTTCCCGTCAGCTTCCGGATGGTGTACCGGCTGAAATCCTCGTTGGCATCGAGCCCTTCGCCGTAGAGGATATCGCGCTCGCGCACGATCTTCACCGGGCGGTCCGTCCACACGCGGTCGCTGTCCTGGCTCCAGATCAGGAGTTCCGTTTCCAGGCGCTCGCCGCGTGTGTTGGTGAACACCACGTCCTCGCGCACTTCCATCCGTTTCTTGCCCGGGAGTACCAGGCCCTGCCGCGCGGTGAGCACGCTGCCGTCGCGCCCCTGCGCGTCCAGGAAGACGAGTTCCACGCCATCGGCCATCACGGTGCGGCGGTCCTGCGCGGCCATGTACTCCTCCACCTTTCCGGCGCGCAGGCGGTTGCGGACGATACCACTGTCGCTGTACAGGTACTCGGCGTTGGTGGTCACGCGCTCCGGCGCTCCGGCATGCACGTCCACCTGCGCCAGTTCATCCAGGTCGTTCTTGCAGGCCGCCAGCACGCAGAGGGCCAGCAGGAGCAGATACCGGATCCGAATGATCATTGGATGCGGCTGCGCTGGAACCAGCGTTCGCGCGCCCACGGCGTGATGCTGACACCCGCCCACAGGTGTGTGAAGCGCTCGCTGAGCAGGCCGTTGCTGGTGCTGCCGCGCTGCCCGTACTCCGCGCCGATGTGGAAATAGCTGTTGGTCTGCACCGCGTTCAGCGGGATGGACAGCCCGCCGCTGATGGCCATGGTGTTCAGGGGGGATCCCTTCACCACGATATAATCCTCCGCGTAGCGCAAGCCCACGCGGTAGGTGAGGCGCTTGAGCACCGGTCCTTCATCGTCCGGCGTGAAGCGCGCGCCGAGCGCGTAGGTCATGCTGGCGCGCAGTTGGCTGGGCGCGGCGTACCCGACCAGGTCCACCTTCATGGCCGACCAGTCGCGGCGGGTGGCCTCGGCGGTAACGGACCAGCGGGCGTTGTGCAGGGTGAAGCCCGCGCCGAACGCGGGGGGCACGGTAACGGAGCCGGCGGACGAGCCGCTGGCGGGTAACGTGTCCACCACTTGTTCGATACCGGTAGAACCGCGCCAGAAGGTGGTCACGAGCAGGTCGTTCGAGGCACTGAAGGCCACGGGCAGCGATGCCGTGAGGCCGATGGTGAAGCGCCAGGGCCGCACCTCTTCTATGTCCTTGCGGCGCGGCATGTTCGCGCTGTCAGTGTAGGCCACCTTGAAGCCGATGCTACGGAGCCATTCCAAGCGCACAGAGTCCGTGCTCGCCGCGTGCCACTCGGCGAGTTCCGGCGGCGTGAGCCGCAAAGTGTCCACGTGGGTCAGGTACCATTCGTCCATGCGCGCCTTGGCGTGGGCCGCGCGCTGCTGGCGGATGCGCATAGCGCGGTCCTTGGAGGTGAGCGCCGCGCTGTAGTGCAGGCCGAAACTGCCCGTGGGCGCGCGCAGCACCAAGGACGAGAAGGCCCGCGTGTTCGTGTAGGCCATCTCGCGCGGGTATACCGCGTTGCGCGTCTGCTCAATGGAGCCGAAAATGAAGTCGAAGTTGCCGCCGATGGCTAAGCGCCCGCCGAGGTGCCCGGACGAATCGCGCTTGGCCTGCCAGAGCACGTGCCCCAGCCCGGCGAACACGCGGTTGAGCCCGCCGCTACCGCTGTACTCGTAGGCCACCTCGTTGCCGTCAACGGTGGTCCTGGCCACCAAGGAATAGCCCACGTCGCTGAAGGGCGTGATCCCCAACCCCAGTCCCCAGCGCCCTTTGCCGAAGGGCACGCCCACACTGAGCCCGGTGAATTGCGCATCGGTACGGCGCGACGAGGTGCCCGCGCTTTCCTGCCGTGCGAAGAGGCCGCGCACGCCGGCATCGAACACGGGGCGCATCAGGCCCTCGCCGTCGTAGTACAATGCGGCGGCATAGCTGGCCGGATTCACCGGGCGAATGCTGTACGGTTCGCTGTATGCGATACCCGTACCGCCCATGATGGCCGAAGGCGTGTTGCCGGTATTCAGGAGGTCGCCCAGACCGAAGGCGCTGTAGGGCGAACCTTGGCTGCCTGCCTGCGCGTTGGATTCAATGGCCGCCAGCAGCAGCGGGGCTGGAAGCCAGTTTGTCAGGGAGCGAAAGCGCATGCAGGCCGAGGAGGGTCAGGAACGGGTGCGCAAAGATGCCGCTTTCCAAGGCCCGGGCGAAGCGCAGGGCATCGCCGCCGGTGAGCACCACGGCCAGGCCGGGGTATTGCTGCCGAAGCAGGGCGATGAAGTGCGCCAGTTCGGCCCGCAGGCCGTGGTGGGTGCCCGAGGCTAAGCACTCCTCGGTGCTGGTGCCGATGAAGGGCGGGTCTTCCGGCGGGTCCACCACGGGCAGCCGCGCGGTGAATTCCCCCATGGCGCGCGCGCGCATGCGGAAGCCGGGCGAAATAAGGCCGCCGAGGTGCTCGCCTTCGGCGGAAACAAGATCGTAGATGACGCAAGTGCCCAGCGAAATGGCCAGCGCGGGCCGCCCCGGGAACAGCAACGAAGCGGCCACGGCGTTGGCCCAGCGATCCACACCCAAGGTGCCGCGCGTGCGGTAGGCACTACGCATGCCGCGCCGGGCACCGGCCCGGCCAGCATCGGCATACGGCGTTTCTCCCGTGACCTCGATCACCGGCGCGATGACCCGCAACGCTTCCACAAAGGCCGCATCGGGCGCGGCCACGCTGCCCACCACCACGGCAGCGGGTCCATGTCCCGCTAGGAAAGCAGCTAGGGCCGCAGCGTCGCGGGCGGGAAATGTGGCCTGCCGCAGCAGATGGCCATGCCGGAAGAGCCCACCTTTCACGCGGGAATTCCCGATGTCCAGCACGAGCCGGGTGTCGTCGTTCATCCGCTGTCTATATTCGCGCCCCGTTTTGCCGCCCACCCCGCTTCGGCAGGGAACGCGCAAAGATGGTACTGGTGCCTTAGCTCAGCTGGTAGAGCAACGGATTGAAAATCCGTGTGTCCCCAGTTCGATTCTGGGAGGCACCACATTGAGAAGCCCTTTCGCCTTGCGGAGGGGCTTTCTCGTTCGCTGCGGGTGGTCCCGTCCACCGCTGCCTCAGGCCTTCACACGCCCGGCCTCGGCGCATGCGTCCACCATGTTGCTGCTGCCTATGTGCAACGGTGTGCGCTGGTGCAGCTCGGTGGGCCGCAGATCGAGGATACGCGAGGTGCCATCGGTCGCTTTCCCGCCGGCCTGTTCCACTAGAAGGGCGAGCGGGTTCGCCTCGTAGAGCAGCCGCAACTTGCCTTTCGGGGCCTTCTGGGTACCGGGATAAAGGTAGATGCCGCCCTTCATCAGGTTGCGGTGGAAGTCGGCCACCAGGCTGCCGATGTAGCGCGCGCTCATCTTCCGCTTCTTGCACTCGTCGATGTACCGCTGCACGCCCGGGCTGAAGTCGTACAGGTTGCCCTCGTTCACCGAGTAGATCTTCCCGTCGGCGGGCGTCCTCATGTCCGGGTGGCTGAGGCAGAAGGTGCCGATGCTCGGGTCCAATGTGAAGCCGTTGACGCCGTGGCCCGTGGTGTACACCAGCATGGTGCTGCTGCCGTAGATGATGTAGCCCGCCGCCACCTGGGCCGTACCGGGCTGCATGAAGTCCTCCAGGGTGGCCTTCGGACCCGTACTGATGCGGCGGTAGATGCTGAAGATGGTGCCGATGCTCACGTTCACGTCGATGTTGCTGCTGCCGTCCAGCGGGTCCATGGCCACGACGTACTTGCCGCCGTTGTCGAAATGCACGATGTCATCGTTCTCCTCGCTGGCCACGGCGCACACCTCGCCCTGGCTGCGCAGCAGGCGGATGAAGAGGTCGTTGGCGTACACGTCCAGCTTCTGCTGCTGTTCGCCCTGCACGTTCTCGGTGCCTTGCGCCCCCAGAATGTCCTCGGCCAGCCCGGCCTTGTTCACCTCGCGGTTCACCATTTTTCCGGCCAAGCGGAAGCTGGTGAGCAACTGGCTCAACTCGCCCGTGGCGTAGGTGAACTCGTGCTGGCGTTCAACGATGAACTCGGCGAGGGTTTTGATCTTGGGCATGGTACAAAGATGCGGCGCGGCTTTCTTTGCGCGGATGGAGGTCACCATCCGCTCCGCCGGTCCCCGCGACGTGCCCCGCATGCTCGAACTGGTGAAAGAACTCGCCTTGTTCGAGAGAGCCCCGGAGGCTGTCACCGTCACCGAGGAGGAGATGCGCGACGCTGGCTTCGGCCCGAACGCGGTATGGGTGGGCTGGGTGGCCGAGGAACAAGGAGCGATCCTCGGCATGGCCATCTGCTACACCCGCTATTCCACCTGGCGGGGCCGTGTGCTCTACCTGGAGGACATCGTGGTGACCGAGGCCGCGCGTGGACAGGGCATAGGCGATCGGTTGATCCGTACGTGCATCGAATACGCCGCCGAGCAGGGTTACGCCCGCATGCGCTGGCAGGTCCTCGATTGGAATACGGAAGCCATGCGTTTCTACGAGCGCTTCGGCGCGATCTTCGACAATGGCTGGGTGAATGTGGAATTGGACAGGGAGAACATGAGGGCCATTGCCGGCGTCGCGCACGGCTGAACCGGCCCCGCGTTCCCGCTTCACGGTATCAGCACTTTCGCTGCCGCGCGCACTTCGCCGTGTTGCAAGCTCACCAGATGGATGCCCGCGGCCAGCTGAGGCCGCAGGCGGATGGACGAACCGGTGCCTGTGACCATGGTGCCCGAAAACACCAGCTGGCCCGTTGCGGTATGGATCCGCAACGTGGCATTCCCCGCTTCGCCGAACGGGTCCTGCATGAGCAGTTCCCCCGTGGCCGGGTCGGTATGGACGAGCAGTTCCATCCCCGTGTTCTGCTCCGGCAGTCCGGTGGTGATCGCCGGTTCCCGCAAGCGGACCAGCTGGCGGTACTGGGTTTCGGTATGAAAAGAACCGAATCTTCCCCCGACAAGGACCTTCCCGTCATCCTGCACGGTGATGGCCCTGATGAACGCGGTGCCCCCCGGCTCGGGCAACGCGCCGTCGCCCGGATCGAACGCGTTGTCACGGGACCCGTCGGCGTTGAGACGCGTGATCCGATTGGGGCCCGGCACGTTGGGGTCGTACATCGTGGACGTGTACTCCCCTCCAACGATGATCTTTCCGTCGGTCCGCACCGCCATCGCGTCCACCTTGGCGTACGGGTAAAAGGGCGAAACGAACCCGGTATCCCGGGTGCCGTCGATATGGAGGCGCACGATGCCGTTGGCCGGCGCGCCGTGATGCGTGCTGAACTCACCCGACACCAGGATCCTGCCATCGGGCTGGCGTACCAGCGCCCGGGCACCGCCCGTCACACCGCCCAGTCCGGGACTGTTGTTCATGGAGGGATCATAAGGGCCCTCGGGCGAAAGCAGTGCGATGCGTCCACAGTCATTGCCGTTGTAGCTGATGAAGTTCCCGGCGGCGAGGATCCTTGCATCGGGCAACACCAGCAGGTCATGTACACGGCTGCTGAAGCCGGTGCCCACATCGAACGAGAGGTCCAGGGAGCCATCCGTATGGAAACGCGCGATGTACGGCATACTGTGGCCGTAGCAGACGAAGAACTCGCCGGCCGCGAGCACCTTGCCGTCCGTGTGCAGTTCCACCGCCAGCACAGCATTGTTGATCGCGTTGGGCGGGATGTTGAAGGACGTATCACGGGTGCCGTCGGGATGCAACCGCGCCACGAACAGTACCTGATCGTTGTTATATCCGAGGAACCCACCGCCGATGATGATCCGTCCATCGGGCATCAGCACGATGTCCTCCACCAGATGCGTGGGGCCGCTTCCGCCGGGATTCCACGAGGGATCCACGGTACCGTCAATGTTGAGCCGGACGAGGTTGTTCTTGCCGCTGCCAGCATAGTTGGTGAACGCGCCGCCCACAAGGATCTTCCCGTCCGGCTGTAACACGATGCTGTTCACGAGCACGTCCGGCGGTACCGCGAGGAAACCATAGTCGATGATCGCGACCTGGGCACGCAGGTGCATGGAGAGGGCGGTCGCAAGAAGGGGAAAAAGGTATCGCATGGTCTACCCATGACGAAGAGCCCAGGGGGGCAGTTGCTTCGGGAAGGGAGTGCGGACACGTGTCGCGCCGCTCCGCATCCCTGGACCAGCACGGGTTCCATAAAAAAGCGCGGAACACATTTGGAAATGTCAGAAGATCGTCCTCTACATTTGCGGCGCGTTCTTTTCCAGACAACACTTATCCAGAAAGGTGGAGGGTTCAGGCCCTGTGAAGCCTTGGCAACCGGTCAGTCCCACGACTGATAGCGGTGCCAACTCCTGCCTCGGCGACGAGGAGAGATAAGACGATCAAAGACCTTAAACGGTCCCTATCGGCTTATCCGGCAGGGACCGTTCGCTTTTTGCGGCTGTCCCTGGCGGAGGCTTTTCCGGTGCGGTGGTGTCAACCAGCAACTGACAACCAACGACCAAACACCAGCAAAAGCCATGAACACGGAGACCGCCCTTCTTCACGCCCTTCCGCACGACCCGCTCACCGGCGCCGTCAGCGTGCCCATCTACCAGACCAGCACTTTCGAGCAGGAGGCGCCGGGCCAGCACAAAGGCTTCGATTACAGTCGCACCAACAACCCCACACGGGGCGCCTTCGAGCGGTTGCTCGCCCATCTCGAGGGCGGCACGCTGGGCATCGCCTTCAGCAGCGGCCTCGCTGCCGTGGACGCGGTATTGAAACTGCTCTCCACCGGCGACCACATCGTCGCCGTGGACGACATCTACGGCGGCACCTACCGCGCGCTGCATACCATTTACAACCGGCTCGGCATCAACGTGAAGCACGTGGATACCAGCGATCCCGGCAATGTGCTCGAGGCCATCACGCCGAGAACGAAGCTGGTGTGGCTCGAAACGCCCACCAACCCGACATTGAAGGTGAGCGACATCCGGGCCATCGCATCGATCAGCAAGGCCGCGAACGCGCTGCTGCTGGTTGACAACACCTTCTGCTCGCCCGTGGCCCAGCAGCCGCTGAAGCTCGGCGCGGACATCGTGCTGCACAGCATCACCAAGTACATCGCCGGGCACAGCGATGTGATCAGCGGCGGTATCGTGGTGAAGGATCCGGAACTCGGCGCGCGCATCCGGTACATCCAGAACGCCACCGGGGCCGTGCTGGGCCCGCAAGACAGCTGGCTCGCCATCCGCGGGGCGCAAACGCTACCGCTCCGTTATGAGCGCATCAGCCGCAGCGCGCTGCGCGTGGCGGAATTCCTGCAACGGCACCCCGACGTGGCGGGTGTGAACTATCCCGGCCTGCCGTCGCACCCCAACCACCTCGTGGCGCGTTCGCAGGGTATTGATACCTCTTCAGAAGGGCAGTACGGCGGCGTCATCAGCTTCTGGCTGAAGGATGACCGCGAGGAGAACGCCGTGGAACTGGTGAGGAACACGCGGCTGATCACCCTTGCTGAAAGCCTCGGCGGGCCGAAGAGCCTGGTGTGCGTGCCTTCGAGGATGACCCACGCTTCCGTGCCGCGCGAAGCGCGCATCGCCGCGGGCATCCACGACAGCTTGGTACGCGTGAGCATCGGGCTGGAGCACCCGGACGACCTGATCAACGATCTGGAGCAGGCCATTGCCGGTGCGCGAGCGCAGAGAGAAGGAGTGCGAGCGGGAGAGAACAGGCCCGCTCTGGCAGCCTCGCACGCTGGCATCTTTTCCCCCTCTTCCACCACCCCGGAGATCCCCGCCTGAACCATGAGCACCATACCACTGACCATCGGCACCTTCGGCCACGGCTGTGTGGGCCAGGGCTTCCTTGAACTGCTCAACGCCAACGGCGGCACGGCCGCACAGGTGAAGAGCATCTGCGTGAAGGACCGCGCGCGCCAACGCGATGTGGGCCGCGCCAACCTCACGTTCGAGGCGCTCGACATCCTTACGGACGATCAGGTAAGCACCATCGTGGAACTCACCAATGATCCGGAGCTCGCGCTGCACGTGATCACCCACGCGCTCACCAACGGCCGCAACGCCATTACCGCCAGCAAGAAGGTCGTCGCCGAGAACCTCGCGGAATTGATCGCGCTGCAGCGCTCCACGGGCCGTTCGCTGCTCTATGAAGCATCGTGCGCGGCCAGCATCCCCGTGCTCAACGCTTTGGAAACGCACTTCAGCGGCGAGCAGGTGCAGCGCATCGAGGGCATCCTCAACGGCACCACGAATTACATCCTCACCAGGGTGTCGGAGGGCCTTTCGCTCGAAGTGGCCTTGCGTCTCGCGCAGGACAACGGCTTCGCCGAGCGCGATCCGTACAGCGACATCAGCGGAGAGGACGCGCGTTACAAGCTGGTGATCCTCATCGCGCACGCATTCGGCACCGTCGTGCGCCCGGAGGAGATCCCCTGCCATGGCATCGGATCCCTCAAGAGCGGGGACATCGCCTATGGCGCGGAACGCGGCTGGACCGTACGCCTGGTCGCGTCCGCCACGGTGCGCAAAGGCAGGCTGGTGGCGCATGTACTGCCCGCCTTCGTGCCGGGCACCGATGGCTTCGCGCATGTGCGCGACGAGCACAACGCCGTGCGCATCACCGGAACACACACGGGCGAGCACCTGTTGCAAGGCAAGGGCGCCGGCCGCCTGCCTACCGGCCTCGCGGTACTGAGCGACGTGCAACGCCTGGTGCGCGGTGGTGGCTACGCCTACGCGAAGGTGAAGCCCGATGCGCCCTGCCTTTCCCGCGCGGGCGACCGCATCCGCGTGTACCTGCGCATACCGGTGACGCATCAGGAAGTGCTGGCGCGCTTCGACGAGGTACACAAGGTGCATGCGGCGGATGGCCATGTGCAGGTGGAGGGTCTCATCCAGTTGGAAGAGCTGCGGGAACTGCTGGGCGAAGGCCGTGAAGGCTTCCAATCCATCGTCCTTCCGCATCTTTCGGCAAAATGATCGGGGAGCGATGAAGGTCTTCAAGTTCGGTGGTGCAAGTGTGAAGGACGCGGCGGGCGTGCGCAACGTGGCCAAGGTGCTCGCGCACTTCCCGGACGATGACCTGCTCATCGTGGTGAGCGCGATGGGCAAGACCACCAATGCGCTGGAGGAGGAGGTGAGCGCCTACCGCGATGGCGGTAACACGAAGCCCTTGCTGCTCGCCTTGCGGGGCATGCACGCGACGGCGTTGCAGGACGTGGCGCCCAACGATGCCGACGCATCGGCGAGGCTCACAGCCTCGTTCGACGATCTGATGAAGTACGTTTCCACCCCCTTTGACCGCGCGGCCGACCACGACTACGACCACATCGTGGCGTTCGGCGAAGTCTGGAGCACCCTGATCGTCTCGGCGCACCTGAACAGCGCGGGCATCACGAACACATGGACGGACGCGCGCGGCATCGTGCGTACCGACGGCCTGCACCGCGCGGCCCGCGTGGATTGGGCGGCCGCGCAGCAACAGGCCGATGCGCGGCTCAAGCCGTTGCTCGCCACGCGGCCCGCGCGCATCGTCACGCAGGGCTTCATCGGCGCCACGGCCGATGGCCACACCACCACCCTCGGCCGCGAAGGCTCCGATTTCTCCGCCGCCATTTTCGCCTACCTGCTCGATGCCGAAAGCGTGACCATTTGGAAGGACGTGCCCGGCATGTTCAACGCGGACCCGAAGAAGTTCCCGGACACGCGATTGCTCGAGCATATAAGCTACCGTGAGGCCATCGAACTGAGCTACTTCGGCGCCAGCGTGATCCACCCGCGCACCTTGCAGCCCTTGCAGAAGAAGCACATTCCGCTGTACGTGCGCTCCTTCATCGACCTCGACATGCCGGGCAGCACCATCGACGACCGCAGCGACAGCGACTCGCTGATCCCCTCGTTCATCGTGAAGCCGGGGCAACTGCTGGTGAGCATCACGCCGCGCGACCTCAGCTTCGTCGTAGAGGAGAACCTCAGCGGCATCTTCCGCCTCTTCGCGCAGCGCAACGTGCGCATCGACCTGATGCAGAACAGCGCCTTGGCCTTCAGCGTGGCGGTGGACGATACGCCGCGCTCGCGCGAGCTGATCGGCGAACTGCGCAAGGACTACGAGGTGCGCTTCAACGAGGGCTGCGAACTGCTCACCGTGCGCCACTTCGACGAGGCCACATTGGCACGGCTCACGCAGGGCAAGGAAGTGCTCATCGAGCAGCGCAGCCGGGTGACAGCGCGGTACGTGCTGAAATAGGGCTGTGACTTCCCGGCTGTGGACAACGCTGGGGATACTCCGTCCGTTGTCCTGGTAGCCGTGCTCTTTGGGCCCGTGTAGTTTGGCACCGTGATGCGCGTACAGTCCTTGTCCGTTGTCCGTCCGCTCTTCGCGGCCGGGTTGTCCGTTCTGGCCTTCACCACCGCGCAAGCCCAGGGTTCACGCGCCGCCGAGCGCAAGGCTCGGGCCGATTCGTTGGCGGCCGTTGTCCAGCTGATCGAACAGCGCATCATGGTGGCCGATTCGTCGCGCGACCCCGTGGCCGCGTCCGCAGCACGCCTCGAACTGGCGGTCCTGCTGCCGCCGAAGCCCGCGCTCCAACTGGTGGCGGCAGCAGCCGCCGCGTTGGACACCATCGGGGCGCCGGAGCTCGCGTTGCGCGCGCATCGCGAGTTGGCCGGGCGCTACGCCGCTCAGAAGATGCACGACCGGGCGTACGCGGAATGGGCGGCCATCGTGACGCTTACTGAACGCATGCGCGACGACGCGCTGAGGGAGGCTGGAGCGCAGCGCGCGGAGAACACGGCGCTGGGCGGCAAAGTGGAGGAACTCTCCGGCTCGCTCAACAGGTCGGTCGCGGTGCTGGCTCAACGAACGGACGAGCATGCGCGCAAGGAGGAACTGGCCTCGTGGGCCATCATCGGCGGCGCGGCGCTGCTGCTGTTGTCGGTGCTGTTCTTCGCGTGGCACGGTATCCGCCGGCGGAAGGTGCTGAAGGAACTGCGTGCCGAGGTGGACCGCCTGCGCGCGGAGCTGGCGCGAATGCTGGCGCCAGCGGCACCGCCGGCCGTTGTTCGGCCCGCTGTCGTGGTGGAAGAGGCCATGCCGCCGATGCCCGCGCCGCTTGCTCCCGTTGAACAGGTAGGACCGGCCGTGGCGCCCGCCACCGATGAGGAAGCCGTGCTGCTGGCCATGGTGCGCCGCCGGGGCGAGGAACGCTTGCGCACCCTGCGCGAGGCCCGGGCGCGCGGCGACCATGACAAGGTGGTCCGCGTGGTGCATACCATGAAGCCCCAGCTCGTTTCGCTGGACGCCACGTACTTCCAGGATCTTTGCGGCCGCCTCGTCAGTACCGATCCCGGCGCCGATCCCGCCCGTTGGGCCGCCGACCTCGATCGTTTCGAGCAGGGGATGGCCCGGGTGCTGGGTGAGGCCTGACCCTACTCCTCTTCTTCCAGTATCCTGATCGCCTTGTCAGGATGGTCGGTGATGATGCCGCCGACGCCCAGCTTGATCATCTTCCGGATGTCGCTCTTATCGTTCACCGTCCACACCAGCAGTTGGATGTCCAGCGTGTCGAGCGCCTTCACCAGCGCCTTGTCCACCAGCTGGAACGCGGGGCTGTAGTGGGTAGGGGTGAAGGAGAGGCGTTCGAGGTTCTTCTCCAGCCCGTCCGTGTTGTCCACGAGCAGCGCCGTGGGCATGGTCTCGTCGATGCGGTGAACCGCTTCCAGGATCGCGGGATCGAAGGACTGGATGACGGTGCGCCCGCCGATGCCGAGCGTCTCGATCTCGGCGAGCACCAGCTCGGCGAAACGCACCGGATGCGGCTGGAAGGTGCCGTACAGCGCGGGCTCGCTCTTGATCTCGATGTTCCAGCCCGCGCCGCCCGCGCCGTCCTCCATCATCTTCTCCTCCACGGCCTCCACCACTTCGCGCAGCGTGGGCTTGTGCTGTGGCGAATTCTCCTGTTCGGGGAAGCCGGGGTGCGGTGAGCTTCCGCAGTCGAACGCTTGCGCTTCGGCCAGCGTCATGCGGTAGATATTGAAGCTGTGTTCCTGCTGCTCGGTTATGCTGTCGCCCTCCGGCGTTCGGCAGATTCGGTGGTGCATCCATGGCTCATGGCTCACGAGCACCTCGCTGTCGGCGGTGATCACCACATCGAGTTCAAGCTGGTCGCAGCCGAGTTCGGCGGCTTTCAGGAAGGCGGGCACGGTGTTCTCGGGCAGCAGGCCGCGGCAGCCGCGGTGGCCATGGATCTCTGGACGGGTCACGGCGTCGTAGGTGCAGCCCGCGCAGAGGAGCAGGAGCGCGAGGGCAAGGTAGGTGGTGCGGCGCATGCTGGCGGGGGCGGATCCACCCTGGCGCCCTCTCGCTTCTTCATCCTTGTACCCGGGCACGGGCATCCCGTTACAGTTCCCCATGGGTGATCGCGTTCAGGATCTTGTCGGCCAGCACATTCGCCAGTTTGAAATAACTCTCGTGCGTGATCCCCGCGATGTGGGGTGAGAGCATGACGCGTTCGTGCTTGAACAGGCGCTGCAGCACGGGTTGTGGGGCATCCGTGCGGAGTCCGAGCAACGAGCGTTGTTCGAACTCCAGCGTGTCCAGACAAGCGCCACGCACCCGGCCATTGTCCAGCGCGTCAAGCAGCGCCTCCGTGTCTACCAGTGGCCCCCGTGCGGTGTTGATGAACCAGATCGGCCTCCTGCAGCGCGCGAAGAAGGCGGCATCCGCGTACCGGTCGGTTTCCGCGGTGAGCGGCAGGTGCAGGCTGATCACATCGCTATGCTCGAGCAGGTCGGCCAGTGTGGTCTCCTGTACGTGGTCCGGTGCGTAGTTGGAAAGGTACTTGTCGTGTGCCAGGATCTTCACGCCGAAGCCCTGGAGTTTTTCCGCGAACGCGCTGCCCATGCGACCGAAGCCGATGATGCCCACGGTGCTGCCGTTCAGTTCATGGCCGGTGTTCTCCTTGCGCCGCCACTTGCCGCCCCGCACTTCCCGGTCCGCGCGCAGCAGGTGATTCATAAGCGACAGCAGCATACCGATGGCGTGTTCGCCCACGGCGTCCCGGTTGCCTTCGGGAGAATTGAAAAGGCGGATCCCGCGGCGTGCGCATTCGGCCTGGTCGATGTTCTCCAGCCCCGCGCCGGCACGGGCGATGAAACGTACCTGGGGAGCACGCTCCAGCGCTTGCGCATCGAGCATCATGCGCCCACGGATGATGATGCCATCCGCATCATGCAGTTGCGCGAGCAGCTCATCGCCCTGGAGTTCGCTCACATCCCGGCAGGTGTGGCCAGCGATTGACAGTCGCTCGCTCAGGACCGGATGAACGCTATCGATGAAGAGGACCCTCACAGCAGGATCCCCGCCAGGAAGAGCGAGGCGATGGTGAAGTAGATGACCAGTCCGGTGATGTCCACCACCGTGGCCACGAACGGTGCGCTGCTCACGGCCGGATCCATGCCCAGACGTTTCAGCAGGAGCGGGAAGGAGGAGCCGATCAGGTTGCCCCACAGTACCACGCCCGTCAAGGAGAAGCCGATCGCCAGGCCGATGTTCACCCAATGCGGACCATAGACATCAGTGAATTGGCTGTAGAGCGCCACGCGCCCGAAACCGACGAGGCCCAGCACCAGGCCCAAAGTGAGGCCGACACTCGTTTCGCGCCGCACGATGCGCCACCATTCCTTGGTCGTCACATCGCCCACGGCGAGCGCGCGGCAGATCAGGGAGGATGCCTGTGATCCGGTATTCCCGCCGGAAGAGATGATCATCGGCACGAAGAGCGCGAGCACCACGGCCTTCGCGATCTCGTCCTCGAAGAAGGCCATCGCCGTGGCGGTGAAACCCTCACCGATGAGCAGGATCACCAACCAGCCCGCGCGGGCCTTCACCATGTCCCACAGGCTGCTGTTGCTGTAGCTGTACTCCAGGGCTTCCATACCGCCCATCTTCTGCGCGTCCTCGGTCTCCTCCTCGCGTATCACGTCCACCACGTCGTCGATGGTGATGCGCCCCACCAGACGTCCGCGGTCGTCCACGACGGGCACCACGGGCAGGTCATAGCGCTCCATGATGCGGGAAACTTCCTCGGCATCGGTATCAGCACGCAAACTGATGGCGTCCGGGTCGTACACCTCCCTCACCGGCGTGCGCAGCGAACGGGTCAACAGGTCCTTCATGGAGATGGTACCCACGAACTTGCCATGTTCGTCCACCACATTGATCATGTACACGTGCTCGATGTCGCCGGCATGTGTTCGCAGCTCGCGCACGCATTGCAGCATGCTGGCGTTCACGTTCACCTTCACCAGCTCCTTGGCCATCAAGCCGCCGGCGGTGTTCTCGTCGTACGTGAGCAGCTCGGTGAGTTCGCTCTTCAGAGCGCTATCCTCGATGTTGGCGAGCACTTCCTCGCGCACTTCATCGGGAAGCTCGGCTATCACGTCCGCTGCATCGTCCGTGTCGAGTTGCCCGATCACGTCCTCGGCGATCTCCCGGCCGCTCAGGGTGCCGAGCAGTTCGTCGCGCCGGTCGTCCGGCAGATGCATGAGCGCCTCACCCGCCTCCTCAGCCTCCAGGAGGTCGTAGATGTAGCGCGCCTCGTCCAGGTCAAGCCGGTCCAGTACCTCAGCGATGTCAGCCGGGTGCAGCTCGCTCACCTCGCGGGTAAGGGCCTCGACATTGTGCTGCGCGACCAGTTCCCGCACACGCTCAAGGTTCTGCTGGCTGAGGTTGAAGCTCATGGGGGAGGCCGGGCGAAGCTACGGGAGAGGGCGTGCGCGTTGGGGCGAAGTGCGCTCCGCCGCGCTCATCCTTCCTTGGGACCCTGCCCGCACGCCCATGTGAGCGCGATGAAATCCTCCACGGAAAGCTGCTCTGCGCGGAGTTTCGCGTAGCGCTCGGGCACTCGGGCCAGCGGCGTGAAGGTCTTCAGCGCGTTGCCCAGTGTTTTGCGGCGTTGGTTGAACGCGGCTTTCACGACGCGGAAGAGCAGGTCGGCATTGAGGTCCGTAGGCTCGGTGTTGTGGCGCTTCATACGGATCACCGCGCTGCGCACCTTGGGCGGCGGGATGAAGGAGCCGGGCTCCACGGTGAAAAGCGGTTCGCAAGTGTACCACGCCTGCGTCAGCACACTGGTGATGCCGTAGACGCGGCCACCCGGCCCCGCACAGATGCGGTCCGCCACCTCTTTCTGGAACATGCCCACTACTTCCGTGACGCGGTCCCGGTGATCGAGAACCTTGAAAACGACCTGCGTGCTGATGTTGTAAGGAAAGTTGCCGATCACGGCCAGTGGGCCGTCCGCTATGCCCGGCAGGTCCGCATGCAGGAAATCCTCCTCAAGAACGCGCAGTCCGGGGTACATCGCGCGCAGATGCGTCACGCTTTCCGGGTCCACTTCGAAACAAGTGAGGTCGTCCCCACGGGGGATCAGGTGCTTCGTGAGCGCGCCGGTACCCGGCCCCACCTCGATCAGGTGCCGCCAGCCGCCATGCCCGGTGAGGCTATCGGCGATGCGCCCCGCGATGGCGTCCTCTTTCAGGAAGTGCTGGCCGAGATGCTTCTTGGCGCGGACGGGCATGGGGGCAAGGTATGTATGGGGAATGGCCGGCGCGGGCTTTGCGCGGGAACGCGCCGATCGGCTCGCGGGTACTCCGCTCCACATGGCGTCCGGTCGAGGGCGCTCGGCCGCAGGGCCCGGCCTGTCGATGCGGGAAGCCTACAGTTCCACCGCCACCACCTCCCTAACACCCGGCACCATTTCCTTCAGCAGGTTCTCGATGCCGCCCTTGAGGGTGACCATGCTGCTGGGGCAGCCGCTGCACGAGCCGCGCAGGTCCACGGCCACCACGCCGTCCCTGAAGGAGCGGAAGGCGATGTGGCCACCGTCGCCAGCAACGGCGGGGCTCACGTACTCGTCGATCACGGCGATGATCCTCCGCTCGTCGTCGGTGGCGGGGTCGGCGTGGGTAACGGCGCGCTCGTTGGCATCGGCGAGCTGCTGGGCGGGCGCGTCGGCGTTCACGACCCGGCCGTCCGAATTGAGGTAATCCTGGATGTACTCGCGCAGCTCCAATTGTACCAGGTCCCAGTCCACGGAATCATTCCGTGTAACGGTGATGAAATTCCCGCTGATGAAGACGCCCGTGACGAAGGGCAGGTTGAAGACGTGGGCGGCGAGCGGGCTCACGGCCTCGGCCTCCTCCGGGGTGCGGAACTCCACCATGCGGCCGTCGGGCACCAGCGCACGGCTGGCCACATAGCGCATGGTGGCCGGGTTGGGGGTCATCTCGGCGTAAACGGTGACGGGCGGCTGCTTGGTGGCGGTTTCCATCCGGGGCTCGCCGAAGCGCTGGTGCGCGGGCGGTGGCGCGAAGGTACGGGGCACTTCACCCCTCAGCCCTCACCCCTCACCCTTGGGGAAAGGTGACGGGTGAGGGAGGGAGTGTGAGGTGTGAAGGACCCCTTCAGCTTCACAAGACTTGGCGCTGGTTATCACCCCTCGCATTCCTCACCTCGTACCTTCGCACGGCCGATGAAGCACCTCCGTTCGCGCCGTTGGCCCGCCGTGTGGGCGATGCTCCTCCTCCTGCTGGGCACCATGGCGCCTGCATTGGAGCGGATGAGTTGCGCGATGGGCTGCCCCACGGTCGTCGGCATCGGCACGGTGGAGCATTGCTGCGCCGGTGGGCCGGAGAACCACGACGCCCCGGCGCTTGTCAGCGATTGCTGCGACGTGGAGCGCACCGCGCCGGAACACCACGTCTTCACCTCGGAGAATGCGATGGCCCATTGGGTGCCCGTGGTGCTCGCTGTGGAAATGCCCTTGGTGGCGTCTGCTACTGTAGATGAAGTGCTCGAGGGCTACGGCCTTTGCACGCGCCCGCCGCCATTGCTTACGGCCGAGCGCCTGAGCCTGGAGGGCATCTACCTGATCTGAAGAGGATCTTTCCTGTTGCGCGTCCGCCGTACGGTGGGTGCGGCTGTCCTTATGATCCAACGGAAAGACCATTCTCTCTTGAAACGCATCATTCCCATACGCACGTTCCCGCTGCTGGTCGTGGCCCAGCTTTGTGCTGCCGGTACCGTTTCCGGCCAGGACCTGTCCTTACTGGGCGGCCTGGTGCATGGCCGCGAGGCCTCGGGCAAGCACGAGCCCGTGCCTTTCGCGTACGTGGTGGTCATCGGGCAGGGCGTGTCCGCCTCGGCCGACCAGCTCGGGCGGTTCAGGCTGGAGGCGCCGCTCACCTATCCCCTGCGGATCACCGCTTCGGCCGTGGGCTACGCGAACGATACCATGACGGTGGAAGCGCCCGCCGCCGACATCATGCTGCTGCTCCCGGCGGTGGTCGAGCTGAGGGCCACCGAGGTGATCGAACGGCAGGCCGGCACCCGCATGGACCTGCGCGTCACGCAGGGCAACGAGCGCATCACCGCCAAGGAACTCAAGCGAGCCGCGTGCTGCGACGTGAGCGAGAGCTTCGAGAGCAACGCCACCGTGGACGTGAGCTACAGCGACGCCGTGAGCGGGGCCAAGCGGATCAGCATGCTGGGGCTGGATGGGAAGTACGTGCAGATCGGCCTGGAGAACATCCCGTTCATCCGAGGACTCAGCACGAATTATGGATTCACGCTGGTGCCCGGCCCGTGGATCAACGAGATCAACGTGAGCAAGGGCATCGGCACGGCGGTGAACGGCCCCAATGCCATGACCGGACAGATCGACCTCTGCCTGTTGGACCCGCACGAGGCGCCCCCGTTGTTCACCAACCTGTACGTGAACAACCAGGGCCGTACCGAGCTGAACGTGAACACGGCGCAGCGGCTGGGCAAGGCGGGCGCCAACATCATCATGGCGCAGGGCAGCTTGAACCAGCGCGACATGGACGACAACAAGGACGGCTTCCGTGACCAGCCGCTCACGCGCCGCTTCAATATCATGGACCGATGGGTGCAATACCATGGCCGCCGCACCACGCAGGTGATCGCACGTTACGTGACGGACGCGCGCGACGGCGGCCACACGGACGCGCACCGGCCCGGGGAGGGCCCGGGCGGGCGGCACTACACCGTGCATGTGGCCAACGAGATGGCCGACGTGATGGCCAAGAATGGCTGGATCCTGCGGGACAGCACGAAGAGCATCGGCATCCTCGCCTCGTTCCGGAACCATACCGTTTCCAGCGGATACGGTGACCGGGCGTACGAAGGCGCCCAGCTGAGCGGCTACGCGAACCTGGTGTACCAGCAGCTCATCGGCGCGCGCGGCGACCAGCTGAAGGCGGGCGTGGTCTTCCAATACGATGCGTACGACGAGCGTTTCAATGATTCGTCCTTCGCCCGCACCGAAAGCGTGCCCGGGCTCTTCGCCGAGTACACGCGCAAGCGGGAGCGGTCCACGCTGGTAGCCGGCGTACGCGCCGACCACAACAGCGTTTACGGGAATGTCGTGTCACCACGCCTCCACATGAAGGTTGATATCGGTCCGCTCACCGCACTGCG
>Ga0138256_10002170_pt1 | contig 21170 bp, 20 predicted proteins | sample KNB2016incub_MG_FD_105486 | JGI IMG/M metagenome (GOLD analysis project Ga0138256, IMG submission 105486) | Active sludge microbial communities from wastewater in Klosterneuburg, Austria - KNB2014incub_MG | ecosystem: Engineered > WWTP > Activated sludge > Unclassified | place: Austria... | reverse complement strand
GCGTCAGAGTTGCCTCCATTGCGCAATATTCCTCACTGCTGCCTCCCGTAGGAGTCTGGTCCGTGTCTCAGTACCAGTGTGGGGGATAACCCTCTCAGGCCCCCTAACGATCGTAGCCTTGGTGAGCCGTTACCTCACCAACTAGCTAATCGTGCGCATGGTCATCCTGTACCGCCGGAGCTTTCAGACCAAGGTGATGCCACCTCGGCGATCATGGGATATTAATCCTCCTTTCGGAGGGCTATCTCCCAGTACAGGGCAGATTCCATACGTGTTACGCACCCGTGCGCCGGTCGCCACCCATGTATTGCTACATCGTGCTGCCCCTCGACTTGCATGTGTTAAGCCTGCCGCTAGCGTTCATCCTGAGCCAGGATCAAACTCTCCATTGTAATGTGAGTGTTGACCTTGACTCTTTGACGAGGTCTTTCATGTCGATCTCACGATCGTATGGACCTTGCTGTTCTCAGAATGGACAATACATCAAAGAACGTTTATGGCATCGGCCTTGCGGCCGCTTCCAGACTTTCTCTCAGTGCCCTCCGCGTTCACAGAACGTGGTCGTTTTTCCGTGGAGGGGCGGCAAATGTATCTCGCTTCGTTCAACCTACAACCGTGTGTTGAAAATAATTCCTCAACCACTTCCCGATCTGTCCGCCGACCACCCACTTCCAGGGGCACTTCAAAGAACGTTCCCTCGTAAGGGGCGGCAAATGTATGCTGTTCTCCTTTCCCTCCAAATGTTGTCGCACTATTTTTTCTTGTTACACCCTATGGAGTGCTCAGCGCTACCGGCAAGACTTTGCCGTTCAGGAACTTATGGCCCTTCAAAGAAAATTCCGCGATGAAGCCGCCCATGGATCCTGCGGTCACCGGGGCGTCATATCCGGGAAAGGCCTCGCGCAACATGGCCGTATCCACAGCCCCGAGGCAGAGGCAATTGCAACGTACGGACGTGTCCTTCAACTCTTCGGCCAGGCATTCGCTGATGCACGCGAGTGCGGCCTTGCTGGCGCTATAGCCCACAAGACCGGGGAACTTGGCGCTCCCTTGGAAACCACCCATGCTGCCGATGTTCACCACATGCGCGGAAGCACTGGCACGCAAGTCGGGCAGCAGCGCCTGCACCAGGAGCAAAGGCGCGGCCGCGTTCACGGCGTACAAGCGTTGCAGGTCGGCGGCCGTCCATTCCCCGAAAGCGCGGGTAAGAAGTGTACCGGCATTGTTGACCAGCCCCGCTAGCGGACGTCCGCCCACGGCCCGTACGACGGCTGAGCGGCCATCGTCGGTGGCCACATCAGCGCTAACGGGTGTTATGGCCGATTCCCGCACGGTACTCCATGCGGATACATCGCGCGAAACGGCGATCACCTGTGCCCGGTGATCGCGGGCCAAGGCCAAAGCGGTCTCGTGGCCCACGCCTTTTCCGGCACCGGTAACAACGAAGAGGGGGGCTTGATCGGGTCCTGGGGGCGTCACGTTCATTTCCTTTGGAGCGGCAAGGTGGTACAACGCCAAAGAACGGAACATGCGCAACGGAACGTGGAAGGAACTCCTGCGGATGAACGGCGCCGAGGACTGGTTCATGGCGCTGGCCTTCGCGATCGGCGGCTGGCTGCTGGGGCAACTGGTGTTGCGCATTTCGCACGGGCTGCTGGGGCGCTGGGCGGCGCGAACCACCAGTGGCACTGACGATCTGCTGCTGCGCGACCTGCGGAGCCCGCTGGTACTCATCATCACAGTGCTGGGCCTTTTCCTCGGCTATCAACACCTCAACTGGCCGGAGAAGGCGGACCTATGGATGGCACGCGTGCTGCACGTAGCCGTTGCGGCATCCTTCACTTGGCTCATCGCGCGCACGGTGACGCGCCTGCTGGGCGAATACCTGCACCGGGGTCGTGCGGCCGAGGAGCGGCACGGCTCGGCGATACCAGCGTTGACAGGCGTGGTGAACGTGCTGATCTGGGGCCTGGGGATGGTGGTGGCCCTGAGCAATGCAGGATATGACGTGGGGGCGTTGCTCGCGGGGATCGGTATCGGGGGCCTGGCCATGGCGATGGCAGCGAAGGATACGTTGGCGAACATCTTCGGCGGGATCACGGTGTTCGCGGACAAGCCCTTCAAGATCGGGGACCGGGTCGTCCTGGACGATTTTGACGGGACCGTCATGGAGGTGGGCATGCGCAGTACGCGGATCCGCACGCTGGATGGTGCCATCGTTGTTATCCCGAACCAGAAATTCACCGAGAGCGTGCTCACGAACATCACCGCCGGCACATCCCGGCGCATCCGCCATGAATTCGGGCTTGAGTACAGCACGTCACCGGAGAAGCTGCGCGAGGCCATCGCGATCCTCGAGGGGATCGTCTCCGCGCACCCGGACCTGCTGACTCCGGAGCACGTGGCCTCCTTCACGACCTTCGGGGATTACTCATTGATCATACTCTTCGTTTATCACATTCGACAAGGGCGGGACATCGGGCCCATACAGACGAGGATCCATCTTGAAGTGTTGGAGAGGTTCACAGCGGCGGGACTCTCGTTCGCTTTCCCGACCTCCGTGGAACTGCAGGGCCGGTTGCCGCAAAGTGGGGCAAAAGAAGGTACATAAGACCCGGCCTACCGATCCTTCCGCGCCTCACGTTCCTCCTCAGCCCGTATGCGTGCGCGCGTGCGGTCCATCACAGCGGGGTCGAACACATCGCCCAGGAGCCGCATCTGGTGCATGATGGCGCCTTGCCTGCCGCGTACGTAGCCCGAAGGCGCACAGGCGTTGAACTTCCGGGGTGACGGCAGTACGGCGGCGATGAGCGCACATTCGCCCTGCGACAGCCGTGACGCATCGCGCTTGAAGCAGGTCCTCGCCAAGGCCTGCACACCGAAGCGGCCCTTTCCGGTCTCGGCCACGTTGAGGTAGACCTCGACGATGCGTTCCTTGCTCCACAGGGCCTCGATGAGCACGGTGAAGCCCGCCTCCACACCCTTGCGCACGAAATTGCGGCCGGGCCAGCAGAAGACGTTCTTGGCGGTCTGCTGGCTGATGGTGCTTGCGCCTTTCACCCGCTTGCCCTTCCTGCGCGTGTTGTAGGCCATCGCTTCGCGGATGGCTTTCCACGCGAAGCCGTGATGGTGAAGGAAGCGTTGGTCCTCTGATGCGATCACCGCCAACGGCATGTCGCGGGACATCGCCCTCAAGGATGCCCATTCGCGCTGCACGGAGCCCTGCTCGTTGGCCTGCTGCACCATTACCCAGGTTACTGGCGGCGGGAGGAAGCGCAGCACCAGTACCCAGAGCACGCAGATGACGAAGGACCAGAACGCGGTGGCGCCGAGCCAGCGGAAGAACAAGCGTACCGCGCGCATCACCGGCGTCATTTTACCGGCGCGAAAGTAGCAGGCCGTCAGTTGCCCGCGCGCGTCCTGTCGGCAGCGGCCTTCCGCCGCTCCTGGGCGATGCGCTGGTGCGCCATGATGAGCGAGAGACCGCCGCACACGAGCAGACCGATGAAATAGGCCGAAGGGTTATCCGTTCCCTCTCCCCCGTGGATGACCGTGTCCGCGAACCAGCCGAGCCCGAGCCCGGCGCCCGCGCCCACCCCGAGGTAACCGAGTTTGAGGCCCGTCCATGAATGCAGGGCGGCGGCATCGAAACCCTTGTCGATCATGGCCATGCGCTGGCGGTGCCGTGCGTTGATGGCGATGTAGGCGATGCCGAAAGCGGCAGCGAAGAAGGCGAGAGCGACGATGGTATCGGAGTACGGCATGTGCGTTCGTGTTGTGGTCCGGAACATCAGACGCGGCCGCTGCCGAACCGGTTACAAGCACGCCGCCCGGCATGGCCAACGCCGTTCGTGTAGCGGACGGCCTTCGCAAGGGGGCGAACGCGACATTCGTAACCGCGCAGCGGGTATCGGCGTCCCATGCGCGCACCGGTGCAGGACCAGGAAGCCATAGAACGCGCATTGGCGGGCGAGCAACACGCCTACGAGCGTATCGTACGCCGCTACCAGCACATGGTGCATACCGTGTGTATCCGGGTGCTGCGCAACGCGCAGGATGCGGAGGAGGCCACACAGGACGCCTTCGTGAAAGCGTGGCAACATCTGGCGGGCTTCGGCGGCAACGCCAAGTTCAGCACGTGGTTGTACAGCATCGCGTACCGTACGGCTATTTCGCACGGCCGCAGGCGGAAAGCGGATGGCCCTTCTGTGGACGACCTGCTTCACCACCCCGCGGCCGAGGAACGTGACCATGCCCGCGGTACGGATATCAAGCACCACCTGGACCGCGCGCTGGCCACGCTGAGCGCGGAGGACGCCTCGGTCCTGAGCTTCTTCTACCTGGAGGAACTGAGCGTGGAGGAGATCGTAACCGTCACGGGGCTCGGGGCGTCGAACGTGAAAGTGAAATTGCACCGGGGCCGCAAGAAGCTGTTGGATGTGCTGAACAAGGAACTCGGCCCCGAGGCACGCGAACTATTTTTGGACCATGCCTGAGCTGAACGACCAGGATCTGCGCAAACTCTTCCGCACAGTGGGGCACACCCCGCCGGGCGCCGATCTCACCGCCCGCATCATGGCGCGGGTGGCGGTAACGCCCATCGCGCGACCGTTGACGGTGGAACCACTGATCGGTAAGCGCGGCTGGGCCATCGCTATGGTCGGCGTTGTGGCCTTGCTGGTATTCGCATTCGTCACCGGCGGCAACAGCACCGCCCCTCCCCCATGGCTCGTACCGGCCGCAGAAACCCTCAGGCACATCCGTCCGCCGCAGGACTGGCCCGTGTGGACGCTGGGCACCACGGCCTGTGCGCTGTTGTTCACAGCGGTGGACCGGCTGCTGGCGCGCCGGACAGCCGCCTGAGCCCCGGGCATCACTCCCCTACGGTATAAACAGCTCTGCGGTGGCCCGTCCCACGGTCCATGACGGCGGGCGTCATCACCCAACGATCGTGGAAAGTCGCCCTCGGCGGCACAACGCGTGCGGGAATATCCGGCGGTTCCTTTGTGGCATCACCGCCACTGCGGCGGGCAACACATGGCGCGCAAGCCCCGGCAGGACGCCCTCACGCTTTTCGATTCGCTGGTGTACACCTGCGCGTACCGGCTCGTCATCGACCCGGCGAGCCACGTGGCGGCGCGCGTGCTGGAGTGGCGGCAGACCCTTCGGGAGCGGATCGGGCGGTTCGATGAGGCGTACCAGATGCCGGGGATCACACTCCTCGGTGCGGAACTGCCGCCGGAGTACGAGGGCACCCTGGCCGACGCCGTCGCGCGCGGCACGGCCGGCTTCACGCCCTTCGCGCTCAACCTGGGCGCCATGGCACATACCGACGACCGCCGGTCCATCCACATCGAAGTAGCGGAGAAAGGTACCATCGCCGCGCTACGGCAGCGGGTGGTGGACCACGTGCGGGCCGATCGGCGGATCCGGAAACTGGGCGTGGAGGTAACGGAGCATGCGCGGCTCCCCATCGCTTCGGGCCTGAAGGCCGATCAGTTCAACACCGCGTGGGCCATGCTGGCACCCCTGGGTTTCACCGCGCAGCAGCGGGTGAGCGACGTGGTGCTGATGAAGCGCGAACTGGACCACACGAGCACCGACCAGCACGTGCGCACCTTCGCCCTGGAAGCGCTTCCCTGAAGACCGGACGGACCGGCCGCCAGGCCACCGCTACATTCGCGAACGAAGCTCGGCCGGGCGGGCAATGCCCGGCGCCCACCAAATGAACGGGGATGGACCAGCACCTGCACGAAGCCTATGATCACGGGAAGAAGGTAAGCCCCCTCCTCCCCGCCAACGTCAAGAACTTCCTCATCGACATCGACGGTACGATCTGCGAGGACATCCCCAATGAGGAGCCCGAACGCATGGAGGACGCGGCGCTCTTCGCCGACGCGCTCGATCGGTGCAACCAGTGGTACGATGAGGGGCATGTGATCTACTTCTTCACCAGCCGCACCGAGGCGCACCGCGCGGTAACGGAGCGCTGGCTGGCCCGGCACGGCTTCAAATACCACGGCATCCTTTTCGGCAAGCCCCGTGGCGGCAACTACCATTGGATCGACAACCACATCGTGCGGGCCACGCGCTACACCGGCAAGTTCACCGATCTGGTGGAGGCCCCGGCCATGATACAGGTGTTCCGGGAGTGATGTGCGACCGCATTCGCCGACCAAACAGGCCCTGAGGCGACGATCAATGGCGACAAGCCCCGGCGCCCGGCTCCGTCAGTCGCCCCGCGCTACTCCTTCTTCACCCACGCCTGCACCATCCGCAGCTGCCCGTAGCTGTATGCATCGCCGAAGTTGGCACGCGCGTCGTTGAGGCCCTTGTCCGGGTTGTCGCGCATCCAGCCTGCGATGGTATCACGGGTATCGGCCGGCAGCACCTCATCGATCTCCAGGACGCCTTCGGCGATGCCGCGCGCGAAATGCCCTTCGATGGTGCTCACCGACATACCGCGCTCGGCGGCGATGTCCCCGATGCCCTTGCCCATTTTGACCAGCGCGTAGGTCTTCAGGTAGGTTTCCCCCTTGATCTTCGGTTCCTTCTTCCCGCCCGGCGCGCGCTTCCTCCGTCCGACCGACCGCTCCACCCATGCGTCGGCCTCGGCAGGGTCCCATTCGTCGCTGGACCTGCGTTTACGGCCGCTCTTGCGCGTGGTCTCCGGGGCGTGCTCCTGGGCCCATGAACGCACTTCGGCCACCAGCGCGGTGCGTTCGTCTGCCAGCGCCTTGTCCTGCTCGGGCAGTTTGGTCACCTCCTGGCCGTTGAGGATGCGGGTGGTGATGTGCGCGGCTTTGGCGATCATGGCGGCCTTCTTCACCAGCATGCCATCGATCTCGCGCAGGGCATCGGCGTACTGCTTGGTGCGGCTGAGGCTTTCCACCTGCACCAGGTGCCGCAGCAGGTCCTTCATGGCGTCCTTCAGCAGCGCGCCATAATACTCCGCGCCCTTGGTGATGCGCGCCAGCAACGTATCTCGGTCATCGGCCTGGAGCAGGCGCATCAATTGGCCCTGGAACCTGCGCGTATTGTCCTCTTCGGCGCGCAGCCGGTCGCGCAGGCGCGCGAGCGCGGTCTTCATGCCCTCGTCCTCGAACTCGGCCGTGCCGGTGTGGTCCTTCTGCGTGTACTCCACGCGCCGTTGCAGGTCGCCGAGGTCGAAGGTCTCGGCGAGCACAGCGCGCACGTAGTGCCGCTGCTGCTCCTTCAGTTGCTCGGGCAGGGGCTGCTGCGTGTGGCGCCGTTCGCTGAAGGCCACCACGTCGCGGTCGGTGCTCACCACCGAAGGGTCGATACGCGTGCGCAGGATCAATCCGTCCAACGAGCGCAGCCGCGAGAGCGCCACGTACACCTGCCCCGGCGCGAAGGCGTGCCCCACGTCGATGATGGCGCGGTCGAAGGTGAGGCCCTGGCTCTTGTGAACGGTGATGGCCCAGGCGAGCTTCACGGGGTATTGCTCGAAGGTACCGAGGATTTTTTCCTTCTGCTCCTTGGTGGCTCCGTCCAGTTCGTAGCGCTTGTTCTCCCAGGTCTCCCGCTTCAGGGTGTAGGGCATGCCGTTGTCGAGCATCTCCACGGCGATGCCATCGGCGGTCACGCGCGTTACCCGGGCGAGCTTGCCGTTGAAGTACATTTTATCGGCATCGTTCCGGGTGAACATGACCTGGGCGCCCTCCTTCAGCTGGATGGCGCGGGCCACAGGGAACATGCTCTCGGGGAACTCGCCCTCGACCTCGGCCTCGTATGTGCGGTGCGTGCTGGGCAGCTTGTCCAGCGCGCGCTGGTTGATGTCGTCGGCGGTGCGGTTGTGGGTGGTCAGCGTCACCACGCCCTCACTCTCCCTTTCGGTGATCGTGGCGCGGTAGTGCGTGTTCAGCTCCTCCACGTCGGCCCGGGTCACCGTGTTCTCGCGGAAGTTGTTGAGGATGCCGATGAACTTCCCGTCCTGCTGGCGGAAGATGCGGTCCAGTTCGATGTGGGCGTAGCCGCTCTCCTTCAGCGCGCGGGCTTCGAAGAAGTGCATGCTGTCGTACCAGCGCCGCATCACGCGCAGTTCATCGTCCTTCACCACGGGCGGCAGTTGGTAAAGATCCCCGATGAAGAGCACCTGCGCGCCACCGAAGGGCTCGTGGCGCTGGCGCACGCTGCGCATGCGGTGGTCGATGGCGTCGAGCAGGTCGGCGCGGAGCATGCTCACCTCGTCGATGATGAGCAGGTCCACCGCGCGCAGCACGTTACGGCGTGGGCCGTTGAGGGGGTGGCGGCGGTTGAGGGTGTCGCGGTCATGGAAGGCGCCGTACTCGGGGATGTCGGCCGGCAGCTTGCGCTCGGGCACAAAGGATCCGAAGGGCAGCAGGAACTGGCTGTGGATGGTAACACCGCCCGCGTTGAGCGCTGCGATGCCGGTGGGCGCGAGAATGATGTAGCGCTTGTGCGTGCTGTGCGCCAGGCGGTGCAGGAAGGTGGTCTTGCCCGTGCCCGCCTTGCCGGTAAGGAAGACGTGGCGGGCCGTGCTGTTGACGAAGCGGCCCGCGAGGGTGGCCATTTCAGTTTCGACGTGCCCAGTGGATGGGCTTGCTCCAGTGCTCACTTCGCGAAGGTCGGAAGTGATCGCTTCATGCGTGAAGGACATGTTCCATGGTTGAACAGTACGGCTCCGGTTGTCACTGACGGAGATGGCGTCACCCGGTACGGACGCAATATGCCACCAATCCCTCATTCCCGACGCAGCAACCCGGAGGGTTATCCTCCGTCTTGGAGAAAACTCCTCGGCATGACCTGTGCGCCACGCGTTCGTTCGCTCATTTCCTTGGCCATTCTGCTTCCTTGTCCGATGTGGGGCCAGACCCCGAATCTGCACTTCGATGGAGTGGACGATCGTGTAACGCTGCCCAACGGCCTGTTGAATACCATCGGGACGGGCGATTTCACGGTGGAGGCCTGGGTGCGCGGTACGGAAGGGGAACAACTATCGCATCCGCGCATCCTGTCGAACCGCGACGCGATCGACAACGGTTTCATGTTGGGCTTCCACGGCGTGTGGGGCGGGTCGGCACACAAGATGCTCAACCTGCAACTCGACGGCTTGAACTACATCCTCATCAACAATGGCAGCTTCAACGCGAGCATCCTGGACGGCACCTGCCATCATGTGGCGGTGAGCAAAGGCGTGGACAGCCTACGCTTCTACGTTGACGGCATCCACATCGGATCGAAGGTCCTGCAAGGCGCGCCCAGCACCACCACCACCGCACAGAACATGGTGATCGGCGACGACGTGCCTGATCCGCAACCCTTCAACGGTAACATTTCACAGGTCCGGCTCTGGGATCACGTGCGTGAACAGGCGGCGATCGCGGCGGATATGAACTACGGGGTCCCGGGCTCCACCACGGGCCTCCTGGGCTGCTGGCCGTTGAGCGCAGGCGTCGGGCAGGTCGCCGAGGATATCACCGGGGAGGAAGCGGGGATGCTGGGCGGCACCACGGCCGAGGACACCGATGATCCAGTATGGATACCGGACGGCTGCGTGGTGCTCCCTCCGCCCTCGGCGGGCCGATGCCTTTCGTTCGACGGCCTGGATGACCGTGTGAGCATGCCGAACAACATCCTTGGCACCATCGGCACGGGCCCGCTCACGGTGGAGGCCTGGGTCCGGGGCGTGGAAGCGGACCAGTTGACCCATCCGCGGATCCTTTCCGGCCGGGATCAGATCGACAACGGCCTCCTGTTCGGCTTCCACGGCGTGTGGGGGGGGTCCGCGCACAAGATGCTGAACCTGCAACTCGACGGCCTGAACTACATTCTCATCAACAACGGCAGCTTCGACGGCAACATCCTGGACGGCACCTGCCACCACGTGGCGGTAGCGAAGGACGCGGACAGCGTGCGGTTCTATGTGGACGGCGCGCACATCGGGTCGAAGGTACTCCAGGGCAACCCGAGCGCGGCCACCGGTGCGGCCACCATGCTGATCGGGAATGATGGCCCGGATCCCCAGCCGTTCAACGGTAACATATCACAAGTGCGCCTGTGGGACCACGCACGAACCGGGGCACAGATCATGTCCGCGATGAACGTGAGCATTCCCGGTTCCACGCAAGGGCTGGCCGCCTATTGGGAATTGAACGACGGAACGGGGCAAGGGATCATCGACAAGACGGGGAATTCCCCCGGATCACTAGGATCCGGAAGCGGATCGGAGGCCATGGACCCACAATGGGAGGATGATTGCTGCGACTCCGGGCCCACCCACACCGGTATGGCGGCCACCCGCCCGGACCATGGCCCCATGATCCATCCGAACCCGGTACGGGACCTGTTGCGCGTGGAGGTCCCGACCGGTTCCGGGGCCGTGACTCTCTCGATCGTGGATGCCACCGGCCGTGTCGTTCTGAGCGGACGCCAGGCCAAGATGCCCCGTACGGTGATCGACCTGTCCCACCTCCCCACCGGCCTGTATGTGCTCCATCTGCACGGCCCCGCAGGATCCTTCACCGAGCAATTCCTGAAGGAATGAGCGGGCGCGCAACCACAATGAGTGTTTCAGGGGCATCCCGTACGGTACCGGACGAGTATGCGCAGGGCATCGCGCGGGCGGTGCCCGATCAGGGAGAAAGGATCTTCTTCATCGGATCCCGACCGGCTCCCAAGAGCCTGGAACCAGGGGATCCGGCGGATCGGCTGCCGGTGCGCTGAGCCACCATTCACTGCGTTCCGGCCGCGGCCGGTCGCACCCATGAGCGACCGTACCGGATGACGGGACATCGGCCTTTCTTCCAGTGTGATCCAGCGTAGCACGTCCGCTCGGTACGGACCGGTTCTGCAGAGTACGGACTTCGCGGCGACCAGGAGGCCAGGGATCGATCCCCTTGGCCATGACCCGATCGGGGTATTGGGTGGCGCGTGATCGATGAGCACCTTTGCCGCTTGCCCATGCCCGGACAAAAAACGGTTCCCATGCGCCTGGACCTGCTGCCCGGGCAGTGCTGGGCCACCGTTACCGATGTGGTAGTACCCACCGGCGAAAGCGACCGCTATCTGGTGCTGCGCCTGGTGGAGCTGGGATTCGTGCCGGGCGAGCGTGTGCGCATCGTGGCCGAAGGCATCGGTACGCGGGAACCATTGGCCGTGCGCGTGGGCCATAGCACCTTCGCGCTGCGCAAGCACGAGGCCTCGTTCATCCTGGTGGAACCGCACGCGTGAGCATGGCCGAGACCGCGCTCCCTTCACACATCGCCCTGCTGGGCAACCCCAACTGCGGCAAGACGGCCCTCTTCAACCTGCTCACCGGCAGCCGCCAGAAGGTGGCCAACTACGCCGGCGTAACGGTGGAACGCAAGGAAGGCGTGCTGCTCACCAGCAGTGGACGCCGCGTGAAGGTGCTGGACCTGCCGGGCGCCTACAGCCTCAACGCCCACAGCAACGACGAGGCCGTTACGCGCGACGTGGTCACCGGCCGCAGCCGCGAGGCCCTGCCCGATCTGCTCGTGTGCGTTACCGATGCCACCAACCTGCGGCTGCACCTGCGCCTGGTGCTGGAGGCGCGGCAACTGGGCCTGCCCATGGTGGTGGCGCTCAACAAGATGGACCGCGCACGGAAACTGGGGATCGCGGTGGATACCGATCGGCTGGCACAGGAACTCGGCGTGCCGGTGGTGCGCACGGTGAGTCTGCACGCCCATGGCGCCAACGAATTGCTGGCGCAATTGGACAAGCCCCTGGCCGCGCGCACCGCATCCACGTGGAAGGCGCCCGGCATCGACGCGGTACGCCATACCCAGCACGAGGTACACCGCATCTTCAACGCGGCCGTGAAAGAGCCCGCCGTGGACACGGACCCCAGCGACCGGATCGACCGTGTGATAATGCATCCCGTGTGGGGCCTGTTCATCCTGGGTATCGTGCTGTTCGTCACCTTCATTTCCGTATTTTCCATCGGCGCGTGGCTCACGGGTTTCATCGAGGACGCCTTCGCACAGGTCGGTGCGCTGGTGGAAAGCCGCATGGACGAAGGGCTGCTGCGCGGGCTGGTGGTGGAGGGCATCATCGGAGGAGTGGGCGGCGTGCTGGTCTTCCTGCCGCAGATCCTCATCCTCTTCCTCTTCATCCTGGCGCTGGAGGACAGCGGCTATCTGCCGCGCGCGGCCTTCCTGCTGGACAAGCCGATGAGCAAGGCGGGGCTCTCAGGGCGCTCCTTCATCCCGCTGCTTTCCAGCTTCGCCTGTGCCATACCGGGCATCATGGCCACGCGCACCATCAGCGACTGGCGCACGCGGCTCGCCACCATCCTCATCGCCCCGCTGATGGCGTGCTCGGCGCGCATCCCGGTGTACACGCTGCTCATCGCGGCGCTCTTCCCGCACGATGCGCTGAAGGCCACCCTGCTGATGATCGGCCTGTACGCGCTGGGCATCGTGGCGGCCATGGGTGTGGCGCGGGTGATCACGGTGCACAGCGGGTCCCGGCACGCGCCGCTTCTGATGGAACTGCCCAGCTACCAATGGCCCGATCCGCGCAGCCTGGTCATCGGCCTGTGGGAGCGCGCCATGATCTTCGTGCGTCGCGTGGGCACCATCATCCTCGCGCTCACCATCATCATGTGGGCGCTGTACACGATCCCCTCCCCGCGCCAGCACGCCAACGACGGCACGCCCATAGCCCGCAGCCTGGCCGGTGAGCTGGGCCATGCGCTCCAGCTTGTTTTCGCGCCCATCGGCTTCAACGAGCACATCGCCATCGCGCTGGTGCCGGGCATGGCCGCGCGCGAAGTGGTGGTGAGTTCGCTCGGCCTGGTATACGCCATGGAGGGCAGCGAGGACGAAGTGGGCGCGAAGTTGCAGGAGCGCATCGCCACGGAATGGCCGCTGGGCACCAAGCTCTCACTGCTGTTGTGGATGGTGTTCGCGCCGCAATGCCTAAGCACGTTCATCATCGTGCGGCGCGAAACGAACTCGTGGCGCCACATGGCGGTGATGGGCGCCTACCTCTTCGGACTGGCGTACCTTGCCAGCCTCGTCACCTATCAGCTCACCGCGCTGTTCACCGCCTGATGCAAACGCCGCTCACCGTCCTGATCGTGCTGTGCGCCGTGGCCTACGTGGCGTGGACGTGGATGCCCACACGATGGCTGAACGCCCTGCGCCCCGGACCGTCCGCGGACACTCCTGCCGTCGGATCCTCCGCATCGCGGAACGCCTGCGGAGCGTGCGGTTCCTGCAGGGCCTGCCCCAAGCGGTGATCACAGCGATCGGGATCATTCACCGGAGCCTTCGGCATCCGCGAAGCACCGGACCGGGGCCTATACGAACCTGAACCTGCTTCCTTCCAAGTATTCCTCCACACGGTCCACGGCCAGCCATTTGCGGTTCATCCGCTCCGCCACGGCACCGGTCGTATTAGAGCCCGCGAACGGGTCCATGACCAGGTCCTGGTCGTTCGTCAGGAAATTGATGAAGAACTCGGGCAACGCGGCCGGGAAGCGGGCCGGATGCCGTTTCATGCCATGCTCCTTGCAGCCCAGCGCATAACTGTCATTGGCCGCGTTGTTGCCGAATTTCATGAGATCCTCCGGCAGGCTATCCCCTTCGAACACATTGGGCGGAATGGAACCGCCATGCTCCACTTCGGCGAAGCTCTCCCGGATCACATGCCCCGAAGGACGCTGCGTGTTCTTCAGGCCGCGTTCGTTCAACCGCAGCATGTCCTTGCTGTACGGCTTCAATACCTTCCTGTTGTTCGCTTTCGGATGGGGGGTCTTGCTCAACCACCACACATGCTCCACGCTGTCCTTCACCCGCACCCGGCGCACGGTCACCCATTCCGCCGGCACGGGCATCTTGGCGGGGTTGTACCAAAAGAACTCCTGGGCCAGGTTGAACCCCACCTCTTCCACCAGCGCTATGAGCAATTTGTACTGGTACAACGACCTCGTAGGAGCGCCCTTGTTCCAACTCCCAGCGATGTTCAGCACGAAACTGCCATCGTCCTTCAGTACCCGGAAGAACTCCCGCGCGAAACCGAGGAACCACTCCTGGTACCTGTCCTTGCTCTCGTTGCCGTATTCCTTCTTGAACTCCAGCGCATAGGGCGGCGATGTCATGATCAGGTCCACCGAACCGTCCGGCATGCGCTTGAGCACGTCGAGCGAATCGCCCAGATAGGCAGCGCCAAGCCCGGTCGCGTAGTAGGGAGTAAGCCCCTCCACACCCACCGGTGAAGTGAGACCGGTGAACAGATGCTGGGCAAAGGGAGCGGTCGTGGCAGGCATGGGCAAGGGCCTATCCGGAAAGGCCGGATAAATTTATCGCGACAAAGTTAATAATTGGTTGACATTGTAAACCTCGTGGCGAAAAAGTTCTCAACAGCGGACTGGATTACCCAAAGCGAGGCCGCCCGGCTGCGCGGCGTCTCGCGCCAAGCCATCAACAAACTGGCGAAGGCGGGCAAGGTGCGTACGCTGGAATTCGCCGGGGTGGTGCTGGTGCATAAGCAGGATATTGAAGGGTTCGAGGCCGCCAAGCCTGGCCGGAAAAGAAAGACCGATGCATGAGCGACCAGCTGGAACGGATCAGGTCATTGCTTGAACAATGTACGGCGTTACAATGCAGGGCCGTGTTCGATGAATTGCGCAAGACCATCCTCATCCACCCGGTAGAGGCCAAGTTGAATACACGGGCGGAGATCATCCTGGAAGCGATCTCCAAGGATGAAAAGGGGCTGACCTTCCGCATGCTGCGCGGCGTGATCGCCGAAGCCGCTTTCGGCATCGAGGTCGTCGGCGGATCGACGCGTTGGAGATCGCTTCCCGTAACCGGCGACCGTGCTTACGACTACCTGCTGGATGATGGTCAAGGATCCGTATCCGTCCAGGTCAAGCTCCAGCGCAGCAAGGCATTCAAGCCCATGACCGCACGGCAGGCGAACAGGAAATTCCCCGAGGACATGTGGGTGACTGAGACCCAGAAGACGCGTGGCGGCAAAGGCACGGACGATTCGGACACGCGGCCCTACCGCTTCGGCGAGTTCGACATCCTCGCCGTGGCCATGCAGCCCTCCACCGGCGACTGGTCAACGTTCATGTACTGCGTATCTGCTTGGCTGCGGCCCGACCCGGCCGACAAGACCCGCATCAACAAGTTCCAGCCCGTGGCCATGCGACCCGGTGACATCTGGACGGACGACCTCGAAGAGTGCGTACGGCGACTGCGCTCGAAGGAACAGAAATTCAACAACGTGGTGGGCGACCCACCCGGCGGTTGGGGATAGCAGAGGTCCCCTACCCCTTCAGCACCTCCCGGCCGATCACCAGCTTCTGGATCTCGCTGGTGCCCTCGCCGATGGTGCAGAGCTTACTGTCGCGGTAGAATTTTTCGACCGGGAAATCCTTGGTGTATCCGTAGCCGCCGAAGATCTGCACGGCCTCGTTGCTGGCCCACACGCTCACCTCGCTGGCGTAGAGCTTGGCCATGGCACCGGCCTTGGTCACCTTCTGGCCATTGTTCTTCAGGTCGCTGGCGTTGCGGATCAGCAGTTCGCTGGCCTCGATGCGCGTGGCCATGTCGGCCAGCTTGAAGCTGATGCCCTGGAAGTTGCCGATGGGCTGGCCGAACTGCTGGCGCTCCTTGGCGTATTTCACGCTGGCATCGAAAGCACCGCGGGCGATGCCGAGGCTGAGCGCAGCGATGCTGATGCGGCCACCATCCAGGATCTTCATGGCCTGCTGGAAGCCTTCGCCCACGTTGCCCAGCACGTTCTCCTCGGGCACGCGGCAATCCTCGAAGATCACCTCGGCCGTTTCGCTGGCGCGCATGCCCAGCTTGTTCTCCTTCTTGCCCGCCTTCAGGCCCGGGGTGCCGCGCTCGATCACGAAGGCCGTCATGCCCTTGCTGTCCAGCAGTTCGCCGGTGCGCACGATGGCCACTATCACATCGCTGCTGATGCCGTGGGTGATCCAGCATTTGGTACCGTTGATCACCCAATTCTTGTCGTCCTTCTTCGCCGTGCATTTCATGCGCATGGCGTCGCTGCCTGTGTTGGGCTCTGTAAGGGCCCATGCGCCCAGCCACTCGCCGGTGGCCAGCTTGGTGAGCCACTTCTTCTTCTGCTCGTGGTTCCCGAAGTAGTTGATGTGGCCGGTGCAGAGGCTGTTGTGCGCGGCCACGCTCAGGCCCACACTGCCGCACACACGCGCGGTCTCGACGATGGTGTCCACGTACTCGTGGTAGCCGAGCCCGGCGCCTCCGTATTCCTCGGGCACGAAGACACCGAGCATGCCGGCCGGGCCGAAGTGGCCGGTGAAGAGTTCCTTGGGGAAGTGCTGGCTTTCATCCCACTCCATCACATGGGGGCGCACTTCGCGTTCAACGAGGTCGCGCACAGCTTGTGCGATCATGGCCTGGTTCTCAGAGACGGAGATCTGCATGGTATCGGGTCATTCGTAAGTAGCCAGGCGGACAAGCCCGGTGTTGTATGGGAGCAAGCGGTCAGCGCCGCGAAGAAAAGCCAGTTCGATGAGAAAACTGAAGCCGGCGACCTGTCCCTCCTGCATGCGCACCAGCTCGGCCGCGGCCAGGGCCGTGCCGCCGGTCGCCAGCAGGTCGTCATGAACGAGCACGCGCATCCCGGGCTTCACACTGCCCGCGTGCATCTCCACTTCGGCGCTGCCGTACTCCAGATCGTACTTGTAGGCCACGGTCTTCCATGGGAGCTTGCCCTTCTTGCGCACCGTAAGGAAGGGCACCCCCAGTGCGAGGGCGAGGGGCATGCCGAAAAGGAAGCCGCGGCTTTCGATACCGGCAATGGCGTCCACGGGCGTGCCCTGCAGTTGCTCGCGGAAGCCTTCGATACAGGCCCGGCAGAGCAGCGGGTCCTCCAGCACGGGCGTGATGTCCCGGAACAGGATCCCCGGCTTGGGGAAATCAGGCACGGCACGGATAGCGGCCTTGAGGCGTTCTTCGAGCTTCACTCGGCGCTGAGATAAGGCGCGAGTTTACGGTACACGCTGTCGGTGACGAGCGCGCAGCCTTTGATGTCCGCGACGGTACGGAAGAGCCCGTGGTGCTGACGGTAGGCCACGAGCGCCTTGGCCACTTTCCAGCCCGCATAGGGGTGCGGTCCGAGGTCTTCGGCGGTCATGGTGTTGATGGGCAGCTTGCGTACCATGAGGGTATCGAGCAGCAAGCGATCCCTCAACGCGGCCACCGCATCGGGCTTGTCGCTCAGGATGCGCACCTCGGCCAATTGATCCAGGCTGTAGAAGCCGCCGAGCCGATCGCGGTAGCGGGTGATGGCGCGGGCGAAGGCGGGCCCGATGCCGCGCACCTGCACCAGGCGGCTCGTGTCGGCGGTATTCACTTCCACGGTGGCACTGGCCGGGCGTTCGCGGTGATCGGTGAAACGCCGTGCTGAGCTGTCGCGCCAGCGGTCGTGATCGCGATCGCGCTCCGCGAAGCGCGGCCGTTCCCCCTGTTCCGGTACCGAGATCGTATCGGGCAACAGGATGTACGGTTCCCAGCGCGCGAAGAGTTCAGGGTCCACCACGCGCATTTTGGCCAGGTCGCGCTTTAGGCGGAAGCGGCCGCCGCGCTCCTCGTAGCGGTGGATCGCCGCGGCTTGCCGCTCATTCAATCCCAGCGCTGTCCACTGCTCCACGGGCAGCCCGTTGGGATCGAAGTTGAAGAGGATCACCTCCGCATCAATACCCTGAAGATCGGATCGTTGACCAGTTGCTCCTGGAGATCCCAGCGATGCGCGAACCGCCAGTTCAAAGGCCGCGCGGTCGCGCACGATGTCCGGCGCGATGCGCTGCTCGTACAGCACCCAGCCCGCCGCCACCGCGCAGAGCAACAGCAACAGCCCGATGCCCCGGCGTTCCGAGGCGTGGAGATCGAAGATGTCCTTCAACTCCTCCTTCCAAGGGCGCCGTACACGCTTGCGGGACGACATGCGGCGGAAGGTACCATAAGTCGATGGAAAACGGTGTAAGGGTGAAAGAGTGCGAGGGTTCGGGTTCCCTCGCACTCTCGCACCCTTCCACTATCGCACCCTCACTTGCCTCACGTCTTCAGCTGGTCACGCAGCACAGCGAGCCCCTCCTCGAAACCGCGCGGCGCGTAGCCGAGTTCGCGGCGGGCCTTGTCGATGATGAAGCCGGTCCTGGGCGGGCGCTTCGCGGGCTGCCCCAAACTGGCCGAATCCACGGGCGTGATCATACTGGGATCCAGATCGAAAAAGCGCGCGACCCGCTGGACCAATTCAAGGATGCTCATGCCGTCGGGCCCGCAGAGGTTGAAGATGCCTGTGGCGCCGCGCTTGGCGATACGGATGCAGCCGTCGGCGAGGTCCTCGGCCAGCGTGGGCATGCGCCACTGGTCGTGCACCACCTTGATGGGCCGGCCTTTCTCCAAGGCACCCTTGGCCCACAGCACCACATTGCCACGGCTCAGCCCCGGGGCGATGCCGTACACGATGATCGTGCGCGCGATGGCCCACTTCTTCAACCTGCTGTGGATCACGGTCCCTTCGGCGTCCCGCTTGCTGTGCCCGTAGATGCTCAGCGGCGCGGGCGCGTCCTCCTCGCGGTAGGGACCGTTCGCGCCATCGAAAATGAAGTCGGTGCTGAGGAAGATGAATTGCGCGCCATGCCGCTCCGATGCGCGCACCAGGTGTTCGGTGGCGGAAACGTTCTGCAACCTGCACGCCACGGGATCCGATTCGCAGGCGTCCACGTTGGTCATGGCGGCGGTGTGGATAACCACCTCGGGCTTGAACGCATCAAACACCGCATCCACATCGGCCGCCACGGTGATGTCCACGGAACGATACCGCGATCCCAGTGGATCCGGGGTGCGGTCCGGTCCCCGGCTGGTGGCCAGCAGGTCAACGCCCGGATCTTCGCGCAGGGCCGCTACGAGCTTCTGGCCGAGCAGGCCGTTGGAGCCGGTGATCAGTATCCGCACGGAAGCGAAGGAAAGCAGTATCGGGCGAAGTCCGGATGAGGCGATCACTGGATGAGGTGCCCCGTGACCAATGGAACAAGCCCCCGTCAAAGCGGAAAGGGCCTCCCCGTGGGGAGGCCCTCTCTTCCAACCGTGCCCGTCAGTTCTTGACGAGCCTGGTACGCGCCAGCGGTCTGCCTTCCGCATCGTGCGCGATAACAACGTAGCTGCCCATGGCCAGCGCCGACACGTCGGTGCGGGCAGCAAATGGCGCCACCTGGATGAGTTTGCCTGACAGGTCGAAGAAGGCCAGCGTGCGTGCCCGTGTATCACCGCAGGTCACGATGACGTGATCGGTGGCCGGGTTGGGGGCGATGGTGAACGCGGTGATCGTGTTCTCACCGATGCCGATCTGTTCGCACAGGTCGCCGATACCGTTGCCGTCGCTGTCCGCCTGATCGGGGTTGGCCACCCAGGCGCAGTTGTCGCACAGGTCGCCGATGCCGTCGTTGTCGAAGTCGAGCTGATCGCTGTTGGCGAGGGCCGGGCAGTTGTCGGCGCAGTCGAGGGCGCCGTCCTGGTCCGTGTCCACATTGGGGATAACGCCGGTGGTGCCACCCGCGCAGATACCACAATCGTCCGGTGCCGCGGTACCGCCGATGATGCCCGCGCAATCGATGGGCGTGCCGGCGCATTCGCACTGGAGATCCCAGAGGTCGTTGCCCGTACCGGAATCGCCATCGTCGCAGGGGCCGCCCGGCAGTGCAGGGCCGTTGAGTGTGCCTTCGCAGTCAACGGTGTTGGCGTTGCCTACGCAATCGCAGTTGATGGTCCAGACATCCACACCGTTGCCGTTGACGCCATCGTCACAGGGCATGCCGGGCAGCGCCGTGCCTCCGATGGTGCCTTCACAATCGATCATCTGGCCCACGCAGGCGCAGTTGCCGTTCCAGGTATCATTGCCGGTACCGGGGTCGTTGTCATCGCACGGTTGGCCGGGCAGGGCGGGGCCGCCGATCGTGCCTTCGCAGTCGATCAGCTGGCCGACGCAGATGCAGTTCGCCGTCCATGTGTCGTTGGCGGTGCCGAAGTCCCCATCGTCGCAGGCCATGCCGGACAGGGCGGGGCCGCCGGGAACACCTTCACAGTCGATCAGTTCACCCGCACAAACGCAGTTCGTGCTCCAGGTATCATCGCCCGTATCCGGGTCGTTGTCGTCGCACAGGGTGCCCGGGAGGTCGCCGCCGCCGATGGTGCCCACGCAGTCGATGACCTCGCCAGCGCAGATGCAATCCTCGCTCCAGGTATCACTACCCGTGGCGACATCGCCATCGTCACAGGTGGTGCCGGGCAAAGCGTCACCACCCGGGATGCCCGTACAGTCGATGGCCAGGCCGACGCATACACAGCCGACGGCCCAGGTATCGTTGCCGGTGGTGGCATCGTTGTCGTCGCAGGCCGTACCCGGCAGAGCATCTCCACCAAGGGTGCCTTCACAGTCGATGAGCGTGCCGACGCAGAGGCACTCATTGGTCCAGGTATCGGCGCCGGTATTGGCGTTGCCGTCATCACAGGCCGTGCCGGGGAGCGCGGTGCCATTCGGCGTGCCGAGGCAGTCGGGGGGGAAGGGCGTACCGGTGCAGGCGCAATCGGTGCCGTACACATCATTGTAGGTGTTGGCGTCACCGTCGTCGCAGGCTGTGCCGGGCAGGGCGCTGCCATTCGGTGTGCCTGCACAATCGGCACAGCTCGTGTTGGGCACCACGCCCGTATTGCCACCCGCACACTCGCCGCACTGATCCACGGCCGCCGTGCCGTTCACATCCCCGTTGCAGTCCGTGCAGCTCACGTTCGGAACGATGCCCGTGTTACCACCGGCGCACTGGCCGCACTGGTCGATGGCCGCTGCGCCGCCCCATTCACCATTGCAGTCCTGCACGCAGGGCGTCAGGCCCGTGCTGCCACCTGCGCAGACGCCGCAGTTGTCGATGCTCGCGCCGCCGTTCGGTACGCCCGCGCAGTCCAAGCAGGAGGCGTTCGGAACGATGCCCGTGTTGCCACCGGCGCACTGGCCGCACTGGTCGATGGCCGCTGTGCCGCCCCATTCACCATTGCAGTCCTGCACGCAGGGCATCAGGCCCGTGCTGCCACCTGCGCAGACGCCGCAGTTGTCGATGCTCGCGCCGCCGTTCGGTACGCCCGCGCAGTCCAAGCAGGAGGAGT
>Ga0138256_10002168_pt1 | contig 21175 bp, 22 predicted proteins | sample KNB2016incub_MG_FD_105486 | JGI IMG/M metagenome (GOLD analysis project Ga0138256, IMG submission 105486) | Active sludge microbial communities from wastewater in Klosterneuburg, Austria - KNB2014incub_MG | ecosystem: Engineered > WWTP > Activated sludge > Unclassified | place: Austria... | reverse complement strand
TTTGGCCGCGAGGCGGTCCAACGCTTCCTGACCATTGGCGGCTTCGGTGAGCAGCGCGCCTTGCGGCTGCAGGAAGAGGCGGACGACCTGACGGTTGACGGCGTTGTCGTCGGTCAACAGCACGCGCGCGCCGCGCAGGCGGACGACGCCGCGCGGGACCGCTTCGGGATCTGTTGCCGGTTCCGGCTTCGCGGATTGGGCGGCGTCGGCGAGGAAAGTCAAAGTGAAGACCGAACCCCTGCCCGGCGTACTTCTCACGACGATGTCCCCGCCCATGAGACGCGCGAGTTTGCGCGAAATCGTGAGGCCGAGACCGGTGCCGCCGAACTGGCGGGTCGTCGAAGCGTCTGCCTGTGCGAAGGCTTCGAACAGGCGGACAAGGGCCTGCTGATCCATTCCGATGCCGGTATCCGTCACCGTGATGGTTACGCAGCTGCGACCGTCCCGCCCCGGCGTGACGGCGGCGTGGACATCGATGCGGCCGACGCGGGTGAACTTGACGGCGTTGGAAACGAGGTTGGACACGCACTGGCGGACACGAACGGGATCATAGTGGAAGTGCTGCGATGGCGTCAGGTCGCTTGAGAGGGTGAGGGTGACGCCCTTCTCGCGTGCTGCGGTCTGGAACAGCCTGTCAACCTGCTGCAGGGTTTGCAGCAGGCCCGTGTCGGTGGCGGAAACGTCCAGACGCCCGGCTTCGATCTTCGAGAGATCGAGCACGTCGTTGAGGATCGCCATCAGCGTGCCGCCGGACTCGCTGATGATGCTGACCATGTTGCGCGTCGCCTCATCCAGCTGACGCGACTCGAGCGCCTGCGCCATGCCGAGAATGCCATTGAGCGGCGTGCGGATCTCGTGGCTCATATTGGCGAGGAATTCGCTTTTCGCTCGTGTCGCAGCCTCCGCAGCGTCGCGGGCGGCTTCGACTTCCACGAGGCGGCGTGAGCGCTCTTCGGCCAGCAAAGCCTGCGCTGCCTGCACCTTCGCGTTCTGGCGGATGAGGTAGAAGATGAAGGGTGGCGCAACCAGCAGCGTGATCAGCACGACCATGGTGGCGTCGTAGGCCACGCCATCCTTGAACACGTGCTGGCTGAAGACGTAATCGAGCGCGATGGCGGCGATCATGATCAGCAGCGACATCACCGCTGCCTGTCTGAATTGCTTCCGAAGCATCGAGGCCCCACCAAGTGTTCGCGGGGGAAGATGCCCAGAAATGGTAAAGGTTTCGCAGACTTCGCTTTACGCCGCGGCAACGCCGCTCAGCTGCGGGACGCCTCGACGAGTTCGGCCTGCGCCGCACTGATCGCGAGGTCGATCGCGCGCTCCCAATCCTTGAGCGCCGTGGCGCCCGTGGCGCCGTCGGGCATGGCGACAGAGCGCGAAGCGTTGACGACGCCGCCTTCCAACCCGCCCGGTCTTTGGACGAAACCGGCCATCGATTCACGCGCGCCTGCGCCTTGTGCGCCATAGCCGGGCACGAGGAACAGGGCGTCGCCCGAGGTCGCGCGCAGCCGCGCGGCTTCAGCAGGACCCGTGGCGCCAGCGACCATCATCAGGCCGGACCAGCCAGTCTCGGGACCACGCAGGCGCGCGACCATCGGCGCGAGCGCGCGGGCGACGTGGAGATAGAGCGGCTCACCTTGAGGGCCGGCGATCAGCTGCTGCTGGAAATCCTTCGAGCCGGGATTGGAGGCGCGGGCGAGAACGACAACGCCCTTCCCTTCTCGCTCGGCCACGGCGACGAACGGCTCGATCGTGTCGACGCCCATATAGGGGTTCACGGTGATCGCATCGCACGGGCAGGACGACGACGCGCCGAGATAACCTTCGGCGTACCCCTCGGCCGTGGAGCCAATGTCGCCGCGCTTGGCGTCGAGGATCACGATCAGCCCAGCGCGCGTGGCGGCCTGACAAACTTGCTCAAGCGCAGCCATGCCGCGCGCGCCCCAGCGCTCGAACAGACCGGCCTGCGGCTTCACCACAGCTGCGCGGCCGACGCAGCGCTCGACAAGCGCGACGCCCCATTTCGCGGCGGCTTCAGGTCCGGCAGACCCGAACAGGGCTGGCATCATGGCGGCGTGCGGATCGACGCCCACGCATAGCGGGCCCTTATCGCGGACACCGGCGATCAGGCGGTCGGCAAAGCTTGTCTTCACTGGTCTTCACCCACGCGGCACAGAACCTTCACAACCGCGCGCGAGTCACGCAGGCGATCAGCCTCCGCTGTATAGGACGAGGCGCTCAGGGCGTGCGCTTCGCCGCCTGGAGCGACAAGGCCCTGCTCTTCGAGAAAGCTGCGGATCGAGTCGGGCGAGGCCGTGTAAATGCGATTGCGGCGCGGGCTTTCGGCCACGGTGACGCCAACGACGGCGCCGTCCCGGTCGAACACAGGGCCGCCGCTCATCCCTGAGAGCGTTCCTTCGATCCCTTCGGACCTTTCCGTTTCTGACCAGGCCAGCACCGGCTCCTCCATCGCGTAGCGGCCGCGCGTCACAAGGTTGGAGCGGGATTCGAGAACGGAGATCGCCTCGCCCGACCGGCCCTGCGGGAAGCCCACATGGTATCCCGGTTCACCGATTCGCAGCTCGCGATCGAGCGCCAGCGGGAGAGATGTCGGCGCGCGGTCGGTGAGCAGCAGGGCAAGATCGGTGTTCTCCGACGTGCGCACCGCGTCGACGCGCACCATGCGGCCATTGCCGACGGCGAGACCGACGCGTGAGCAGCCGTCGACAACATGGCGCGCAGTGAGCCAGGCGCCGGATTCGTTGATGGCGAAAGCGGTGCCGATGCCATCCTCGGCGTCGCCGACCTGGACCAAAACGCGCTCGTCGAACGGGTCGGAGTCCGGCAGGCGTTCGCCCTCGCTGTCGCTATTTGCATCAGGCGCGGGAATGGCGACATCGTTGTCCGCAATCGCGGGCGTGCGGCCGCGATCGGTATATTCCGGTTCAGTCTGGACTTTCTCGTTGCTGAATCGCCACGGCTCGTCCTTTTCCCCGGAGCCACTGGAAAACAGCGTTCCGACGATGACGATCAACACGACCGCATAGACCACCCAATCGGGGATTCTCATGCACGTCTCCGCGACACCCTTATATTCGGGTGTGGCCACAAACTCACAAGGCCGCCGCCATTACCAAAGCAGCAGCTAGCTTCACCGCCGCGAGCACCAACGCCGCGCCGATCTCGTCCCGCTCGATCCGCTTCGGCAGGTCGCGCAGCAACAGGTCCGCAACCCGAAACGCCAGCAATTGCAGCAGGATCGCCACGACGCCCCAGATCAGCAGGTCGTAGACCGAGTTGGCGGTCGCAAGACAGGCCGCCATCGGAATAGCGAGACCGACAATCACCGCTGCGACACTGATGCCGGCCGAAATATTCCCGGCCTTGATCAGCTGAAGCTCCTTCATGGGGGTCAGCAGCACATGGACGATGCAGCCCGTGATCAGCAATCCGAGCGTCACGCCGCCCTGGATCATGAATTCAGGGAACCCATTCACGAAAGATCGGATGGCGATATCCATACCCAGCCAGCTCCCGTCCTTTGAAGAAGGGGATACACGGTTTGCTGCATGATGCGAGCGGGCTCGGCTGGGAGCCGAAAACGCTACGGACCCCTGCCGCAAAGGCATTCCCCAGACGTCAGAAAAAACCGAACAAATCACTCAATCTCCGTTTGACAACGCAATGTCTTGGGCGCGTCATTTTGTCCTGCGGGCACGAATGACCCGCGAAACATGAGGGAGTGTAAATGAAACGCCCGGTTTCACTTGTTGCGTCCCTTCTACTGGCCTTGGGAATGGCTGCCGCCTGCAGTGGGGCTACAGTTGGCAAGACCGAGGTCGCAGGAGTGTGCAACTCCAAGATGGGTTCGGCGCAAGGCTGCGCTTGCCTGGCCGACGCCCTGGAAAAGAACCTCACGCCCGAGGAATTCACGCGGGTCGCAAAGGGCATAGACGAGAACAAACGTTATTCTTCCGACATGCTGCCCAGCCATCTGAGCAATGACGCAAAGATTGGCGAGGTCTTCGCGGCGGCGACGACGTCCTGCTTCGTCTGACCTTCGCGCGCCTTCGGAGGCAGGTGATCAGACCCCAATCGCCGCCATGATGGCGGCGGCGAGGGCCGCCATCGTCATGACCAGCGTCAGCGCGACAGCGACGACGCGCTGGGTGGAGTTCTTCTTTTTCAGCCCCTCCGGCGCCTTGTCGCGGCGCGGCGCAAGCGTCCAGACGTTTGAGAGGAAGCCAAGCGCCGACACGCCCGCCACGATGGCGGCCGCCCGAGCGTTGGACAGCAGAGCAGCCCCCGTCGCGATGCCCAGCAAAGCCGCCTGAAAGCCCGCCGTCGCCGCAATCACCTTGCGCAGCATGCGGTCAGCCCGGCCATGATCGAGACCATCGAACGCGGAGTTCGCAACGATTACCGCCGCCGTCCAGCCGGACGCAGCCGCACCGCCGGCGCACAGAGCCGCGACCGCGTGCATGATCGAAATCAAATCCATGTCCGCCATCCCCGGCAAATCAGGCAAGCGGCGAGACTGCACGGATTCGCAGCCAGCTGTCGCCACTGGCAAAAAGCCCGCTATGCTTGCTTTCAGGGGATTGCCACCGTCCCGGCCCGGCCCGAGAACTAGCCAGAACACTCAGGACGGGGACTTTTCATGCATATCGGGGCAATCGCCGCCATGGCGGGTCTTGGCCTTCTTGCTGCGGCCTGCGGAGAACCGGCTCCAGCGCCGGCCGAACCAACCCCCGTGGCAGACCAGCCCGCCACCCCGCCGGCAATTGATGCGTTTGCTTATGCTGTGAATTATGAATGCGAAGGCGGCGGCGTGGTCGATGTTGTTTTCGGCAATGGCGCTTCCAATGACGCTTTGGCGCGCATCGATGGCGGCGCAGCCGAAACCTTGCCGATGAATCCCGACAGCCAGACGGGCATCGAATACAAAAACGCAACCACGACGCTCAAGACGGACGGGTCGTCGGTGACCTGGACCTCAGGCGCAGTCACAAAGACCTGCATGATCAAGACACGCGAACTTCCCGCCCCGACTGTCACGGGCGTTATCCGCACGTTGACCGAGACGGATGCCGGCGCGAGCGTGGACATGAAGGTGGGCGAGAAGATCTCGGTAGCGCTCGTGGGCGTGCCGACGGCTGGCTATGTCTGGGGCGCTTCCGCCCCTCCCGCCTTCATCAAGGCGACCGATGGCCCGGGCGGCGCGACATCGACGGCGCAGTTCACGCCGGGCTTTGCCGGCGGCAGCCATTGGGAAGTCGTGGTGATTGAAGCTGTCGCAGCCGGTGAAGGCGAGATCACCCTGGCCCAGCGCCGCCCATGGGAGACGGCGGCGGAACCGGACGCCAACACGTTCAAGTTCAAACTGAAGGTGAGCTGACCGGCTGCAGCGCTGCGGCATCGGCGCGGGCGATCAGCAAGTCTTCCGACAGGCGCAGGCTGACAAGCTTCTGTTTAGCGTCGAGATTGGCGCGGAAAGAGGCGACGCGAGCATTCCCGCCGGCATCCAGAGTGATGTTAAGCCAGCGCGTGCGCCCTTGCCCGTCCGTTTCGATCCGGGCGATCTCGCCGACGCGCAGGCCGGAAGCATCCAGAACGTCATAGCCGGCAATGTCGGACACTTTCAGGCCGGACATACGGGCCGCGCCATCAGGCCCGGCCATGGCCATGCCGCCGGTCGCAAGGATGGCGCCTGAAACGATGGCCCCCCATGCCTTGTGCAACCGCGTAAACGTCATCGACCAAGATCTCCTGCCAACCCAGTCATCGCGTCAGGAACGGCGGGATGGCATCGGGGTTCCTTTGTGCGCACACATGTCCTTAGATTCCATGGCTTTTCAGGGAGGATGGATGTCGCGGCGCCACAGCCGGGCCGGATGGATCGCGCTGGCGCTCGTAGCGGCGGCCTGCGAACCACGGCCGGAACGTCCCGCCCAAGCCGATATTCTTGCCGCCCGGCAGGCGGGGCTGTCATTCGATGGGCGTCTGAAGCGCGAAATCTTGGACAGGTTGATCCGTGAGGAAGATCCGGTCGCGGTCTATCTCGCCTATGCGGACCACGCGCCCAGCTGGGGCAAGGAGATCAGCGAGGCGGCGAGGTTCGACTTCAGTCGCACCGCGCTTGGCGTCCGCAATCCCGCTAATGCGCCGGATGACTGGGAAAGACGGCAGATGGAGACGTTCAACTTCCTGGCCGACGCTGGTCAGGATCCAGAGACTTTCGAAGCCGCCGAGATCTTGCAGGAGGGCAATGAAACAGTCTTCCGCTGGCTGCGGCCGGTGGTGATGGGCGAGACCTGCATGACCTGCCACGGCGAGGCGGTGAACATCCCGATCAAGCTGCTGATCGCGCAGGAATATCCGCTGGATGAAGGAGCGGGGTATTCCGAGGGACAGCTGGGTGGGGCGTATTCCGTGCGCAAGGTGCTGAGCGTCGATGGCAGGCCGCCGCCGGCCTATGCGACCCGAGACTTGCCGGCGCGCCTTCCCGCCGCTGCGCGCCAGCCGGGTGATGCACAGCTCATCGAGCCGGAGCCACAGGAAGCCCCGCCATGATGCGACATTCCCGCACGGAATCGGGCAGGATTGGTCGGGGCCGCGCCGCCCTCCATATCTTCCTCATGACTGATCTTGCCCGCCATCACGTGGCTACGGGTCTTTCCGATCGCATCGCGCTCGGCATAACGCGGTTTCTCCGTTTCTTCGCCGATACGTTCTTCGCTAAGCGTTATGGACATCGCGCCATCGTGCTGGAGACGGTCGCGGCCGTGCCGGGCATGGTGGGCGGCATGATGCAGCACCTGAAATCGCTGCGCCGCATGCGCAAGGACGATGGCTGGATCAAGGAGCTGCTCGAGGAAGCCGAGAACGAGCGCATGCACCTGATGGCGTTCGTCGCGCTGTTCAAGCCGAACTGGTTCGAGCGCGTGCTGGTGCTTATCGCGCAGGGCGCGTTCTGGAATTTCTATTTCCTGCTCTACCTGTTCGCGCCACGCACCGCGCACCGGACGATTGGCTATTTCGAGGAGGAGGCTGTCTTTTCCTACACGCAGTTTCTGGCGCAGATCGATGCCGGCCATATCGAGAATGTGGCCGCGCCGAAAATCGCGGTCGACTATTGGAAAATGTCCCCAGACGTGCGTCTGCGCGATCTCGTGATCGCCGTGCGCGCTGACGAAACCAAGCATCGTGATGTGAACCACGGCTTCGCCGAAAAACTCGACGCCTCGAAGACACCGGGACGGAAGCTGAAAGACGACGCAGCCGCTCTCCCCGAAAATCCGAAGGAGGAAAAGCGGGCGGCCTAACGGCCGAGCGCCGCCATCGCCTGCCCTGCCGCCGCAACCCCGGTGCAGTACGCGCCATGGGCAGTCGAGAAGCTTTCGATCGAACAGGACTCGCCCGCAAAGAACAAGCGGCTGTCGACAGGCGCTGCAAGCTTCGCGCGATCGCCGTGATGGCCGGGGATCGCGTAGGAGTAGGCGCCCAGCGCGAACTCATCCTTGCGCCATTGCGACAGGCGAACCGGCTTGAGGCGCGATGAGAAGGTGGAGCCCAGCAGGCCGTTGAGTTCGTATTCGGCGAAGTCGACAAAGGCGCGGCCGCCTTCCCGCTCAAGATCGTCGGCGAGCCCGCCGCCGAAATAGGCTTCGATCAGCGGACGGCCATAGGGACGGACGTGATAGGCGGCCGTGCCGACCTCGCGCGGATGGCCGAAGAGGCGGCTATCGCCTTCGAACTCTTCCGCACCGTCGAGCGAGAGGAAGAGCTTGTTGGCGAGGCCGAGCGGAAGGCCGGCGGCGGCTTGCGTCTTCTCGGGCAAGGCTAGAGTAAAACGCACACGCTCCTGCGCCAGCAGAGCGCTGGAGATGGTGACAATCACTGTTCTCGCACTGAGAACGCCGTTTGCCGTTCGCACCGAAATCAGCGTCCCTGAATGATCGATCTCCAAGACCGGGTTGTCGAGCATCATGCGCAGGCCCGAGCCAGCCGCGGCGATCATGGCGCCATAGCCCTCAGCGACACGCCAGTTCACTTCGGTGTCGTGATAGAGCGCAAAGTCGTGCATCGAGACGCGGTCAAGTTCGGCGCCGTTGATATAGGTGCTGACGGCGTTGATCAGCGTGTTCCAGCGTCCGCCAGGTTCGAGCAGCGACGAGGCCGGGCGATCGGGCTCATCTTTTACGGCATGCAACCGGGCATAGAAATCGCTCATCGCCTTGCCGAAGTCTGCCTGCTCCTCCAGCGGGATGTCGATCGTGGTCGAGGGGCGCGTCCAGGGCGGCGGCGTGCGATCGATCGTGCGGCCCTGCGCTGCGGCGATATCGGTCCACGGGTTTTCATCGGCCGAGTGCAGCCAGCCGCAACCCATGTCGATCGGGAAATCATCCTCAATCGTCCAGCCGCGCCCACCCAAACGCGGGCGGGCCTCGACGATGAGGTGATCGACGCCTGCCGAGGCGAGACGTAGGCCGGCGCCGACGCCAGCTGCGCCGCCGCCGCCGATGATGAGGACGTCTACCGTGTCTGTCATGGGATATGAGTTAGGCCTTCGCGCCCTTCTTCCCAGCGCCATAAACGGGCGTCGCGGAGGCGGAGGCTTCATCCAGCGGCCAGCGGGCGCGGGCGGCTGTGTCGAGCGGATCGGTAAAACCGCGCGCGAGGCGTTCGGCGCCGGCCAGCGCGATCATCGCGCCATTGTCGGTGCACCAGCGTAGCGGCGGGGCGAAGAAACGGAAGCCGGCGCGATGGGCTTCGGCTTCGAGGCGGGCGCGCAGCGCCTTGTTGGCGGCAACGCCGCCAGCGACGACGAAGGTGCGGCGGTCGGTGTAATCCGCAACCATGCCCATGGCGCGGGCGGAGCGTTTGGCGAGAATGTCGGCGACGGCCAGCTGAAAGCTGGCGCAAATGTCGGCGCGGCGTTTCGGCGTGAGCGGATCTTCTTCCGCGGCGCGGCGCACGGCGGTCTTGAGACCCGAGAAGCTCATGTCGAGACCCGGCCGGTCGAGCAGCGGCCGCGGCAGGTCAACCTTGGCCGGATTGCCGCCGAGGGCCTCGCGCTCGACAGCGGGACCGCCTGCCCCGGAAAGGCCGAGCAATTTGGCGGTCTTGTCAAAGGCCTCGCCCGCCGCGTCATCGATGGTTGAGCCAAGCCGCCGGTATTTGCCGACGCCATCGACATAGACGAACTGGCAGTGGCCGCCCGAGACCAGCAGCAGCAGATAGGGGAATGACACATCGTCCGCGAGGCGCGGGCTTAGGGCGTGACCTTCGAGATGATTCACGGCGATCAGCGGCAGGCCGCGCGCCAGCGCGATGGCTTTGGCGGTAGAGAGGCCCGTCATCACCCCGCCGATCAGGCCAGGACCAGCTGTGGCGGCGACCCCGGACAGGCCAGACCAGCCAACGCCGGCCTCGGCCATTGCCAGCTTGATCAGGGAATCCAATCGCTCGACATGCGCCCGGGCGGCGATTTCCGGCACAACGCCGCCATAAAGAGCGTGCTCTTCCGTCTGGCTGGCGACGTGTTCGGAAAGCACTTCCGCCCGGCCATCGGTCAGGCGCACGACCGCCGCCGCGGTTTCGTCGCAGCTGGTCTCGATCCCCAGGACGGTGACTGCGCCTTGCATCATTGCGGCGGCGCTTGTACGCCGCGAGCGTCCTGGAAGCAAAGACCCGCATGTCAGAAGCGAAAACAGTCCGTATCGGCACGCGCGGCTCTCCCCTCGCCCTGGCGCAGGCCCATTATTTCGCCAACCGCATCACAGAGGCGGCGGGCGGCGGTCTTGCGACCGCGATCCACACCTTCACGACCACGGGCGACAAGATTCTCGACAAGCCGCTGCAGGATGCCGGCGGCAAGGGCCTGTTCACCAAGGAGCTCGATCGCGCCCAGGAACTCGGCGAGATCGACGTGGCGGTGCACTCGCTGAAGGACGTGACAGTCACGCTGGCTGAGCATCTGGTGCTCGCCGCCTTCATGCCGCGCGAAGATCCACGCGACTGCCTGATCGGACCAGCCGCGTCGATCGCGGAACTGCCGCAGGGCGCAATCGTCGGCACGTCGAGCCTGCGTCGGAAATCGCAACTGCTGGCTTGCCGCCCAGACCTGAAGGCCGTGACCTTCCGCGGCAATGTGCAGACGCGCCTGCGCAAGCTGGCCGAAGGCGAGGCGCAGGCGACTATTCTTGCCGCCGCAGGCCTTCGCCGCCTGGGCATGATCGACAAGGCCGCTGGCATCCTGTCGGTCGAGGAAATGCTGCCTGCGGGCGGCCAAGGCATTATCGGCGTGACGCTGCATCGCGAAGCGCCGCAATGGCTGAAGGATGCTGTCGGGAAGACCGACGACACGGATGCACGCCTCGCCGCCATCGCGGAGCGCGCTTTCCTGCGTCGGCTTGATGGTTCGTGCCGCACGCCGATCGCGGCGCATTTCTGGCTGACGCAAGACGGCGCGGAAATGGCGGGCGAGGTGCTAACCGATGAAGGTGACAAGCGCTGGCGCGCTGAGGGGCTGATCGAAGGACGGCCGACCGAGTTCGACGCCGAAGTGCTCGGCGTCGCTCTAGCCGAAGATGTCGCCGCAGAGCGCGCCTATGATCTCGGCGAAGGTCCCAAGCCATGGTCGGATGATGAGGAAGAGGACGCGTGAGCGCCCCCCGGGTCCTTGTCACACGCAGCGAGCCCGGCGCCTTCGAAACCGCGGCAAGACTGACCGCTGCGGGTTATACGCCGCTTGTCGAGCCGGTCTTCGGCATCGAGCCGATCAGCGCGAACCTTCCCGGCTTTGACGCCCTGGCTTTCACCAGCGCCAATGGCGTGCGCCAATTCAGTGTTCTGTCGCCGCGCCGTGATGTTCCTGTCTTCTGCGTGGGCGCGCGCACGGCCGAGGCGACGCAGAACGCAGGCTTTACCAATGTCGCCTCCGCCGATGGCGATGTCGAAGCGCTGGGCGCATTGATCGCGCAAAGCCTGCCGAAAGGAGCGCGTCTGCTGCACGCCGGAAATGAGGAAGCGCGTGGCGATCTGACAGGACGGCTGCTCGGCGCCGGCCTTGCGGCCGAATTTGTCGCCATTTTCCGCGCTATCCCCGCCACGACGCCTGGCCCGGCCCTTCGCGCCCACCTGATTGGAAACCAAGCTTTTGAGGCCGTTCTGATCCACTCCCCGCGCGGAGCCGCCATTCTCGCGGAGTTTGCGAAGGGATCGCACGCGTCGCTGGATATCGCGGCGATTTCCGCCGCCGCCGCCGCGCCGCTCGCCATGATTGCTGGCCGGACGGAGATTGCCAGCCATCCGAACGAACAATCGCTTCTTTCCGCTCTCGCCCGGCTCGTTTCCGGTTGAGAAAAACCCCGACGCTCGCCTATGCTCGCAGCGGGGAACGGGCATGCGAACGCCATGAGGATGGTGGTCGATGACGAAGCGACCGGTCCAGGACGAACCTGAACCCATCGACGCCGAATTCGAACCGGCGAGCGGTCCCGAGCCCAAACGGGCGCGGCGCACGGGCGGCCGTCCGTTGCGCAGCCGTTCGGCGACGCTGCAGGAAACGCTGATCGGCAGCATGCTGGCCGCCGTATTCGGCGCCGTGGTGGCCATCATCGTCAGCAATGCCAGCTCGAACGCGCCCACCGGCACGCTGGCGCGCGAAATCGACAATCTCGAACGCGCCCAGAGCGAACTTGCTGAGCGCGCGAACCAGGCGGCGGCGGACGTCGTCTCGTTGCGGGCTCGGCTGGATGCGCAAGGTGAAAGACTGGACCAGCAGAATGCGACAGAAGCGCTGCTGCGGACCGACCTTGTCGCGCTAACCAACCAGCTGTCGGCGATCAGCGGCGCAAGCGATGGGGCGGCGCCTGGCGATTCAGCAGCCGCCAAATCGCCACTTGGCGTCTTGCTCGGCCGCATCAACCGGCTCGAAGGCATCGTCACGGAAGACAAGACGGCGCCGGAGACAACGCGCGAAGTGCAACGCGCAATCGCGGATCTCGCCAATCAAGTCGCCGCGCTCGATCTCGCCAACACTACACTCGTCACCGCCTTCGACCGCCGCGAAGCGGCGCTCGCCGCGCTGGAAACCGGCATGCAGACAATGGCAACCGACATCAGCGCCATGCGTGGCGGCAAACCCCTGCCCGCGCGGCCAACGGGCGTTGCACAGGTCGCGGCCGCGCCTGCGCCGCTTCTGGCCGCCACCGCCCGCTCGCAGGCGATCCGCGCACTGTCCTCGCTCGAAGCTGCGGCGCGCGGGAACCGACCCTTTGCGCGCGAACATCAGGCGCTCGCCCTCCTGCTCCCCGAGGAGCCGGACCTGATCAACATGGCGGATGCCGCCCGCGCTGGCGTGCCCACACTGTCGCAGCTCCGCTCTGACTTCACCATCGCCGCAGACCGCGCGCTTCGCGTCGCGACGGATGAAAATGATGACGGCTGGAACTGGCTGCGCACCGCCTTCGTCGGCGTCGTCGAGTTTGAAGCGAACCCTGTCGTGGCGGCCTCTCGCGACATCATCCGCAATGCGCGCCGCCAGCTGGATATCGGCGATGTGCAGGGCGCCGCCGAGGCAATCGCCGGCGTCTCAGGAAATGCCAGCGCAGCTTTTCGGACATGGCAGGCGCAAGCGCAACAACGCGCAGCGCTCGATATGAGCCTGAAAAATCTTAACTCACGCCTGCTGGAAACTGCGATCGCAAGCGGCAACGCGGGCTAATCGGCCAAACGAAATCACGCTTACATACGGCGTTGTCATCACGCTGGCGCGTATGTGTCCGGCCGCGTGCTTGCCGCGTGCGCCGCGTCTGCCAAGTTCGAACGGAAGCCCCGGATGGGGAAGACATCACCTGGGAGGTTTCCTTGAAACGCAACGCCGCGCTCGTCGCGCTCTGCACAGCCGCGCTCTTCGCCTGCGTCACGACTGCCTTGCCGGCGAGCGCACAGACGCCCGCTGTAAGCGCACAGGCTGACGCCGGGCTGAACACGGCGATCGCCAACCCAGCCCGCTCCCAGACGCATAAGATTCGCGACGCGCATCGTCATCCGGCCGAGACGCTCGCCTTCTTCGGCATCAAGCCGAATATGACGGTGATCGAAATCGCGCCGGGGTCGGGCTACTATGCCGAAATCCTGTCGCCCTACCTGAAAGCCGGCGGCGGAAAATACATCGCGACCGGAAACGCAATCACGAGCCTGGCCGATCAGGCTAAATGGGGCGCGCAGACTTATGTGACGTTCAACGCCACGTCTGGTCCGCTCGCGCCGGCAGGTTCGGCCGACATGGTTGTGACCTTCCGCAACATTCACAACTGGATGTGGCAGCCAAACATGCTCGACAAGGCGATGACCGATTTCGCCGCCGCGCTGAAACCTGGCGGCGTGCTTGGCGTCGAGGAACACCGCGCCGATCCGCGCCCCGAGAAGGTCGAGGGAATGCGGGCGGCTAGCGACGGCTATGTCTCGGAGGCGACCATCGTGGCGGCGGCCAAGAAAGCGGGCCTCGTTCTAGAAGCCAAGTCTGAGATCAATGCCAATCCCAAGGATACCAAGGATCATCCCTTCGGCGTCTGGACGCTGCCGCCCAACTCCACCGCCGCCTCACGCGACGGAGCGACCCCGGCCTGCTTCGATCCCGCCAAATACAAGGCGGTCGGCGAAAGCGACCGTCATACCCTGCGTTTCCGCAAGCCCGCCTGATCGCCCACGGCCTTGACCGAACAAGACAAATTCCGCCCTCGCCTGGGGCTGCGGCCGACCTTGCTTTCTTAACCCCGTCCGGGTTATAGCCCCGCCTCTGGCGGAAACGCCGGACGCTGCCTTAGCTCAGCTGGTAGAGCACCGCATTCGTAATGCGGGGGTCAGGTGTTCAAGTCACCTAGGCAGCACCATCTTTTCAAGAACTTAGCTCAACACTTACTCGCCGCGATGTGCACCCGGAAGCACATCGGAAGCACCGCCAGCCAAAATCATTCACAGCAATTGAGCGCGACACGCCCCGTTTGCTGGCGTGAGACGGCGTTTCCAAAAATCGATTGAACGGCCTTAGGCGCCCATCGCGGCGGATGCTGCGTCCTGCGAAGTCGACTGACGGCGTCGCTCCGCTGCGAAGGCTTCGAGGTCCGCCGGGTCATAGCGGATGGCGCGGTCGGTCGCTCGGATAAATCGTGGACCGCGACCCAGGCACCTCATCTTGTCGAGTGTCGACTTTGACAGACCAAGCCGCAGCGCGGCTTCGCGAACGTCGAGGAGGCGCCGTGGTTCGGCGACGGAGGCGACCACGGCATTCAAGATTTTCTGCGGCCGACCTCGACCACGCGATGCGCCGAGTATGTAGTCAAGGAGCGGATCGACCGCGTTCGCGGCCGGTTGCTGTGTCTCCTGCGCGATGACGGTGGCGCGCACCGGCTCGACCACGAGCGGGGTTCTTGCTTCGACGGCTGTCGGGAACGGCCGAGAAAACAGGTCGAGCTGCGCCGAACCCTTCGGCTTGTTAGCGACCCTCGCTGGTCTGCCCTTCATCACGCACTCCACGCCATCGTTATTGGGCGCGGGCTTGGTCAGAGTTCAACCGCTTGAAACCGACGCGCGTGTTTGCGGTGGATTCACGGTGCAGAATTCTACTCGGGCGAGAAGACACTGCTTGCCAGGAAAAGGAGCCTAACCGACGGCCAATACAGACCACGGCAAAGCTCTTCCTACTGCAATCGCCCTGACAGATCCGAAATTCGCTGAACCGGGCCGTTCGAAGTTGAAGCTGGGCAGCATTCGACTAGCTAGCGGCGGCGGTGGCTGAATGCTCATTCCGTTCCAGTCTTGAGGGCGCCGAGCAACAGCGCGAAAGCCGGCGCCGGTTGGCGGCGGCTGGGATAGTAGAGGTGATAGCCCGAAAACGGAGGGCACCAGTCGACCAGCACGCGCTCGAGGCGGCCTTTCGCGATGTGCTCTCTGACGTGGTCCTCCAGCACAAACGCGACGCCGAGGCCCGCGCAGGCCGCCTTCACGATGAGTCCGCTCTCGTTGAACGTCAGCTGCCCGCCGACACGGACAAGCAGTTCGCGCTCGTTCTTCTCGAACTCCCAAACATAGACGCCGCCCAGCGTGGGAAAGCGGAGGTTGATGCAGCTGTGCTGGGCAAGGTCGTGCGGCGTTGCCGGCCTGCCGCGTTTCCGGAAGTATTTCGGCGCCGCGACCACGGCCATGCGGAGGTCCGGCCCGATGCGGACGGCGATCATGTCCTTGTCGACCTGCTCCCCCAGTCGGACACCGGCGTCGAACCTGTCTGCAACGATATCCCGCAGGCCGGTGTCGACTGACAGCTCGACCTGCACGTCGGGATAATTCGGCAGAAGGCGCTCGATGACCGGCCACAGGATCGTGTCCGCGGCGTGCTGACCCGTCGTGATCCGAACGATTCCGGCGGGTTTGTCGCGCAGCTCGGTAAGTCCGGTGAGCTGGTGCTCGATCTCGCTGAGCGCAGGGCGCAACCCGGCGAGCAACCGGTCGCCGGCCTGTGTCGGCGCGACGCTGCGCGTGGTGCGGGTGAGCAGGCGCAGGCCGAGCCGCGCCTCCAGGCGGCGGATCGTCTGGCTTACCGCCGATTGAGATGTACCGAGTTTGGCCGCCGCCCGCGTGAAGCTCCGCTCCTCTGCAACGACGACAAAGACCGAGAGGTCCGAAAGATCCTCGCGCGCCATATATAAGCCCTGGGAATAGGTTCATGCACCATTCAGTGTCTAATCAATGTGCTGGCCAAGGTCTACCTCCGAAGCTGAACGAAGGAGCCACGTATGCCCGCATCGAATTCCTCAATGGATATTGGCCGCCGCAGCCTGCTCACTGCAGGCATTGCCTTGCCCGCGCTGGCGGCGGCAGCGTGCGCAAGCGCGCCTCCGGGCGACCTGGGGGCATCGCAGCGGCCAAGCCTGGATCGCCGCCGGCTTGGCAGTCTCGAAGTTTCGAGCATCGGCCTTGGCGTGCAGAACAACTTCCGCAAGTACACAACTGAAACGCCTTACCGGCCCGAGATGGTGAACCTCATCCGTACGGCATTCGATTCCGGCGTCAGGTTCTTCGACACGGCCGAGGCGTATGGCCCGCATGAGTGCGAGCGCATCCTGGGCGACGCAATGCAGCCATTCCGCGACGAAGTGGTGATCACATCGAAGTTCGGCTGGAACATCGATCTGGAAACCGGCGAACGGCGGCCGGGGCTCAATAGCCGCCCTGATCACATCAAGCTTGCCGTCGAGGCCATGCTTCGGCGCCTGCGCACGGATCGCATCGACCTCCTCTATCAGCATCGCGTTGATCCGGACGTGCCGATCGAAGACGTCGCCGGCGCAGTGCAGGACCTCATGCGGCAGGGGAAGGTCAAACATTGGGGCCTGTGCGAGATGGGGCTGAATACGCTTCGTCGTGCGCACGCGACCTTGCCTGTCACGGCGGTGCAGAACGAGTACTCGATGTTGTGGCGCGAGCCGGAGCAGGAGGTGCTACCGCTTTGCGAGGAGCTGGGCATCGGCTTCGTGCCGTGGAGCCCGCTTGGCGCGCAGTTCCTCACCGGATGGATCGATGCGAATGCACGTTTCGCCCCGGGCGATATTCGCGCGGTGGAGGCCCGTTTCTCGCCAGAGAACCTGCCGCACAACCTGCAGCTTGTTGCGATCCTGAAGACATGGGGCGAGCGCAAGGAGGCCGCGCCATCGCAGATCGCGCTGGCTTGGCTGATGGCGCAGAAGCCGTGGATCGTGCCGATCCCGGGGACCACCAATGCGGCGCACATGATCCAGAACACTGGCGCCGCTGCGATCAGGTTCACGTCTGACGAACTGGTCGAACTCAACACGGCGGTGCGCGCCATCGAGGTGCGCGGCCAGCGCCTGCCAGACGCCGTGCTGGTGCATTCGGGCCGCGAAGCGCCGCCGCAGGTGCGCCAATGAGATCGTTGGTCATGGGCGTGATCGCCACGGCGGCGTTGGGCGCGACACTGGCTGCGCCGGCAGCGGCGCAGGAACCGGCGCCACGGGTTGCGCCGGAGGATATGCGCTGGGTCGCGCCTGAGCTGGCGGGCTATACCGACGAAGTTCTGTTCGGCGACGTCTGGAGCGGGAGCGACCTCTCGCCACGGGACCGCAGCATGGTCACGCTGTCGGCGCTGATCAAGGGCGGGCATACGGGGCAGATGAGGGGCCACCTCAACCGCGCGCTCGACAACGGCGTGCAGCCGGCAGAGATCGGCGCGGTGATCACACACCTCGCATTCTATGCGGGTTGGCCGAACGCGGTCTCGGCGCTCAGCGAAGTGCGGCAGGTGATGGAGGCGCGCGGGTTCACGGCCGCCGACATGCAGGCGCCGGTTCTCACTGACGCAGACCGCCAGCGGATCATACGCAGGGGGTCGGGCACGGCCACGGCAGGCGCGGCTTCCAACTTCACGGGCTCGGTGCAGGTCACGGCGCCCTTCAGCGGCGCAGACGGCGCACGCATCCGTGGAGCGACCGTCCGCTTCGAGGCGGGCGCCAGAAGCGCCTGGCACATACATGAGCGCGGACAGACACTGGTTGTCACCGAAGGGTGTGGATGGACGCAGCGCGAGGGCAGCCCCATCGAGCGCATCTGCGCCGGGGATGTCGTCATGCTGGCGCCCGGCGAGAAGCACTGGCATGGCGCGACGGCGTCCTCGTCGATGACCCATGTGGCGCTGTCAGAAGGCACGGGTGTCGAATGGCTGGAACATGTTTCCGACGCCGAATATGCGAACGGCCCCGCCACACCTTGATTGCTGGCCAGAGCAGGAGAGTCAGATGCTACGAAAAACACTCATCGCGTGCGCCCTCATGACCGCCATTCCCGCCGTCGCCCAGCCTCAGGCCAAGCCGGCCATCGGGTACGGTTCGCCTATCGGCGTGGGCGAAGCGCTCGCGCTGATCGAGCGGGGCATGGAGAAGAGTGCGGCGCAGGGGCTGAAGATGGTCTTTGCGGTCGTTGAGCCTTCGGGCGAGCTTGTCGCCTTCGCGCGGATGGATGATGCGCCTTATGCCTCGATCCGGCTGGCGCAGCAGAAGGCGAGCACGTCCGCCCGGCTGCGGCTCACGACCGCAGAGCTGGAAGAGCGGGTGCAGGGTGGGCGCATGGCGCTGCTGTCGTCCGACGAGGTTATCGCGATCGGCGGCGGCGTGCCGATCGTGGTGGATGGCCGGATCGTTGGCGCGCTGGGCGTTTCCGGCGGGACGGCGGCGCAGGACGCCGCGATTGCCGAGGAAACTGTCGCGTCGCGATAGGTAAGCGAGATGAGCCCGGGTGAGGTGTCATCCCAAACCTAGTCCGATTCCTAGCGACAGGCTCCAAGACAGCCCCTGCCCGCGCATGACCCCCTCGACTTGTCGGCCGGCAAACCTCTCGAGCGCCGGCCGCCACGGCACCAGATTGGCCTGCCGTTCCCCGACGATAAGCGCCATTCGTCCCTGGGCGAGATCTATCTTGCGCGCGTAGACGCCTGACACCCGGTGCGCGTCGTAGGTCAAAACCGGCACGCCCAGTTCACCCGACAGGACCCTCGCCCGGTTCGTCAATTCGAGCTGCGCCAGCCGCTGCATCGCTTGCCTGGATGGCGCTGCCTCATGCGGCGCCATCCAGCCCTGCTCGATGAGGAAGAGTCGCCGTTGCTGGAGCGTCTGCTGGAACTCACGCGCGATCCTGGCCTCGCCCGAGGGCCCCTCCGCCTCACCGATCAGGACGCGATCCAGATGTGTCGGGGCTCTTGCTTCGACCTGCTCGCCAAGCGACCAGTAGCTCGCGACCCGCACCGAGAACGGCGCTCGCCGTACCAACCGCTCTTCGAATACCATCGCGTTCGCGAGGTGGTCGCGGCCGACGATGAACTCGCCATTCCCCGACCTCTGAACCAGTCCCATGCGACGCATGACCTCGAGCCTGCGAACGTTGGCGGCAACGAGCCGCTGGTCGACGTTCGGCTCCAGCTCACTGTGGATTCGCGTAGAGTAGATACCGCCACTGCTCGCGGCGATCCGAGCGACAGCCGTATCCGAGGCATGGACCGTCGCTACATTTGGATCAAAGCTGACGATCGCTCCCGGTTCGGCGCCGGCCAGGACAGCGAGATCCTGCGGACGTTCGAACCGTGCGTAGCGGAGTTCTCCGCTGCCGGTTTCGACGACGGCCAGGAACTGGTCGCCGATTTCATCGACGGGGCCGAGATGGACGAGTTCCCCGATGACGGGAGTATCGCGATCGGCTTCGAGGACAAGGCCTGGCTCCCTGCCCGGCTGCACTGACGCAACCGTTCGCACCACGTCCTCATGCGCGGCCATGGCCCGGAGCCGCGTCGCCAGGCCGCCGTCAAGACGCCAGCCATCCGTCCCCCGTTCGGCCAGACCCCATCCCTCCAGCCGCTCCAGCCGGGCGATCAGATCCGGTCTGGTCGGCATGATGGCCCCGGCGCGAGCGGCCGCCGCCAGCTCGCGGTCCAGCGGCGTTACCGCCATCCGGCTGATGTCGGCGAACCGCTCCTGAACCAGGTCAACGTCGAGCCTCGGTCCCAGGACCCGGGTGACGATTTCCTGCGCCTGCTCCCGGATACCGGAGGAGATCAGCCGGGACGGAATGAACAGTTCCTGGCCGTCGGGCCGCCGTCCCCGGATCAGGACGTGGGTGTGCGGATTGTCAGTGTCGTGGTGATCGACAGCCAGCCATTCGAGCCGCGTTCCGAGCCTGGCTTCCAGCCCTGCCATGACCTCCCGGATGAATGGACGGAGCTCGCCAAGCGCTTCTCCGTCTTCGGCGCTGACGATCATTCGGAAGTGCCGAGGGTCTTCCGACCAGCCCGCGGTGATCGCCTTTGCATCCACCACGTCACTCGCCCGATCGTAGAATGCGAAGTGGATTGATCCGCCGGCTTCCTCGCGCGTCAGATAGTCGACTGACCGTGTGGGATCTTCAGGCTTCGAATCGGCAGCGACCTCGGGCGAGCGTCCGCGCTGCGCCCCTTCGCGAGAGAGGTAGGCGATGTGCGCCCGCAGGGGCGCCGCCCGCTCGCCGCCATTGGCAGCGTAGCGCATCTTCACGACCACCCGCCTGGCGGCGACAGACGGCTGCCGTGTTCGACCAGCCGACCCTTTGGCGAAGTGCGCCCGCACGCTTGGCTGACGGGGTTTGGGACCGGAGGCGCGAGGCTGGCGCGTCGCCTGCCGCACGGCGGCGCGTACCCCCTTGAGCTTCGGCGGCCTGTCAGCGGGCGGCTTGCCAAGCCTCGGTTCGAATTCGTTGTCGCGCGTCGCCATGATGACGAGCATCATCATCGGCGGCGTGGCGATTTCCACCGCTTGCACCCTCACAACGAAACGCAGCGCATGCACTGCAAGCGAGACGCTAATCCACGGTGCAAAGATCTATGTGCAGACAGGGCTGTAAGGCCCGCAGCACGGCACGTGCTTTATCTTGCATTCCACCGCACCCTCCCCCTCCACCGCACTCCGCAATCTACCCACCCCTCCACCGCAATCCACCGCCCGCTCTCACTTTGCCGCACACCACTGCAGGAGAGGCCCGGCATCCAGCTGGGGAATGACAGCAACGAGAGCGACAAGCGCCGCTCTCGCCGCGCCCGCGTCAGGCCATCATCTCGTCCTCGCGGTTGAGGTCACCGGCGACCAGAAGCATGGCGTCCAGCTCGGCCTTGATCGTGCGCGCCTCTTCGACATCCGCAGTTCCGCGCAATTCGGCACGCAGTTCCTCGATGTGGCGCTCGATCGTGAAGGTCTTCGTGAACATCGTCGTCTCCTGTGTTTGAAGGACGATGCCGGCGGGCGGGCGTGATGGAGCGGGTCAAGGGATCGCGCCCAGGCGCGACCGCGCAGCGGCGATGGGGGTCACGATTTTTTTGGCTCTTCCGCCAAAAAACTCGTGGGGCCCCGTCGTCCCTTGAGGCGATCCATCACGCCCGGCACACTGCAATGACCTGAGCAACCAATTCCCGTTCCGCACGAAATCGGAAACGGTCTGCATGGACAGTCACGGACACGCCGACCGTCAGGGCGGCCAACAGACATGAAGGCTGCAAGGAGCCTGCGCACCGGATCTTTCCGGTGCTGCATGGCGGGAAGCGCCGTCGAGCGTCTGGCGGCGCGAAGCGCCCGCAGGG
>Ga0138256_10002167_pt1 | contig 21189 bp, 17 predicted proteins | sample KNB2016incub_MG_FD_105486 | JGI IMG/M metagenome (GOLD analysis project Ga0138256, IMG submission 105486) | Active sludge microbial communities from wastewater in Klosterneuburg, Austria - KNB2014incub_MG | ecosystem: Engineered > WWTP > Activated sludge > Unclassified | place: Austria... | reverse complement strand
ATAACTTGTATGTGTATCCGGTACCAAACCAGGGAGTGTTCAATGTTAGGTTCTATAACCAAGCAAATGAGCAGGTAACGGTAAGGGTATTTGATGCGAAGGGAGCAGAAGTGTACAGTAGAAAAGTATTGACAACAATACCATACACGACTATCAACGTAGATCTATCGACGAATCAACCATTGGCAAACGGTACATATATTGTTGACATCCGTGGGGCGGATGGAAGACTGATGGGAAGTAGGAAGATAATAGTATATAACAGATAATCTAAAATCTAAAATCTAAAATCAAAACCCCGTCTCGCTTTATGCGAGACGGGGTTTTTTATATTATCATCAAACCTTGCGGATCTTTTGCAAATAGATAAGCATCGTTTTCTACAAATCCATTCGATTTTATTTCAACCGCATTCGCTTTCCAAATTTTAAAGGATAATTAATTATTTATTTATGCTCTCCGAAAATTTCCCGTAATGTATCGGCTATCTCACCCAAAGTGCATTTGTTCTCTACAGCTTCTACAACAGTTGGCATTATATTTTCTCCGCTGCTTGCTTTGTCATTTAAGCCCTGTAGTATCTGGTCACATTTAGCATGATTACGGTTGCTACGGAGTTTCTGCAATTTTTCCGTTTGTAAAACTCTGATATTGTCATCAACTTTTAGAATAGGAATTTTCTCAGTTTCTGCTGATTGAAATTGATTGACGCCAACAATTATTTTTTTGCCGCTTTCAATATTTCGCTGATATTCATAAGCACTTCTTGCAATCTCATCCTGAATGAATCCTTGTTCTATAGCAGCAACACTTCCGCCCATTGCGTCAATTTTCCCAATTAGTTTATACGCAGCTTGTTCAATTTCATTAGTTAATGATTCAATAAAATAGGAACCTGCTAATGGATCAGCAGTTTCGGCAACTCCGCTTTCAAAAGCAACTAATTGTTGTGTTCTTAAAGCAATCTTAGCTGCTTCTTCAGTTGGAAGACTTAAAGCCTCATCGTATCCGTTAGTATGTAAAGATTGTGTGCCGCCCAATACCGCAGCTAATGTTTGAATAGTAACTCTTGAAATATTATTTAGAGGTTGTTGTGCAGTTAATGTACTGCCGCCTGTTTGAGTATGAAAGCGCAACATCATTGCTTTGGGATCAGTTGCACCTAGATCTTTCATTATCTGTGCCCACATTTTTCTAGCAGCTCTGAATTTGGCAACTTCTTCAAACAAATTATTGTGGGCATTAAAAAAGAAAGAAAGCCTTTTGCCAAATACATTAATGTCTAAACCTTTCTTTAATGCAGCTTGTACATATGCTTTGCCATTTGCTAAAGTAAAAGCAATTTCCTGAACGGCTGTACTGCCTGCTTCTCTGATATGATATCCTGAAATAGAAATCGTATTCCATTTTGGAACTTCTTTACTGCACCACTCAAAAATATCTGTGATAATTCGCATGGAAGGTTTGGGGGGATAAATGTAAGTTCCTCTCGCAGCATATTCTTTTAGAATGTCATTTTGAATTGTGCCTGTTATTTTTTTCAGGTCAGCACCTTGTTGTTTTGCTAACGCAACATAGAATGCCAATAAAATATAACCGGTTGCATTAATGGTCATGGAAGTGGAAACGTCTTCCAGTTTTATTCCATCAAAAAGTGTTTGAACATCTTCAATACTATCAATAGCAACGCCTACTTTACCAACTTCTCCTTCGGCTAATGGGTGATCGCTGTCATATCCAATTTGTGTAGGTAAATCAAAAGCAACACTTAATCCACTTACTCCTTGTGATAACAAATAGTGATATCGTTTATTACTTTCTTCTGCTGTACTGAAACCAGCGTACTGACGCATTGTCCAAAGCCTTCCTCTGTACATATTGCTTTGAACACCTCTGGTATATGGGAATGTGCCAGGTAAGTAATCGTTTATATTATTGAAGTCAGCAGGAACGTCGCTACTTGTATAAAGCGGTTTAACTTCTATGCCCGAATCAGTATATTTCTTATTTTCTTCTGACATATCAATCGTTTAATTGCAGTGGATTCAATACCGTATTAATTCATTATTTTTTTTGCTTCAAAGTTTAACGCCTGCAACACCAGTTCATGTAAGGCGCCATTTGGTTGGGCCATTAACACTTCCAGTATTTTTTTGTTTAAGTCGGCTGCAGATGCAGTTGGAGGTAAAGTAGCTGCCACCTGATTAATGATCATAATATTTTGCTCTTTGAGATTTCTTACTGAATCCCAGCTAACAGGGCTTACATAAAGTTGCTGTGTACTATTGTACTCAAATTCATGTTTTATGTTTTCAGTCAAAATGATTTTCATTTCAAGAGCTGAAATTCCAGGTTGATTCAATCTGCTAATAAGGTTTGGTAGTGCTACTCTTTCAGCGAGTAAAACCAGTCTTTCATAAGCCTGCAAACGTAGTCCTGTACTGTCATATTTTGGGCCCGTATTCTCAGTTACAGTTTCTGGTTTTTTGAAAACAGCATAAAGGGCTATTGCTACAGCAACGACAGCTACAATAAGGCTAAGTATTGAAAGATCCATGGATATTAATTTATTTGCTGCAAAAATAGGTTGATTGAGCGTAGTTTACGCTGCAATATTCTATCAGCGGTCTTGTTAAAATTCCGTACTTCGAAACTGTAAATTATGTGGCAGGAAAAAGAATAATTATTTTTGCAACATGGAAAATACAATTACATCTCCAGTAGCACTAACAGAAGGAGCATTGGCTGAAATAAAAAGATTGACGACCGTGGAAGGGTTTGATACAACTCAGCGTTTGAGAGTTGGAGTGAAGGGTGGAGGATGTTCTGGGATGACTTATTTGCTTGGCTTTGATCAGCCGACAGAAAATGATAAACATTTTGAAGTAGAAGGAATAGGCTGCATAATGGACAAGTCGCATGAAATGTATTTGTTGGGAATGCAGGTGGATTGGCAAGATGGATTAAACAACCGTGGATTTACTTTCAAGAACCCTAATGCAAGTACAACCTGCGGATGTGGAACAAGCTTCGCAGTTTAATAACCGTAAAATAATCGTAAATAAAAAATCAAGACGTTGCTATTGTAACGTTTTTTTCTTGGAGAAGTAATTAAAGGTATCTTGCTTTTATAATTGAGATATGATGGTTAACATGGCCAGCAACAATAAATCCAATTGCTAAAACAGAAACAGGATTACCGCTGGCTATGCCAGTAGCATTCAGTTGGTCTTCATCAAATGAATTAAAAAGAATTTCTGTAGAACGACGAAGAGCATTGAATTCTTCAATCAAATCATCCCATTTTCTTTTATCGGTCTTTGCATTGTCTGCATATGTGTTTTCGTCAAATCCCGGAAGAGGTGTTTCGTCCTTTCGGGCAAAGCGAAGTGCTCTGTATGTAAACACTCTTTCTCCATCAATAATATGTTGAATAATTTCTTTTATAGACCATTTGCCTTCGGCATAGCTGAATTCTCTTTTTTCAACTGGTAGTGATTCAAAAAAAGTATTGAACAAAGCCGTTTGATTTCTTAGGGCTTCCGTTAAATCATTTTCTTTAACAGCATTGATATAGCCATGAAACCATTCAGGTGCTGTAGATAAATCAGGTCTGGACATATTAAATTATTGTTTTGGTAAAGGAGCTCCAACCGCAATATCGCAACGGTGTCCTGGTTTTCCATGTTCAGGGTTCATGCCTGCAGTAACTGGTGCAGCAGGTGTAGTAGATGCAGGCAACAATGGAGTAACTGGAGCACCGGGATTAGTTGTTGCTGGTTGCTGAACTGTTTTAACTTCAGCAGGTTTGCTATCTAACGGAGCGCCAACAGCAATATCACAACGATGACCGGGTTTACCATGTTCAGGATTCATTCCGGCAGCTATTTCTTTTGCTGGCTGGGGATTTGAAATTATTGTTGCAGGTTGTTGACTAATTGCAGGTTTAGATGTTGTTATAGTAGGTGTAGCAGATGGTTGTACTGGGCTATTTAAAGGAGCACCAACAGCAAGATCGCAACGGTGGCCAGGTTTGCCATGTTCAGGATTTAGCCCTGCCGCTGATACGGCGGAATTGGTTTGAACTGGTGTTTGTGTTGTTGATGATGTAGAAACAGGAATTATGCCCGGTGCTGTTATAGTATTTTTGGGTACTGTTCCGTTTGTATCTGGTATTGTAACTGAATTAACAGCTGTTGAATCATTTTTTGGGATATAGATTGTTTCTCCGTTAGAATTACTGCCGCATGCTGTAATAAAACTTATTGCTGCAATCCCAATACATAATGATAAATATTTCATGTGTTAATTTTTGATGAAGCTAGGGTGCAATTTAATCAAGTTTTTTTAGAAATATGGCCGTATGTAATTCAAAAATGCAGTAGGTAGAAAAAAATAGCCCCGTTTTAAACGAGGCTATAAATATGTTATTTGAAATAATATTATTCTTTTGTTTTGCAGAAAACTTAAAATCCTTTTTTAATTGACATGTTTCTCTCACCTTTTAAAGTAGAAGCAAGTTTAACTGCTTCGTAGGCATTAATAATACCACCAGATCTGCTTAACTCACTAAGATCAACCATTTCATCAGTGCCAGGGTTGTTTACTTTAACACCTGGATTTTGAGATGATTTTTCGATAACCATTTTAACTTGTGCTGCACTTAAAGTTGGGAAATACTCAAGTATCATTGCAGCAAGACCAGCAACAACTGGAGATGCCATACTTGTTCCTTGCAAATTCTGGTAAGTGTTTCCACCCGGAACAGTTGCATAAATTTTTACACCTGGTGCAAACACATCAACCTCTTTTTTACCATAGTTAGAAAAGCTTGCAGTAAGCCCCCCTGCTTTAGGATCTCCGCTTGCTCCAACTGTTATCCAGTTGTTTGGTCTGCTTTCGTCAAGCATAATAGGAGTTGGATAGTTGTATGAACTGTCTAGGTTTTTCGCATCATTACCTGCTGCATGAACCATAAGAACTCCTTTGCTTTCTGCATATTTTACAGCATCATCAACCCAATTTTTTTCTGGAGAAAACCCTTTACCAAAACTCATGTTGATTACCTGTGCTCCGTTATCAACTGCATAATGAATCGCTAATGCAATATCTTTATCATGCTCATCACCATCTGGTACTGCACGAAGGGCCATTATTCTTACATTGTCTGCAACACCGTCCATACCTTTGCCATTACCACGGACAGCTCCAATTATACCTGATACATGGGTTCCATGCAATGCTGATTTATTACTCACCATTACATTATTATTCCCATAGAACTTATCGTTGAAATCTTTGTAGTTATCTTTTACAATATCTCCACGATAATTTTTTGGGGCAGTATCAGAAGCTTCCATTTTATTCAGATCAGCTTCGAGTTGATCCATAATTTGCTGATTGGTAATTTCGTTATTGTCATTGCCTTCGCAAATTCTTGTCAGAATATCCTTTACTTTCTTTGCGTCAGCATTTTCTGTTGTAAAGTTTTCAAGATCTTTACAATTATATTCTTCTTTTTTAATTTCTTTGCGGATAACTGAATCTCCAGCTGCCATCATTTTGGACATTCTTCTTATCTGAATTACTTCCATCGGGTTTACATCGCCAACAATTTCCTGCTTTGCTCTTACCCACATTTCATAAAAAAATAATTCTTCACCTGACAATACAGAAGCATCTTTTATATTCTCATATTTAGATTTCATATTATGATAAAACCTCGCAGCTTCATAAGAGTCCTGTTCTACATTTTGGCCGTCGCGGCCACCAATAAAATTCCAGCCATACACATCATCTACATAGCCGTTCTTATCATCATCAATTCCATTTCCAGGTATTTCTTTTGGGTTTTTCCAAAGCACTGATTTTAAATCTTCATGCAGGGTGTCGACACCAGAATCTATAACAGCAACAATTACCGTATTGCTTTTCAATTTTTTTGTTTTTACAAAATTGTATGCTTTATCCATGCTTATTCCATAATAGCCAGAACTAGCCTTGTCCATTAGATGCCATCCTTTGGGTACGTCTTGTGCAAATATTGTGAAGGAAACTAATCCGGCTACAAGGAACAAAGCACAGCTTTTGAAATTTTTGTTCATATGAATTTTTAATTTGTATACAAAATTGGTGTAGGCGTAAAAATAATGATTACCATTCATACATTTTACATAAGTAAACACCCTTTTGCAGGTGATTTTATGCTTTTTTTGACGGACGGTAATACTAATAAGTTGCCTGCTAAGTTTTTACAGTTGTTTTTTATGATTCCTATACATCAAACTTTATTCCTTGGGCCAAGGGAAGAGAAGTGCTATAGTTGATTGTGTTTGTTTGCCGACGCATATACACTTTCCAAGCATCGCTTCCACTTTCCCTACCGCCACCAGTTTCTTTTTCGCCACCAAAAGCCCCACCAATCTCGGCACCAGATGTGCCAATATTGACATTAGCAATACCACAATCGCTTCCGGCATGGGATAAAAATTGCTCCGCCTCACGGAGGTTTAGTGTCATAATTGACGATGATAATCCTTGTGGCACTTCATTTTGAATGGCAATTGCTTCGTCAATCGTTTTATACTTTAATAAATATAGGATGGGAGCAAATGTTTCATGTTGTACAATCTTATACCCGGGTTTTGCTTCTGCAATACAGGGCTTTACATAGCAACCACTTTCAAAACCTGCACCAGATAACACAGCACCTTCAACAACAAAATTTCCACCCTCTACTTTGCATTTTTCAATTGAATCCTGATACATCTGCACGGCATCTTTGTCAATTAACGGACCGACATGATTATTTTGATCTAAAGGATCACCGATGCGTAGCTGTTTGTACGCAGCAACTAATTTATTTTTAACAGTTTCATAAATTTCTTCATGAATGATTAACCTTCTTGTGCTGGTACATCTTTGTCCGGCTGTACCTACTGCACCAAACAATGAACCGAGTATTGCAATATCTAGATCAGCGTCTTTTGTAATAATGATGGCATTGTTTCCTCCTAATTCTAATAAGGCTCTGCCTAATCTTGCCCCAACTGCTGCACTTACTGCTTTCCCCATTCTGGTAGAACCGGTTGCTGAGAGAAGAGCTACTCTTGTATCTGCAGACATCCATTCTCCAACCTCCCTTCCGCCAATTACCAATCCACTCACACCTTCCGGCACATTATTCTTTTTGAACACTTCTGAAATAATATTTTGACAGGCAATGCCACAAAATGGTGTTTTTTCAGATGGCTTCCAAATACAGACATCTCCACAAACCCATGCAAGCATTGTGTTCCAGCTCCAGACTGCTACCGGAAAATTAAATGCGGATATTATTCCCACAATACCTAATGGATGATATTGTTCATACATTCTGTGGCCGGGACGTTCGCTGTGCATTGTTAGCCCATGCAATTGTCTTGATAAGCCTACCGCAAAATCGCAGATGTCAATCATTTCCTGCACTTCGCCCAAACCTTCCTGTAAACTCTTACCCATTTCATAGGAAACTAATTTGCCGAGCGGCTCTTTGTTTTTTCTTAATGCTTCTCCAATTTGTCTTACTATTTCTCCCCGTTGCGGTGCAGGCATCAGCCTCCATGTTTTAAAAGCTTCTTCTGCTTTGCTTACTACTGCTTCATATCCTTCTTTATCAGCGGCAATTACAGAACCAATCTTTTTGCCATCTACAGGAGAGTAGGAGTCAATCTTTTCGCCTGAAGAGTCTTGCCACTTTGTTCCAGTACTTATTCCTTTATTAATTGGTTCTATTCCAAGTGTCTTTAAAAAATCCATAGCTTTTAAATTTGGGTTACAAAGTTATGAATGATGAACCAGACTAAAATAAAAAGGGAATGTGCTTTATAGCACATTCCCTTTAAGAATTTTTCAATAATCATTAAAAAGCCTTTTTAGCATCCTTAATTGTTATTAGATATTTAGTCCAGATATTTTGTTCTTGCATCATTTTATCCATTTTGTTGCGATCAAAATCACCACCACCACCGGATCTTGCTCCACCACCGGATCTTGCTCCACCACCGGATCTTGCTCCACCCCCAGAAGGTCTTCCGCCACTTGCGCCACCTATTCCTCCTCCTTGACCAACACCTTCAGAAGGGATTTCTATTCCTTTTAATTTCCATCCGATGCTAATAACTTTTTTGTTCAAAGAGCCGGATTCTTCAATTACGGAAAGCGGAATTCGGTATTCAATAATTAGCGCATTTAAAGAATCCCAGGAAAAAGCAATATTAATCTTGTTTTCAAGTTTCAACGCCTGGGATACTGGTTCGGGTCCAGTATTCGAAAACCCAAATATATTCATGAACATCAGACTATTGAGCATTGATTCTCTTAGCCTAGTGATTCTTTCTTTTTCAGAAATTAAACCGGTTGGTTTTTCTTCCGCTCTGGTATTACTAAAGGTTAATCCGGATTTAATTGGAAATTCCAAACCGTTTGATTCTTTCTTTTTCCCTTTAGTATCAATGTAAAGATTCATTCCAAATTTGCTCATTTTCATTTGAGAGCCCATTTCTTTTGCAATAAGTGCAATGAAAAGAAATTCATTATCATTATGAATTGCATACTTAATTGAGGTCTCTTTATCTGTAGAAAATGAACTTTCAGGCCATTCATAAACATGACCATCAAAAATATGATGGATATCCAACGTATCGCTATAGAGTAAGGGTTCAGATGATTTTGCAAGAATAGACCAGTGTGATAAAATTGCTACTACAAACAGGTTGATCGCTATTTTTCTCATAAAAAAAGTATTTGTTTTCAGATTAGACGTAGTTTTAAAAATAACCTTTTGGTATCAGTTTTTTTTTTATTCTAATGCTTTTTTGTCAACCTGGAAGCTCGATTCCCAGCCCTTATAGATTGAACTCAATTCCTGCTGAAAACCATTTGCCAGGCATTTGTGAGCCCAATAGGTCACTATACTTTTTGTCGAAGACATTATCTGCTTGTACGAATAACTTTCCTTTTTCGTTTGGCAAAAGATATCCAAGTTTGGCATTTAGAATGAAATATGATGGAGTAATCTCAGCACCTATTGATGCAGCTTTTCTTTCGTTTCTGTTTTTATACAATCCTCCGGCTGAGATGAAAAAAGATTTGATTGTATAAACTACATTAAAGTTGACAAGATGTTTTGCATGGGATGAAATATAGAAAGAAGGAATGCTGTCTTTATTTTTTGAATTCAACCATGTGTATCCAAACATGAAATTCAATATAGACGAAATGGCTATTTTCTTTGAATAAACGGCATCAATCTCAATTCCGGTTGTTTTAACACTTTCCACATTTTTAGCTAATGAATAAGAACCTGTTGGGATTAGGTTTACTTTTCTCGGCATATCGCTGTATGGAGTAGGGGCATAGTCAATTAATCCTTTATGGTCTCTGTAAAAGAAAGTTGTACTAAGCTGAAAGTTTTTATTGAAGTGATAATCAGCACCGATTTCAAAATTCAAGGATTCTTCAGGCTTTAGAGCTGGATTTCCAATTGTTCCACTTGTTACCAATGCTTTATTATAATTGTTGAAACGTTCAGTAAAGTCTGCATCTCGAATCGATTTGCCAGCAGAAGACCTGATGGTTAATGCTGAGGGTGTCCATGCAAAATTTATTTGTGGAACAAGCACTGCACCGTAACGTTCGTCCCAATCGAGTCGTAAGCTTTCATTCAGAAAAATATTTTCAGCAAATTGCTGACGGAAGATTGTATAAAATGCGCCATGTGCTATACTGTGATTTCCTCTGTCGTTCGACTCAATCTTTTTATTAATAAATTGTACACCAGGTGTTATACTATATTTCTTATTTATATGCCAGTTATAATATACTTGTGCTGTATATAAATTTGATCTGTTGTCATTTGGAATGGAAGCAGGGCGAAACCAAAACTGATCTCTTAGATTTTTATAACCAAGGTCAATGTTCAATAAACCATTTTTTGTTTTTTTATTGATGTTCAATTGACTCCAGACTGAGTTTACTTTTTCATTTGCAGTATCGCTGGCAAATGTTGTAAAAAAATTCTGTGCATTGAAGTCTCTAAAATCAGCAGCAGCACGGATGCTTGCTCTCCAGTTATTTTTAAACTGATGTGAGAAGGCAATACTGGCTGTTGTTAAATGAAAAAAACCTGAAGTTCCTCTTAATTGTTCACCTTTGGCATTATTGGTATTTACTCCGGCAGAAAAAGAAGAGTTGTTTTTTGCATATTGAAAATGTGTACCTGCATTCAACAAATTATTTTCTCCGACAGTAAGATTTGTACGAAGTTTTTTATTGTTACTGATTTTCCCGGCAAATGTTTTAGTAATAATATTAATAACACCACCAACAGCTTCTGATCCATAAATGGCAGAGGCTGCTCCCTTTAAAACTTCAATTCTTTCAATTTCGGATGGATGGATTGGTACATAACTATTAAAATGTCCGGTAATCGGGTCATTCAATTTTACTCCATCAATAATTACTAATACTTGCTGAAAAGTTCCTCCTCTTAATATTATATTGCTCTGTGCGCCTTGCGGCCCTCTTTGTTGTACTTCTATTCCTGGAATATAGCGTAGCAATTCATCAATAGAGTTTACAGGAAGTGAGTAAAATGTTTCTCCTTTAATGGTAGTTATATTTCTTCCTGTTTCTTTTTGTTGTTGTTCTAAAAGACTAGCTGTAATTGTTATGTTGCTTAACTCAATATCTTTTTCCTGGGATAAAGCCTTTGTAGATACGAAAACTAGCATCATCCAAAAAGACAATTGCTTTGCGAATTGCATACAGTTTATTTTGGTCGCAAAAATAGTGGATGATTGGAATGTTTATTAGATGATTTATGTAATGACAGGGAAGTGACAATTAATACTGTTCACTCTCATTTGGAAAATCGTTTGATTTTACATCTTTAATATACTGTTGTACTGCGGCGGTGGCCTGTTCAGCAATATTCGAATATTGTCTTAAAAAGCGGGGTTTGAATTCGGTATTTATACCCAGCATATCATGCATTACAAGTACCTGTCCGTCACAATCGCCACCGGCTCCAATGCCAATTGTAGGAATTGAAATACTTGCTGAAACTTCTTTTGCCAGAGTTGCAGGAATTTTTTCCAATACGATTGCAAAACAACCGGCATCTTCTAAAAGCTTAGCATCGTTTCTTAATTTATTGGCCTCTTCTTCTTCTTTTGCTCTTACGGTGTAAGTGCCGAATTTATAAATGGATTGTGGTGTAAGTCCAAGGTGTCCCATCACAGGAATTCCAGCGGATACAATTTTTTTGATTGACTTCAATACTTCTTCACCGCCTTCAAGTTTTATAGAATGTGCACCAGATTCTTTCATTATTTTAATAGCAGATGCTAATGCAATATCTGAATTGGATTGATAAGAACCGAAGGGCAGATCTACTACAACGAGGCTACGATTAACTGCCCGAATAACAGAGGAAGCATGATATATCATCTGGTCTAATGTAATTGGCAAAGTAGTTTCATGGCCAGCCATTACGTTAGATGCAGAATCGCCAACAAGTATAACATCAATGCCTGCACCATCAATTATTTTTGCAAAAGAATAGTCGTAGGCTGTAAGCATACCTATCTTTTCGCCAGCCGCTTTCATCTTTTGCAGTGTATGCGTCGTAACTTTTTTTATTTCTTTATTAACAGGCATTCAATTATTTTTAGGGATATAAATGTAAGTAAAATCAAATTTCGATATTACTGAGCCTTACTTCATCATATAAATTATGAACTAATCCATCCGCCAGCCCTATTTTAGGAACAAAGATTTCTTCGGCATCAGACCATCGCATTACATTAATATAAATTAGTAGCGCAGGCACAATTACGTCAGCTCTGTCTTCTCTTAGTTTGTACATGCTGATACGCTGCGTTACAGAAAGGTTGCTAAATTCTTTATAATAATCTCTCAATACATCGAGTGACAGAGATTTCCCTTCTTTTCTTTTTGATATGGAAAATATTTTATTAATGTTTCCTCCCGAACCTATTGCAGTTACATGATGATAACCTTTCGTTTTTTTAGTTATACATTCTTTCATTTCATCCCATGTGGCTTCAGTAACTTGATTTTTTAGCAACCGGATAGTACCGATATTGAATGATTCTTTAAACACTAATTTATTGTCGCTAAAGAAAGTTAGCTCAGTGCTTCCTCCACCAACATCCACATAGAGGTAAGATTCTTCGTCAGTTAAATTTTCTGCTATATGATTTTCATAAATAAAAGAAGCTTCTTCATTGCCACTGATGACTTGTATTTCGATTCCGGTTTCTGCTTTTACTTTTTTAATTATTTCTGCGGCATTTGCAGCATCCCGCATGGCAGAAGTGGCACAGGCTTTCCAATGCTTTACGTCATACACATCCAATAATAATTGGTAAGATTTGATGGTCTTAATTATTTTATCCACCTTGGCCGGTGGAATTTCTCCCTTGTCAAATACATCGAAACCGAGCCGTAAAGGAACTCTTACTAATACTACTTTGATAAACTCTTTTGTACCCTGTGGGCCTGAGATAACATCAGTAATCAGTAATCTTGCTGCGTTGCTTCCAATATCAATTGCTGCTAATCTCACGTCGGATTTTTGTTTTATTATACAGGTAATTGTATGTTTCTACCTGCGATCGGATTTTCTTTTTCGTTGTTCTTACATACTCGTTACTCAACTCATTGTCAAGCCATCTTGCTTTCACATTATCTTGTAACTGTATATCAAGAATGTCAATCAGTTCCTTTTTTAATTCATTGTTCCAGATGGGACAGGTGGCTTCCATTCTATGTTCAAGATTTCTTGTCATCCAGTCTGCCGAAGATAAAAAAACTTTTTCTTTACCCCTGTTGTGAAAGACCCACACTCTTGCATGTTCCAGGTATTCATCAATAATACTTATTGCCCGTACAGGCTTTTCATATTTTTTATTTTCAGTTAACATACAAAAAACACCTCGAATGATTAATTTGATTTGTACGCCAGCTTTAGCTGCTTCATACAATTTTAAAATCATTTCTTCATCAGAAAGTGAGTTCATTTTAAGGGTTATAGCAGCTGGCTTTTTCTTGTTGGCTTGTCTTATTTCTTCATTAATCAGTTTTGTCATTTCCTGTTTTACAAAACCGGGACTTGGAATTATTGTTTTACATTCCCTAAGAAAGTGCATGCCAGATTTCGGCTGTTCCAGAAAATTGAAGATTCTGTTTATGTCAGCCATTATTTTTTGATTGGAGGTTAGTAAACAATGGTCGCCGTAAACTTTGGCTGTTTTTTCATTGAGGTTTCCGGTACTGATAAAGCCATATAAAATGAATTTATGATCCTTTGTTTTCTTTTTAATCAGGCAAATTTTTGAATGCACTTTTAACTCTGGAATTTCAATTAAGACTTTGGCGCCTTCTTCTTCCAGCCTATTTTTCCATTCTATGTTTGCTTCTTCTTCAAATCTGGCTCTAAGTTCCAGCATTACAATTACTTCTTTTCCGTTGCGAACAGCATTAATTAATGCATTCACAATTTTAGATTGCGACGCAAGACGGTAACAGGTAATTTTTATTGTTGTTACATCAGGGTCAAATGCCGCTTCCCGTATAAGATCAATTAATGGAAGAAAAGAATGATAGGGGAAATGAAGTAATACATCTTTTTTGAGTATAACATCTGAAACCCTATTGTCTGTAAGTTGGGGATGGTCAAATGGTTTTTTGCGTTGTTTTTTATCTTTAAATACCTGATCAGGAAAATCCATAAAGTGCCGGTAATTATGAATACGACCACCTGGAATCAGGTTATCTCTTTTCGAGAGGTTTAATCTTCTGATAAGGTATTCCAACAATCCCGGATCCATTTCTCTATCATAAACAAAACGAACAGGTTTTCCTTTTTTTCTGTTTTTAATTCCCTTCTCAAGTTTCTGAATTATATTCATCGAAACATCTTCGTCTATATCAATTTCTGCATCTCTAGTTACTTTAAAAATATGCGAAGAATATTGGTCGTAACCGAAGTAAGAAAAAATTTCTGGAAGGCTTGCACGGATAATGTCTTCCAGTAAAATGATATGATGTTCATCTGGATTAGGAGAAGGGAGGATGGTAAATCTGCCAAGAGCTCGGCTAGGAATTTCAATCAATGCATATTTTCTTTTTAATGCACTTTCTTTTTTCCACATTACCACTGCTAGGTAAATAGATTTATCTCGTAATACAGGAAAATCAGGAATACTTTCAATCATTAAAGGGATTACATCAGAACTCACTTCTTCTTCATAATGATTTAGAACAAACTGTAGTTGTTCGCTGTTTAATTCCTTTTCTGTTCGTAAGTATATTTTTTGTTCTGTCAATAGATGCTTTACGTCTTCCCAAATCCGGTTAAATTCACCTTGTTGATTTAATACCGTCATTTGTATTTCATCAATGATCTGTTGCGGGTTATTTTCCAGATGCATTTTTGCTTTGCTTCCCAATTGTATCATCCGGCGAAGTGTGGCTACTCTCACTCTGAAGAATTCGTCCATATTGTTAGAAAAAATGCCGAGAAACCTAATTCTTTCACGAAGGGGAACTGATGCATCTGCAGCTTCTTGTAATACTCTTGCATTAAATGAAAGCCAGCTGATATCTCTTGCAATTAATTTTCTTTTGTCGTGGTGCGCCATAAAAGGTTAGTTATTCCGTTGTTGGTGAAATTACGAAATGCAAAAAAATCGGAGTATTAAGTTTTTTGAGTCCTGTTACTTCTTTTTAGCAGCTTCAATAATTGAAGTGGTAGAAAATCCTTCAAGAATCGGGTTGATTACTACACGGCCACCATTTGCAATCACCTCTTTGGCTCCTGCAATTTGCTCAACAGTATAATCGCCGCCTTTTATTATTACGTCTGGCAGTATGGTTTTTATTAATTCAAGTGGAGTGTCTTCTTCAAATAACACAACTGCATCAACCATGAGTAATGCGGCAAGTACTATTGACCTTGATTCGTTATTATTAACAGGACGAGTTTCGCCTTTTAATCTTTTTACAGAACTATCTGCATTTAAGCCTACAATTAATATATCTGCTTCTTTTGCAGCAGTGGATAAAGAAACAATATGTCCCTTATGAAGAATGTCGAAGACTCCATTGGTAAAGGCAATCGTTTTACCCAATAATCTCCATTGAGCTACTTCTTTGGTAATTTGCTCAATATCTAATATTTTATTCTGTATTAAGTCGGCTTTCTGCAAGTTGTTTTCTTTTATTATAATAGGGAATAGCTACAAAGCTAAATAATCCTCCAATGAGTATGACTGCCGTTTGTGCCAACCATAAGATCCAGCCGAATGCAAGTGCTATTCCTTCATTTAAACCATACAAAAGCATGGTTTTTTGAATAAGCCATGCATAAGCTCCGATACCGCCCGGTGTAATTATCATGCCGATACTACCAGCCGACAGGACGGTGAATGCTTCTTTGATTCCATAATGTTCAGTTTCCTGTAAAGCCATAAATCCAAAATAACCGCCCATCAGATATATTGTCCAGATTAGAATTGTAAGAATTACAAATTGTCTTCTTTTCTTAAGATATCTGATTGCTGAAAACCCTTGTATAATGCTTCGAATTATTTTTTTGAATAATAACTTTAGGTCAGTCAGACTTTTTTTCTTTTTTATCATCCAGATGATAAGAATTATTAAAAGAACTCCAAGGATGATTAAACCAAACATCAACCCAGTATTTTTTTTATTTTCTCCGCTTTCAGGTGAGGAAAAGAAAGTGTTAATCAGTTGGGTATAAAGATGTGGTTGAATGAGTAGTGTGATTGCAAATACTACTAATAATGTAAAGGCATCTATTATTCTTTCAAGTATGATTGTTCCTATTAGCTTATCCGCCGGAATCTTTTCATAACGAGCTAGAACGGTACATTTTAAAACTTCGCCTAATCTTGGTACAGCCTGATTAGCAAGATAACCAATCAAGACTGCAAAAAATGTGTTGGATATAGAAGGTTTATAGCCAAGTGGTTCAATCAATAGTCGCCAGCGAATAGCTCTTATAAAATGACTTAATAACAAAAGACCGAATACTGGAATAAGCAGCCAATACCTTGCTGTTTTTAATGCAGACTTAATATGTGATTTATCATCGGCGGATAAGTCTTTGATTGACCACCAGACCAAAAAAATACCTAAGCCTAAAAAAAAGCAGTATTGTAATATGGTACGTAACCGTTTATTCATGAATTCGAAAATAACTCTATGTTATTAAATAATTATAATTAGTTCAGTTGATTAATCGAATAATAACATATTATCTATCAATCGGATCTCATTGTCGTAGGCGGCAATAAGTGCAATTGTCTTTTTGCTGTCAGTCCAATCTTCAATAGTTTTTAAGGTTGCACTATCTGCTATTTCTACATAGTCAACTTTAAAGCCGACTTCTTCAAGCATATCTACTGCTTGTTTCCTTAAAAATGATGGAGAGATTTTGTCAACATTGCTTTTGATAAACGATAATGTTTGAAAAATTGCAGGAGCATTACGTCGTTCGTTTTCATTAAGCCTCATGTTCCGGCTGCTCATAGCAAGCCCATCCTTTTCCCGAAGGGTAGAACAGATGGTAATAGCTACTTTTTCTTTCAGCCCAATAAGTTCAATCAATTTGGTTATTACCATACACTGCTGAAAGTCTTTTTGTCCTAGGTAAAGATTGTCTGGCAATACAATTTTTAGCAAACGGTCTACAACCATGCACACACCTTGGTAATGTCCGGGACGAAATGCGCCTTCCAATATTTTTTCAAGGTTACCTAAGTCATATTTTTTTTCAATAGTAAGACCTTTTGGATAAATTTCTTCCACTGAAGGAAGAAAAAGAACATCGCATCCTGCCTTCTCTAATTGCAAAATGTCTTGCTTAATGGTAATTGGATATTTATCAAAATCAGCCGCATTGTTGAACTGAGTAGGGTTTACAAATATGCTGCAAACAGTAATATGGTTAACCTTTTTTGAAGCATTGATCAAAGAAATATGCCCATTATGTAATGCTCCCATAGTTGGAACAAATCCCAGTTTTAGGCTCTTTTCTCGTTGTTTATCAAGCCAGATTTGTAAAGCCCCGGCCTTTTTAAATAATATCATTGATGAGGTAAGTTAGTGTTGATAATTCTTAAATCGCCATTTTAGCCTTAAAATAGTTACCTTTGCCACCTTTTAACAAAGCGGATAAACTAAACGAGACGCAAATGTCAGCAAAGAAAAGAATTTTATTTATCGCCAACGAAATGTCTCCCTACCTTGAATTGACAGAGTTTTCTGAAATTGTCAACAAATTAGCAATCAAGGCAAATGATAATAATTTTGAAGTACGGTGTATTATGCCCCGTTTCGGTACTATTAATGAACGCAGGCACAGGCTCCACGAAGTAGTAAGGCTTTCAGGAATTAATGTTTCTGTAGATAACGATGATATTCCATTGCAGATTAAGGTAGCTTCTTTGCCAAGTGCAAGGTTGCAGGTTTATTTTCTGGATAATGAAGAACTGTTTAAAAGAAAGTTTCATTTTCATGATGAGAATGAAAAATGGTATGATGACAATGGCTTAAGAACAGTTTTTTATTGTAAAGGCGCATTAGAAACAGTAAAAAAATTCGGATGGCCTCCAGATATTATTCATTGCAGTGGCTGGATGACAGGACTTATTCCCGCATACTTAAAAACGGTATATAAAAAAGAACCAGTTTTTGCTCATAGTAAGATTGTATATACAATTGGGCAAAATACTTTTAAAGAAAAGCTGGGAGCCAAATTTTTAAAGGAGGCATTGATACATGCTTCTTTAAAAGATAAAGACTTGGAGCCGTTTAAAGAAACAACGAATACTGCAATGTTTCGTGGTGGCGCCACTTATGCGGATGCAATTACATTTGGCGCAGAAAAAATAGATAAAAAACTGCTTGAAGAGTTTTCTAAAGTAAGAGGTAAAAAGACACTTACTTACACGGAAGATGGAGATTTAACAGACTATTTACAACTCTATAACGACCTTGCGAGCAAATAAAATCACTAACCCGGACATAAATCTACTTTGTGAAGAACAGATATTTCTTTTTAAACTTGATAGCAATCGTTGCCACGGTTGCTATTGTATTTTCAGCTTGCAGAAAAATTAATGAATCCACAGAACTTGGGGGCAGTTTAATACCTCCTGTGGATGGTATTAATACATTCGATACATTAATAAATGTACAGACCTTCAATGATACATTTGGGTTTTTGACCGACTCGCAGTATCTAGATAAGAACCAGGAATTTTTCCTTGGAAAGATCAATAACGATCCATTTTTTGGGAAAACTGATGCAAGGATGTTCTTTGAGCTGAAGCCTTTGATTTATCCTTATAGTTTTGGTAATGCACATCCGGATAGTTTATTTATAGACTCGGTAGTGTTGGTAATGGATTATATTGAAACATATGGAGATACGAACACAGTTCAAACTGTGAATGTTTATGAGATGGATCAGCTTCCAGCTAATAATTTTAATGTAGATTCTAATTACTTAATAAGAAAGGAGCATTTTACATATTCTAGCTTGTTGGGATCAAAATCTTTTGCTCCAAAATCGCTGAAAGATTCTGTGAAAGCATTCAACGACACTAGTGCAAGTCAATTAAGAATCCGGCTTGATAATAGTTTCGGAACAAGATTATTGTCTTATGACTCCTCCCAAAATACCTTGAATGGCGCTTATTCAAGTGACTCTGCATTTAAGTCTAATCTCAAAGGATTTGCCGTGCGGTCTATGAGTTCAGGTGATGCTGTAATGGGATTTAATTTAAATGGAGCCAATACTAAGCTGGCCATTTATTATCGTTATGACAAAAGAGTAGTGTCTACTACACCAAATATTCAAACTACAGTTGCTTATTTTTCTTTCGTTGGTTCGTTATGCGCTGCTGCTAATTATGTACAACGGGATTATACCGGTACGCCAGTTGAAGCATCCGTTGGCGGAACAGTTTCTGATCAGATTGTCTATATTCAAACTACACCGGGTACTTTTGCAACAATCAAAATACCAGACCTAGCATTAATAGGTAATAGGGTTATACATAGAGCTGAGTTGATTGTAGAACAGTTGTATGACATAAGTGATAGCACATTCAGAGCTCCAGATTTACTTTATTTAGATGCTTCGGACCCAAGCATAACGGCAGCTTATAAATACAGAACAATTCCATACGATTTAGCCATAGATAATACAGGAGGCTTAAATCTATTGAGCTTTGGAAGTCTTCCTACAATGGATGTTGATGGCGGAGGAAATAAAATAAGAGTTTGGAAGTTTAATCTGTCTCGGTATGTTCAGCATATTTTAACCGGAGCACAATCATTATACAATCTCCGTCTTTTTGCTCCTTTCTCATTTTTAGAGCAGTATGGCTTACCTCCTGGAGCTGATTTAACGATCCCGGTAAATATAAATTCATCTGTAGCGAAAGGCAGAGTGAGGGTAGGTGGTGGAAATCATCCAACACAGCGAATGAGGCTACGACTTGTGTATTCTAAACTTTAACGATAGTTATCAAGATATGTTTAAAAGTCCGTTTTCTTATGAAAGCGGACTTTTTTCATTGTGAGCTCACCCTTATCTTTGCCGCCTAAAAATTATATTCATGTCTTATTTATTTACTTCTGAATCTGTTAGTGAGGGACATCCTGATAAAGTAGCTGATCAGATTTCTGATGCCTTAATCGATAATTTTCTTGCATTTGATCCACAATCAAAAGTGGCTTGCGAAACGTTGGTTACTACTGGTCAGGTTATTTTAGCTGGCGAAGTAAAATCAAAAGCTTACCTAGATGTACAAGAAATTGCCAGAGGTGTTATCCGTAAGATTGGTTACACTAAGAGTGAGTATATGTTTGAAGCAAGTAGTTGTGGAGTTTTATCTGCTATTCATGAGCAATCATCCGATATAAACCAAGGTGTAGACAGAAAGAAAAAAGAAGAGCAGGGTGCAGGTGATCAGGGAATGATGTTCGGCTATGCTACTAATGAAACAGAAAACTACATGCCATTGGCATTAGATCTTTCTCACAAATTATTGATTGAATTAGCTGCACTGAGAAGAGAGAATAAGCAAATAAAGTATTTACGTCCGGATGCAAAAAGCCAGGTTACATTAGAATATGATGATAACAATAAGCCAGTTCGCATTGATGCCATTGTTATATCAACTCAGCATGATGATTTTGATTCAGAAGCAAGAATGTTAGCGAAGATTAAAGATGATATAATCAAGATTCTTATTCCAAGAGTAAAGTCTAAGTATAAAAAGTTTGCAAAGCTTTTTAATGAGAATATTAAGTATCACATTAACCCAACAGGTAAGTTTGTAATTGGTGGGCCACATGGCGATACTGGATTAACAGGCCGTAAGATCATTGTTGATACCTATGGTGGAAAAGGTGCTCATGGCGGTGGAGCTTTCAGCGGAAAAGATCCTTCTAAGGTTGACCGTTCTGCTGCATATGCTACAAGACACATTGCTAAGAATCTGGTTGCCGCAGGTGTGGCAGATGAAGTACTGGTGCAGGTATCTTATGCAATTGGTGTTGCGCAACCAACTAGTATAAATGTTAATACATACGGCACTGCAAAGGTTAAATTAACTGATGGGCAGATCGGAAAAATGGTAGAAAACCTTTTTGATATGCGTCCTTACTTTATTGAACAACGTTTTAAACTAAGAACTCCTATTTATAGTGAAACAGCTGCTTATGGTCATATGGGTCGTAAGTCAGAAGTTGTAGAAAAGAAATTTACATCTCCCGATGGAAAAACAATTGTAAAAAAAGTTGAATTGTTTACCTGGGAGAAATTGGACTATGTGCCGAAAGTGAAAAAAGCTTTTGGGTTGAAATAAACAGTCTCGTAAATCCTTAATAGATTTTGAAACCTGAGAGAATTAAAGTCTTTCAGGTTTTTTGTTTTACTTGTTTCTATACCTCAGTGGCAAAACCATTAATTTTGAAATGTGAAAAATTACAGACAACAACAAAGACCAAAGAAAAATACTCTTGTTATAGGACGCAATGCTGTACTAACAGCTATGCAAAGTGGTCAACAATTAGATAGGATTT
>Ga0138256_10002166_pt1 | contig 21189 bp, 22 predicted proteins | sample KNB2016incub_MG_FD_105486 | JGI IMG/M metagenome (GOLD analysis project Ga0138256, IMG submission 105486) | Active sludge microbial communities from wastewater in Klosterneuburg, Austria - KNB2014incub_MG | ecosystem: Engineered > WWTP > Activated sludge > Unclassified | place: Austria... | reverse complement strand
GCTCGACCGCCTCGCCGGCGAGCCGATCGACATCTACGTCGGGGACCGTCGCTTCGCCGAGGGCGAGGTGGTAGTGCTCGGCGAGCACTTCGGCGTGCGCATCACGCGCATCCTCTCGAAGAAGGCGATCGCCGAGGCCGCGGCGTGACCTTCAGTTCCCTCGTCGGCGTCGCGCTGACCCTCGCCCTCGTCCTCGGCCTCCTCGCTGTCACCATGCGCCTGTTGCGCAAGGTGTCGCAGGGGGGGACGCTCGGACGCAGCAAGGGGGGCGTGCCGCTCGAGGTCGTACAACGCATCGCGTTAGGCCCCCGTCAGGGGATCGCGGTCGTGCGCATCGGCGAGCAGTTGGTCGCGGTCAGTGTCGGCGAAGGAGGGGTGCGCACGCTGGCTGAGCTCGAGCCGGCCGAGGCGACGGCCCCGGCCGTGGTGCACGAACCGTTGTCCGGCGTCGTGCAGTCGCCGGCGACGGGCGGCACGCGCGACTTCCGCACGGCGCTGATGCATGGGCTGCGCTCGGCCGGGCTGCCGTTGGTGATCGCGGCGATGACCGCCACGGCGCTGGCGTCTCAGCGGGTGTCGGCGCAGGCCACCCAGCGCCCGGCCACGCCGGCCGCCGCCCCATCGACGGGGACCGCCGCCCCGCGAGCCACCCCCCCGCGTACCCAGCCGCCACGAGGCGCCACCGCATCGCCGACGACCGTCGCCCAGCCGCAACGTGCGCTGGGCGCGGCGCCGGCAGCGCCCGCGAGCCAGGCCGCGTCGACGTCACTCGACGACGCGTTAGGCAAGGCGATCCCGAAGCTCGACCTCTCGGTCGACGGCAGCTCGCCCGGCGGGCTGCGCCTCAGCGGCTCGGTCGGGATCGTCATCATGATGGGGCTCCTCACGCTGCTCCCCACGCTGGTCCTCATGATGACCAGCTTCACGCGCATCCTGATCGTCCTCCAGTTCCTCAAGCAGGCGCTCGGCACGCAGACCGCGCCGCCCGCACAGGTAGTGAGTGCGCTCGCGCTGCTGCTGACGGGTTTCGTGATGGCCCCGACCATGACCCAGGTCAATCGTGTCGCCATCACGCCGTGGCTCGACGGGCAGATCGAGCAGGGGGCGATGATGAAGAACGCCCTCGGCCCCATGCGCGACTTCATGCTCCGCCAGACGCGCGAGCGCGACATCGCCGCTTTCGTCGACATGGCTGGCGGTCCCGCGCCGGCACGCCCCGAGGACGTCTCCACCATCGTCCTCACGAGCGCCTTCGTCACGAGCGAGCTGCGCACCGCCTTTCAGCTCGGCTTCGTCCTGTTCCTCCCATTCATCGTGATCGACATCGTCGTCAGCTCGGTGCTCATGAGCATGGGCATGTTCATGCTGCCGCCCGCGATGATCGCGTTGCCGTTCAAGCTCCTGCTCTTCGTCCTGGTCGATGGCTGGTCGCTCCTGATCCAGTCGCTGGTACAAGGCTTCAAGTAGCGTGCGGCCCCCCCGCATGCGCCATTCGCTCCCGTCTTCCCGTCTCCCCGTCTCCCGGCAATGAGCTACGCCCTCGTCTCCGATCTCGCCCGCAACGCGATGATGGTCGCCATGCTCCTCGCGGCGCCCCTCCTCGCCGTGGCGCTGATCATCGGGCTGTTGGTCAGCATCCTCCAGACGGTGACGCAGATCCAGGAGCAGACGCTCTCGTTCGTCCCCAAGCTGCTGGGCGTGGCGGCCGTCTTCCTCGTCGGGCTTCCGTGGATGTTGCAGCTGCTGGTCGAGTACACGCAGCGCCTCTTCCGATCGCTTCCCGCGATGGTCAACGGTTGATCGAGCACCCTCGGATGCCCCTCCCCGCCTTCGACCTCTACGCCCCCGGTGCCCCCGCCACCCTCGTGCTCTTCAGCGCGCGGGTGAGTGGACTGGTGCTGGTCGCGCCGGTCTTCTCGGCGCGTCCCGTGCCGATGGCGGTGAAGACGGGGCTGGTCGTCCTGCTCTCGATCCTGATGGTCCCGGTGGCCCAGTCTCACCTCGTGCGCCCGCCGCTCCTCACGCCGGCCGCGATCGTCGGCGAGACGTTGGTGGGCTTCGCCCTGGGGCTCGGCGCGGCGCTCATCGTGGGGGCGGCCGAGACGGCGGGAGAGCTGCTGTCGGTCCAGATCGGGCTGGCCGGTTCGGCGATCGTCGACCCGCTCTCGTCCCAGCAATCGACGGCGTTAGGCCAGTTCGTCCATCTCTTCGCCATCGCGCTGGTCCTGTCGCTCAACGGCCACCTGGTCATGCTCGACGCGCTGGCCACCAGCGCCGAGCGCATGCCGCTCGGGGCGCCCCTGGAGATCGCGGCGGGGCTCCGGTCCTTCGTGTCGTTAGGGTCGACGCTCTTCGCGCTCGGCCTGCAGTTCGCCGCGCCCGTCGTGGCCGTCGTGATGGTCGCCAACGTCGCGCTGGCGGTGCTGAGCCGCGCCGCTCCCCAGCTGCAGATCCTGCAGCTCGCCTTCCCGATCCAGATCCTGGTGGGCATCGGCACGCTCGTCGCCTCCCTCCCCTTCCTCGCCACCTGGTTCCTTGGCTGGGAGGCGTCGTACGACGCCCTCCTGACCCGGGCCATGACCGCGCTCTCGGGCGCGGGAGCTCGCTGACATGGCACTGGCCGACCAGGAAAAGACCGAGGCCCCAACACAAAAACGGCGCGACGATGCCCGGGAAGAGGGGCGCATCCCGCGCTCGCAGGAGCTCACGACGTCGTTCGTGCTCCTCGGGGCGGCGATGCTCCTCAACCTCATGGGCGGGTCGATGGGATCGCAGATCATGGCGATCTTCGCCGACGGCATGGCCCAGGTGGGGTCGGTCCCGTTAGGCGCCGACTCCGCCGTCTCGCTCGTGCGGACCCTCGGCACGCGCGTCCTCGTCGTGATCGGCGGCTGGGGGGGGGCGCTCATGCTGCTGGGCCTGGCCATCGCCGCCCCGCAGGCGCGTGGCGTCCTCACGCTCAAGCCGCTCACCCCCGACTTCTCCAAGCTCTCGCCGGCACGCAATGCCAAGCGGGTGCTTGGCATCCAGTCGTTCGCCGACCTGTTCAAGTCGCTGCTCAAGCTCGCCCTGGTGGGCTTCGCGGTCACCAGTGCCCTGCGCGCGGCGTGGCACGACATCCTCGCCCTGTCGCAGGAGCCGGCCTTCAGCTTCCTCCTGGTCACGATCCGGTACTCGGTCAAGCTCCTGACCACCGCCGGGCTGTGCTACCTGGGGTTGGCGGCGCTCGACTACGCCTTCCAGATCTGGCAGTTCGAGTCGTCGCTCAAGATGAGCCGCGACGAGATCAAGGAAGAGTCCAAGCAGTCCGAGGGTGACCCGCTGGTCAAGCAGCGCATGCGCTCCTTCGGGCGCGCGTTGGCGCGCCGCCAGATGATGCGCGACGTCCCCAAGGCCGACGTGATCATCACCAACCCGACGCACATCGCCGTCGCCCTGCTCTACGACCCGTTCAAGGCCCCCGCCCCGATCGTCCTCGCGTTAGGCCAGCGCAAGGTCGCCGAGCGCATCAAGGCGATCGCGCGCGAGCACGGCATACCGTGCATCGAAAACAAGCCGCTGGCCCGCGCACTCCTGGCCGCAGCCAAGGTCGGCCAGATGATCCCGAGTGAACTCTATGTCGCCGTGGCCGAGATCCTGGCCTTCGTGATCCGCCGCCGCATGGTGCGCGGCAAGCCCCTGCAGGGGGTGACCGCATGAGCGCGAGTGTGCGTCCGATGCCGGTCGCCGAAGGGCTGGCCAAGCGCAACGCCGAGATGGGGCTCGCCATCGCGGTGGTCTTCGTGCTCGGCCTAATGATCGTGCCGCTCCCCGCCGTCATCCTCGACCTGCTGCTCGCCACCAGCATCGGGCTCTCGCTCGTCGTGCTGCTGACGACGATGCAGACGGTGGAGCCGCTGGAGTTCTCGTCGTTCCCGGCGATGCTGCTCCTGCTCACGATCTTCCGGCTGGGCCTCAACTTCGCCTCCACGCGCCTCATCCTCAGCGAGGGGCACGCCGGGCAGGTGATCCAGGCCTTCGGACAGTTTGTCATCGGCGGCAACTACGCCGTCGGCGTCGTCCTCTTCCTGATCCTGATCGGCATCAACTTCATCGTGATCACGAAGGGCGCCGGGCGCGTGGCCGAAGTGGCCGCGCGATTCACCCTCGATGCCATGCCGGGCAAGCAGATGGCCATCGACGCCGACCTGTCGGCGGGGCTCATCGACGAAACGGAAGCGCGTCGGCGTCGTGAGGAGATCGCGCGTCAGGCCGACTTCTACGGCGCGATGGACGGCGCCTCGAAGTTCGTGAAGGGTGACGCCATCGCCGCGCTCCTCATCACGGGCATCAACATCCTCGGCGGGATCTTCATCGCCGTCATCCAGCGCGGACTCCCGCTGGCGCAGGCCGCGTCGCAGTACACGATCCTCACCGTGGGCGAGGGGCTGGTGGCCCAGGTGCCGGCGCTCATCGTCTCCACCGCGGCCGGCATCATGGTCACCCGCGCCTCCGGCCAGGCGCGCATGGGATCGCAGATGGCCGAGCAGCTCGCCGCCTATCCGCGGGCGATGACGGTGGCGGCCGGCGTGCTGACGACCTTCGGCCTCATCCCCGGGCTCCCGAAGCTCCCGTTCCTGGCGTTAGGCGGCGCCATGTTCCTCCTGGCGCGTGCGGCGACCGCCGCCGAGACCCGGCGGAACGCGGCGCGGCAGGCGGCGACGGAAGAGTCGGAGCGCCCGATCGAGAAGCCCGCCGACCCGATGCGCGACTTGCTGCAGATCGACTCGATCGAGCTCGAGGTCGGCTACGCGCTCATCCCGCTCGTCGAGGAGCGCCAGGGGGGCAACCTCCTGGAGCGCATCCAGCTCCTCCGCAAGCAGGCAGCGCTCGAGGTGGGGATCCTGATCCCGCCCATCCGCGTGCGCGACAACTTGCAACTCCCGGCCAACGAGTACGTGATCAAGCTGCGCGGCGCCGAGATCGCCCGTGCCGAGGTCATGCCGCGCTTCCACCTGGCGCTCGACACCGGCTCCGTGATCCACGGCATCGAGGGGATCGAGACGATCGACCCCGCGTTCGGGCTCACCGCGCGCTGGATCGCCTCCTCGCGGCGCGTGGAGGCCGAATCGTTAGGCTATGTGGTCGTGGAGCCGGTGGTCGTGATCGCCACGCACCTCATGGAGGCGCTCAAGGTCAACGCCGCCGAGCTCCTCGGGCGCCAGGACGTGCAGGAGATGGTCGAAACGCTCAAGAAGTCGCACCCGGCGTTGGTCGAAGACCTCATCCCGGCCAAGGTGTCGCTCGGGCTGCTGCATCGCGTCCTGCAGCGCCTGCTGCGCGAGCGCATTCCCATCCGCGACCTCGTCACGATCCTCGAGGCCTTGGGCGACGGCGTCGAGCAGACGAAGGATGCCGAGGTCCTCACCGAGCACGTGCGCCGCTCGCTGTCGAACATCATCGCGCGGTCGTTCGCCGATCCGTCGGGCGCGGTCAGTGGGATCACCATCGGGCCACGCCTCGAGGCGTCGCTCATGGGGCTCTTCTCGCCGCGCAACGCGCCGGCCGGGCTGGCCCCGCTCACGCCGGACCTGCTCGCCGACCTGTTGCGCGAGCTGAACTTCCTCGCGACCACGCATGCCAGCGAGGGGCGCCTCCCGCCGCTCATCACCCCGCCGTCGCTGCGCGTGGGTGTGCGCCGCCTGGTGGAGCCCGTGCTCGCCACACTCCCTGTCATCTCGCTCGCCGAACTGCCGACCACCGTGAAACTGAACTCCGTCGCCACCTGGGAGCTGACCCATGCTGCTTGAGACCTTCCACGGCACCGACCTGCGCCGCGTGTTCGACGATGCCCGGCGCGCGTTAGGCGAGGATGTCCTCATCATCCGGAGCGCAGTCAGCAAGGAAGGCGGGGTCACCCGCGTCGAGGTGATCGCCGCCCGGCAGCAGGACCTGCACGCCCTCCGCCAGCGCCTGGAGCCCACCATGCCCGCGCTCACGCGCGGCCAGGGCGGGCGCACGCGTAGCGGGCCGTTCCTCCTCGCCCTCGTCGGTCCCACCGGCGCCGGCAAGACGACGGTGGCCGCCAAGCTCGCCATGCACCGGGCGGTCTTCGGCAGCCGCAAGGTCGGACTCATCACGCTCGACACGTATCGCGTCGGGGCCCTCGAACAGATGCAGCAGTACGCCGAGGTGATGAACCTGCCGCTCGAGGTGCTGTACGACGCCCGCGAAGTTCCCGCCGCGCTCAAGCGCCTCGACGATCGCGAAGTCGTGATCATCGACACGCCGGGGCGCTCGCCGCGCGCCAAGGACGCCAACGGGCAGTGGCAGGCGCTGCTGCGCGCCATCACTCCCGACGAAGTCCACCTCGTCCTGCCGGCCACGATGCGTCCCGACGCCGTCCCCGCCCTCGTGGCGGCGCTGGCGCCGTGCCGCCTCACGCACGCCATCGTCTCCAAGGTCGACGAACTCCACGACGAACGCGCGGTCGCAGACGTCGCGGCACGCGTCGACCTCCCCATTCGCTGGATCGCGGACGGCCAGGCTGTCCCCGATGACCTGCATCCCTCGCGGAGCCGCATCCTCAGCGCGCTCGGCCTGCCGCAGGCGTCGTCCTCCACGCGCGCGGCATGAGTCGCCCCATGACCCTCCTCCCCTCGTCCAACGGCGGCACGGCGCGCGCGGCACAGCCCGCAACGCCGACCGTCGTCGCGGTCGGGAGCGGCAAGGGTGGCGTCGGGACGTCGACGATCGCCGCGCTCCTGGCCGCCACGATGGCCGAGCAGGGACATCGCGTGCTCCTCGTCGATGCCGGTCAGCGCCTGGGTGGGCTGCACCATCTCCTGGGTGTGGAACCAACCGGCTCGTTAGGTCAGCTCCGCGGCGAACGCGAACCGCGCGACCTCCTCGTCCCGGTGGCCGAGCGCCTCTCGCTCTTTCCGGCCAGCGCCGACGAGACCGAGCTGCGCCCCACCGAGCGCCGGCTCCTCATGCGACGCGTGATGTCGCTCTTCCCCTCCTTCGAACTGGTCGTCGTCGACGCGGGCTCGAGCGCCGAGTCGCTCGTGGCCGCCTGCGCCGATGGGGCCACGCGCCTCCTCGCGGTCACCGCGGGCGACCGCATCTCGCTGGTCGCCACGTACGCCCTCGTCAAGCTGCTGCATGAACGGGCGGCCGGCGTGCGCGTCGACATCGTGGCCAACCGCGTCGGCGACGACAACGCCGACCGACTGCACGAACACCTCAACGGGGCCTCCGTGCGCTTCCTCTCGCGTACCGTCCCCTTCGCCGGCGCCGTCCCCGACGACCCCGACTTCGGCAGCGCCCTCGCCGCCGGACTCGGGACCGCCGAAGCGTCGTTAGGCTCCACCGCGGCCCTCGCCGTCCGCACCATCGGCGAGCGTATTCTCGCCGAGGCCGCCGCACCGCCTTCGATTCCCCGTCTCTTGCGCAAAGGTTGATCAGATGGCATCCGAGAACCTCTGGGGCGCACTCGCCAAGGGTGACCAGGTCGCACGCGAGCGACTCCTCACGGAGAACCTCAACCTCGTGCACCACGTCGCGCGCCAGCTCTCCAAGGCGCTGGCGGCCCCGGCCGACTTCGACGAGCTGGTCTCGTGCGGCACGATCGGGCTGATGAACGCCCTCGACGCCTTCGAGCCGGCGCGCGGCCTCGCCTTCTCCACCTTCGCCGTCCCTCGCATCCGCGGCGCCATCCTCGACGAATTGCGGCGCCAGGACCACGTCCCGCGATCGATCCGTCGCAAGACGCGCGAGATTGCGCACGCCCGCGAGACGCTGACGCGCATCTTCGGTCGCCCGGCTACCGACCGGGAGCTCGCCGAGCACCTCGGCCTCGACCTGGGCACGCTGTGGCGCTGGCAAGCCGACACCGAGAGCGCCGTGCAGATCTCGCTCGATCAGTCGGCAACCGAACACGAGGGACAACCGCTCCTCCCGCCGGAGGCCCTCGCCAGCGAAGCCGACAACACGATCGAAGACGACATCAATCGCGACCAGGAGAAGGAGATCCTCAAGACGGCGCTGCGCGGCCTCAAGGACCAGGAGCGCATCGTGCTCACGCTGTACTACTTCGAAGAACTCAAGCTCCATGAGATCGCCGAGGTGCTCGACCTGACCGAATCGCGCGTCTCGCAGATTCGCGCCAAGGCGCTGTCGCGCCTGCGCACCGAGCTCGCCCACTTCCGGACGCCGGCCTAACGATGCGCCCCCTCCTCCGCCTCGTCGACCTCATCACGAGCGACACGCTCACGCTCGTCGCGACCGGCGTCCTCGTCTTCGCCGTGCTCGCCCTGCTCGTCCTCATCGCCTGGCCCACGCGCCCTGAGCGCGTGACCGCGGGCGCCCGCACCCCTCGCTCGGAAGCCGCACGTGCACTCGTCCAGTCTGGAACGCCTGCGGTGGAAATCGCGCGGCGCACCGGGCTGTCGCGCGACGCGCTGGCGCTCATGGTGGGCATGGCGTCGACTTCCGCCCGGCAGAAAGCGCCCGGCTCGGCACGTCTTTCCCTATTGCAGCGTCTTCGCCGGGTGGGTGGCGCGGGGGCCGTGCGGAGCCAAGTGCCTGTGGGTTAAGGCGTTACAGCGCCGGCGCCAGGCGCGCCGGTGCGGGCACATCGGTTGCCTTTCCATGCGGGTGTCCCTCGCCCCGAGTTCCCCGCATGAAGACCGACGGAATCGCCAGCGCCGCCTACGCCCTCCGCTATTGGGAGCGCCGTCAGGACGTCGCGTCGAACAACCTGGCCAACGTCAACACGACGGGCTTCAAGGGCGAGCGCGTCTTCGCCCGCCTGGTCGCCGAGGGACTCCCGGTGGCCGAGGCCTCGACGGACTTCACGGAGGGGGTCTTCTCCCCGACCGGCAATCCGCTCGACATCGCCCAGCGCGGCAACAACTACTTCGTCGTCTCCACGCCCGGCGGTGAACGCTGGACGCACGGGGGCTCGTGGAGTGTCGACCCCAAGGGGTTCCTGGCCGACGCCGACGGCAATCAACTGTTAGGCGAGAAGGGCCCCATCGCGGTCGCCGGCAAGACCGTCGAGATCGACCGCACCGGATGGGTGGTGGTCGACCGCGTCCGCGTCGACCGCCTGCGCGTCGAGACGCCGGCCGCCGGCGCCGTGCTCCAGCACGAGGGGGGGACGCGCTTCGTCCCCGACGCGGGCCGCACCGTCGTCGCCGTCGACGCGCGCGACATCCGGCAGGGCCACCTCGAGGGGAGCAACGTCAACACCCTCTCCTCGCTCGTGGACCTGATTTCGATCCAGCGCAACTTCACCGACGCGCAGAAGGTGCTCAGCACGCTCGACGGCATTCGCGGCACCATCGCGAACGACCTGTCCCGCGTCCCCGGCTGACGCCCTCCCGTCTCCCGTCTCCCGTCTCGAGTCCCATGAACCCAGCCCTTCGCACCTCCGCCACCGGCATGATGGCGCAGCAGCTCCGCACCGAGGTGATCGCCAACAACCTGGCGAACGTGAACACCACGGGCTTCAAGCGCTCGCGTGCCTCGTTCGAGGATCTCCTGTACCAGACCGTGCAGGGCGCCGCCGTCGTCGGCAATCCCGACACCAACACGATCCCGGCCGTGCAGGTCGGTCGCGGTACGCGCCTCGCCGCCGTGCAGCGCCTGCACTCGCAGGGGCCGGTCGAGCAGACGTCGCGCCCGCTCGATCTGGCCATCGAGGGCGAGGGCTTCTTCCAGGTGCAACTCCCGAGCGGCGCACTGGCCTACACGCGCGACGGCTCGTTCGGCATCTCCGACACCGGGACGCTGATCACCAGCAACGGCTATGCGGTCGTTCCCGGCATCAAGATCCCGACGGACGCCACCGAGATCACGATCTCGTCCACCGGCAAGGTCTCGGTGTCGCAGAGCGTCACGCAGGTCGACAAGACCGAACTCGGGCAGCTCGAGCTGGCGCGCTTCATGAACCCGTCGGGATTGCAGGCGTTAGGCGAGAACCTCTTCGCCGAGACGCCGGCGTCCGGGCAGCCCACCGTCGGCTTCCCCAGCGAGGAAGGGATGGGGCGCATCCTCCAGGGCCACCTCGAGGGGAGCAACGTCGAGATCGTGCAGGAGATGGTCGACATGATCACCTCCATGCGCGCCTACGAGATCAACTCCAAGGCAATCAAGAACGCCGAGGAGATGATGTCGACCGCCAACAACATGATCCGCTGATGCCGCGCCTCGCGTCGTGCGCCGCCGGCCTCGCCTGGCCCATACTCGTCGCCCTGCTGCCGGCGGGCGTCGTCTCCGGACGCGCGCTGCAGGCGCAGGAGGGGGGACAGGGTGCGACGACGGTGGTCCCCACGACGCCGGCCGCCCGCGTCGTCCCCACGACCGACGCCCGCGTCGTCCCCATGACCGACGCCCGCGTCGTCCCCATGACCGACGCCCACGTGGCCGCCCGTCGCATTCCGCGCGGCACCGTGCTGCGGGCCGCCGACATGACGATCGCCCGCGTGCCCGCCCGTGTCGGCGCGCGCGGGGGCGTGCACGCCGACACCACCCCGGTCATCCCCGGATGGATCGCCCGCCGCGTGATCCAGCGCGGCGAGGTGCTGCGTGCGCCGGCCGTTGCCCCGGCCCCACTCGTGGCCGCCGGCCAGGCGGTGCAGTTCACCTACCAGCAGGACGGACTGGAACTGACGCTCGACGGCGTGGCCCCCGTGGCCGGGTCGTTAGGCGACACGATTCCCGTCCGACTCGGCGCCCGGCGCCGCGTCACCGGCGTCGTCGCCGGCCCGGCGCGCGTCATCGCCACCGACCTCTCGAGGACCCCATGATTCACCACTGCGACGTCGTCGCCACTCCGCGCCGGGTCACCGTGATCCCCGCCGTCCCCGCGGCCGAACCGTCGCGCATGCGGCGCGCCTTCCTCGGCCTGCTCTCCGGCATCGGGCTCCTGCTCACGCTCGTCGCTGCCTCGTTAGGGGCGCAACCCGCGCGACCGGCGCGGCCCACCGCCGACAGCGCCAAGGCGGCCCCGGTGCGCAACATCGCCTGGACCTCCAACAAGCGCAGCTTCGCCGTCGGCGACATCATCCGCGTCGTCGTCGACGAGTACGCCCTGGCCCAGGCCAACAAGGACAACACCAACTCCGCCTCGCGCCGTCGCCAGCTCGACGTCGGGATCAACCCGCCGCAGATGGGGACCGGCACCGGCGGACTCGGCGCGATCGACGGGTCGATGGAGGCAGGCGACGGCAGCACCTCCCAGCAGCGCGGCAACGCCACGCGCGGGACACGCTACGACGCCGAGATCCCGGTGCGCGTCGTCGCCGTCACCCCCGACGGCCTGCTGCAGGTCAAAGGGACGAAGCTCATCGACGTCGACAAGAACAAGCAGACGCTGACCCTGAGCGGCTTCGTCCGCCCGCTCGACGTCAACTCGCGCGACGCCGTCGGTTCCGATGCCATCGCCGACATGCAGCTGGCCTACGCATCGAAAGGATCACTCGGGAAGCCCAAGAGCGGGATCATCACCAGGATCGTCGGACTCCTGTGGCCGTGACCATCATGCGACGCCTTCTTTGCCTGACCCTTCTCGCCGCCACGGGCTTCAGCGCCCGGGCGGCGTTCGCGCAGGGTGTCCCCATTCGCGACCTGGTCATCGACGACCAGGGCGTCCCCCTGCGCCTCGTCGGCTACGGCCTGGTCACCGGCTTGAGCGGCACGGGCGACAACACCAATAGCGGGCGCAGCGCCCAGCAGACGGTGCAGTCGGTCGCCAACCTGCTGCGGCGCTTTGACGTCATCGTTCCTCCCGAACTCCTCCGCACGCGCAACGTCGCCGCCGTCCTCGTCACCGCGGAAGTCTCGCCGTACCTGCGTCCCGGCGGACGGTTCGAGGTGCAGGTGGCCTCGGTAGGCGACGCGCGCTCGCTGCGTGGCGGGGTCCTGTGGATGACCCCCCTCATCGCGGAGGTCGGCGGCAAGCCACTGGCGACCGCGCAGGGGCAGCTCTACGTCGATGAACAGGACGCCGTGCGTCGCCGCGTCGGCTACAGTTCGGCCAGCGGACGCATCTCCGCCGGTGGCCTCCTCGAGGTCGACCTGCCGCGACCGCAGTTCGCGGCCGCGAGCCGGCTCATCCTGCGCGAACCCGACATCGGGCTCGCCGCACGCATCGCCGCCGTCGTCGACTCGGTCGTCGGGCAGGGGACCGCCAAGGTCGAGGACCCGGGGGCCATCTCCATCGCCGCCAAGGACTCGGGCGGAGGGGGGCCGGCCGCCGTCCTCGCCAAGATTCGCGACCTCAAGGTCGAGGTGGCGCGCGTGGCCCGCATCGTCATCGACCAGCGCCAGGGAACGGTCGTCGCCGGAGGGGACCTCACCCTCGGCCCCGGCGTGGTCAGCATCCAGGGGCTCACGCTCTCGATCGGGCCCGCACCTGCCGATACTGCTCAGCAGGGATCACGCAGCCAGGTCCGGGTGCCAACCGGGGCCACGGTCCAGCAGTTGGCCGCCGCGCTCTCCGCCGTTCGAACGCCGCCCTACCAGGTGGCGCAGATCTTCGAGGCACTCAAGCAGGTTGGCGCCATTTCCGCAGAGGTAGTCGCGCGGTGACGAACATCAACGCACTGAATCCGGGTGGTACGACGCGGGACGAGGCTGGGTCAGCCCAGTCCGTGGGCGTCGTGCCGGGGGTCGAGGAGCGCGATGCTCGCCTGCGCGAGGTCGTGGGCCAGCTCCAGGGTGTCTTCGTGGAACAGCTCTTCAAGGCCATGCGGGAGACCGTGCCGACCGACGGCGTCACCAGCGGCGGCGCCGGCGAGCAGATGTTCGCCGGCATGCTCGACCAGCACCTCGCCAACGCCGTGCCGTCCCAGTGGGATCGCGGCCTCGGCGAGTCGCTCCTGCGTCAGCTTCGCCCCCAACTCGCCCTTGCAGGCACCACCGACGAGGCCGGCCCCACCGCCGCCGCGTTGCAGGTGCCGCGATGATTTCCAGTTCCGTGCAGCCCCTTCGAGCCATGGTGCAGATCGCTCCGTCCCAGTGGCCCCCGCTCGTGAACGGGCTGGCCGATGCGTTGTCGTCCGAGCGCCGCCTGATCGATGAACTCATCCAGATCATGCGACAGCAGCGCGAGGCCGTGGCCGCCGACAACCTGCAAGGGGTCGACGACTCCGTCTTCGCCGTGCAGCGCGTCCTCCTGACGCTGGGCGAGGCACGCAAGCGCCGCCGCGCCCTCAACGCGCGACTCGGGCAGCCCGAGGACATTCCGCTCAAGGACCTGCTCGACGCCATGGGGCCGTACGCCACCGACGACCTGCGGGCCTCGCGTGAGGCGTTGCAGGGATCGGCCCGTTCGCTGGCGCGTGAGGTCTCCACCAACCGACAGGTCCTGCGCGAGGCGTTGACCTCGGGCGAGGAGCTCGTGCGCACCCTCGCGGGCGTTGGCCCGGCGCGCGCCGGTTACGGCGGCGACTCGTCAGGCGGTGGTGACGGGGGACGCGGTTCCTACATCGTCAACCGGCGGGCCTAGTCGTGCCCAGCATCGGGAGCATCCTCAGCATCGCCCGCTCGGCGATCGCCAGCCACCAGGTGGCGATCCAGACCGTGTCGCAGAACATCGCGAACGCGGAGACCGAGGGGTACTCGCGCCAGCGCGCGGAGCTCTACACCTCGTACCCGCAGCGCTTCCCGTTCTACACGGTCGGGACCGGGGTCGAGGTCAAGGGGGTCATCCGCATGCGCGACGAGCTGCTGGATGCGTCCTTCCGGCGTGAAGTCGGGAATCGCGACGGCTTCAACGTGCGCACCGACCTGCTCGGCGAAGTCGAGGCCATCATCGGCGAGCCCACCGATACCGGGCTCGCCAACACCCTCGACCAGTTCTGGAACTCGTGGAACGACCTGGCCAACAACCCGAGCAATGCCACGGCGCAGAACGTCGTGCGCCAGCGCGGGCAGCAGGTCGCCTACACGTTCAACACCTACGCCACGCGCATCGATGACCTCGCGAACCGCACCCGCACGCAGCTGTCGGGGATGGTCGACGAGATCAACACGCTCTCCGGCCAGGTGGCGTCGCTCAACCGCCAGATCACCTCGTCAGAAGTGACGGGCCAGCAGTCGCCCGACCTGCGCGACGCGCGCGATCGGGTGGCCGACCAGCTGGCGAAGATGGCGGGCGTGCGCGTGGAGATGCAGTCGAACGGGTCGATGGGGATCTACCTCGGCTCGATGATGCTCGTCGACTCCACGAACGCGCGGCAGCTCGATGTGCGCGTGTCCGGCGCGACGACCTCGATCGGCTTCACCGGCGATCCCGACCCGGCGCTCGGCGTCGGCGGGAAGGCCGGGCAGATGATGGCCTTCGTGAACAGCGACGTCCCCACCATCCGCGGGCGCCTCGACAGCCTGGCGCGCGGACTGGTGAACGGCGTCAACGACTACCATGCCTCGGGATGGACGGCCGCCGGTGATGCGTTAGGCAACGCCAACTGGGTCCCGGCCAACGGCCCCACCGGTTCGCGCGTCAACTTCTTCGACGCCGCGTTCACCACCGGCGGCACCATCCGGCTGTCGGCCGAGGTGACGGCGAACGCCGCCGTCATCGCGTCGGGCGACGTGCAGAACGCGCCGGGCAACAACACGCTGGCGCTCGCGCTTGGGGCCCTGCGCGATGACACGGGCATGGCGGCGCTGCAGGCGCGCATGGGGGCGAACTTCGCCACCCAGATCGGCTTCGCGAGCGGCGAGAGCTACGGCGATCACTACTCGTACAGCGTCACCAACCTGGGCGTGCAAGCCGCCGACGCGCGGAACCAGTACGAAGTCTACGACACCCTCGCCATGCAGTCGGAGAACCGGCGGTCGTCGGTGTCGGGCGTGTCGATCGATGAGGAGCTGACGCTGATGCTCCGGCACCAACAGGCGTACACCGCAGCGTCGCGCCTGGTCAAGGCGGCGGACGAGATGGCGCAGACGATCCTCAACATGATCTGACGTCATGCTCATCCTGTCGAGACGCGCCGGCGACGCCATTGTCATCGAAGGGGGGATCCGCATCGTGGTCCTCGCCTCCGACCGACGGGGTGTGCGCCTCGGCATCGAGGCTCCGCCGCACGTGAGCATCGTGCGCGAGGAGATCCTCTCGCAGATCGCGGACGAAAACCGGCGTGCCAACGTCGGGGCCGAGGCCGCCGCATTGGTTGGCGGCCCAGCCGCCTCGCTCGTCGGTGGCCCGGCCGCCGTGCTCGTCGGCGGCCCAGCCGCCGCCCAGGGCGGCGTCGCCGCCAAGACCGAGTAACCCGCCAGCCGCAAACCCCGTGTTCCAGATCATCGGTCTCGTCGTCGTCCTGGGCAGCGTCATCGCCGGCTACACCATGCACCATGGGAAGCTCGGCGTGTTGTGGCAACCCACGGAGTTCATCATCATCGGTGGCGCGGGGCTCGGCTCGTTCATCATGGCCAATCCGCCCAGCGTCCTGAAGGCGACGATGGCGGCGTCGCTCGCCCTCCTCAAGCCGAACCCCTTCAACAAGAAGTCGTACGGCGAGCTGCTGCAGGTGCTCTACGAGGTCTTCCAGACCGCGCGCAAGGACGGCCTCATCGCCCTCGAAGCGCATATCGAAGAGCCGGAGAAGAGCTCGATCTTCACCAAGTACCCGGGCTTCAGCCACCACCATCACGCCGTCGTCTTCCTCTGCGATACGCTCAAGGTGCTGCTCACGGGCGCGGTGGAGGATCACCATCTGGCCGACATCCTCGACCTCGACCTCGAGCGCATGCACGAGGAAGAGCACCAGGTACCGAGTGCGGTGACGACGGTCAGCGACGCCATGCCGGGCTTCGGCATCGTGGCCGCCGTGCTCGGCGTCGTGATCACGATGGGATCCATCGGTGGCGCCGCCTCGGAGATCGGTGAGAAGGTGGCGGCGGCGCTCGTCGGGACCTTCCTCGGCATCCTGCTCTCGTACGGGATGATCGGGCCGTTTGCCAAGGCCATCGAGGTCCGGCAGCGCGGCGAGGGACAGTACATGTCCTGCATCCGGACGGCGCTGCTGTCGTTCGCGCGCGGTGATGCGCCGATGACCTGCGTGGAGTTCGCACGCCGCAACATCGAGCCGGTCGACCGTCCCAGCTTTGCCGAACTCGAGGCCTTGACGCGCAAGAAGGCAGCCTAACGTGGCCAAGGGCGGCGGCAAGGTCGTCATCGTCAAGAAGATCAAGAAGGGGGGCCACGGCCACCACGGTGGATCGTGGAAGGTCGCCTACGCCGACTTCGTGACCGCGATGATGGCCTTCTTCATGGTCATGTGGATCCTGGGCATGGATGACCAGACCAAGAAGGCGATCGAGGGATACTTCTCGAGCCCGGTCGGGTTCAAGAAGGGCTATTCCTCGGGCTCGAGCCCCCTGTCGTCCGGCAGCTCCCCCGCCGCGATCAAGCGCGAGGCCGTGCAGATCGCCCTCCGCCAGCTGCAGGCCAAGCGATTCGAGGCCGTCCAGGCGCACCTGCGCGGCAGCATGGACTCCATCGCCGCCATCGGAAAGCTCAAGGCCAAGGTCGAGATCACCGTCACGCGCAACGGGCTGCGCATCGAACTCATCGAGGACGAGCAGGGCGACACGTTCTTCGGCATGGCCTCGGCGGTCATGACCGAACAGGGGCACGTCGCCCTCCAGGCCATTGCCAGCGAGTTGACCGGTCTCGAGAACCCCGTCGTCATCGAGGGACATACCGACGCCGCCCGCTACGCCAACACCGCCTACACCAACTGGGAACTGTCGGGCGATCGGGCCAACGCCGCGCGCCGGATCCTCGAGCAGTACGGGCTCGACCCGGCGCGCATCATCGAGGTCACGGGACACTCCGACAAGCAGCTCAAGTATCCCAACGACCCGCTCAATCCGTCCAATCGCCGCATCTCGATCCTCCTCCCCTTCCTCGATCCGCCGGATACGCCGTCGGTCGACCAGTTGAAGGAGCGCATCGAGAGCAACGCCACGAAGCCGTCCTGACACGACGGACGCGCCCGCAGCGTTAGGCCGCGGCGCCACGTGACCGCGCCCCGGAGGGTGATTCCCCCCGGGGCGCGTGACGTCCCGCCGAGCCGCCTACGCCGCCATCTCGATCCGGTCCCGCGTCCAGCGCACGGACTCGAAGTAGAGATCCCCCAGCAACGACGTGTCGAGCCCGATCGTCTCGGCCTCCGCAGCCACCACCGGCCACGAGGCGCGCTCGTAGGCCTCCACCAGCGCGAGCGTCGGGGCGTAGGGGCCGCTCCGCGCCAGCAGGGCGCGTCGCACCTCGTCGGCCAGGTCGATGCGGTGCAGGACCTCGTGCAACGGCACCTTGAGGATCGCGTCGAGCAGCGAGAACAGCCCGACCATGAACAGCGCTTCTGCACTGCGTCGGTCGCGTCCCTGCATCGCCACCATTTCGCAGAAGCGCGCGCGCTGGATGGCCAGGCGCACCAACTCGGCGTCCGTGCCCCCGCGTCCCGCCACGGAGGTCACCAGGAGGAGCGAGAGCCACTTGTGGAGTTCCGCCCGCCCGACCATGCGCACGGCATGTCGAATCGACTCGATCCCGCGCCCGCCCATGGAGGCCGAGTTGACGGTGCGCAGGAGCTTGTAGGTGAGCGACACGTCGCCGCGGAACGCCTCCTCGAGGGCGGCGTCCGTCGTGTTCGGGTCGCGCAGGAGGTTCATCAGGCGCAGGATGGTGATCTGGGCCGCCGAGAGGTCGCGGCGGGCCAGCGTCTCGGGCTTGCTGAAGTAGTAGCCCTGAAAGAGGCCGTAGCCTAACGCGGCACAGGAACCGTGGATCGCCTGCGTCTCCACCCGCTCGGCCAGGATCGTCCCGCCATAGGGGGCGACCCGGTCGTAGGCGGCGCGCAGCTCATCCTCGCCCTTGTTGAGGACATCGAGCTTGATGATCTTCGCCAGCCGCAAGAGCGGCTCGAACTCCGGCGTGTACTCGAAGTCATCGAGGGCGAGCGTGTAGCCCGCCCCCACCAACGCGTGGCACGCATCCACCACCTCGCGGTCCGGCGTCACGCTCTCCAGCAGCTCGATCACGACGGCGGCGGGATCGAAGAGCTGGTGCATCCCGCGCAGGAGCATGTCGCGCGTGAAGTTGAGGAAGGCGAGATGCCCCCCGGTGAGGCGGTCGAGTCCGATATTGAGGAACGCGTGGACCAGCACCTCACTGGCCATGACGTCGGCGGTCACGCCGTCCGCGGCGGTGTGCGCCCCCGTCCGACGATAGAGCAGCTCGTAAGCGTAGAGCTCGCCGCGACGGTCGAAGATCGGCTGGCGGGCGACGAAGACATCGACCAGGGACTCCTGGGACTTCGCGTCAGGTGTGGTGGCTGTACTCACGGACCGTCACGGATGAGAGGCGTGGAGGTGCAGAGGGGATGACCCCCGACGATGAGCCGGGGCTCACCAGACAGTATCGACCGCTTCGGGCCTCGACTTGTCTTGCCCTTTGGCGAGCGTTAGCCTTCCCGTTCCCCCGTGACGCCGCTTTGGGTCGTCGGGGGCTGCGCGCGAGTAGCTCAGCTGGATAGAGCGTCGGCCTCCGGAGCCGAAGGTCGTGGGTTCGAATCCCGCCTCGCGCACTTGTCCCACTCGCCCCCGGCGGTCAGGCGCGGCCGGTGGTCGTGAGCGGCCCTGATGGGGCCGCCGAAGAGCTGGGAAGGGCACGGCGCTGTTCTTGCTGGCTTCGTCGCGGTGTTTGCAGTCCCCGACGCAGAACACGCTGTAGTGACCGATGGCTTCGCCATCTGGTCCGCGACACCCCGTCGCGTGAAACGCTTGCGGTCGCCTTGCCGCGCCAATTGGCGCGTACTACTTTCGCCGCGCGAGCGCACCGGCGGCCCAGAACCAACGAGACTTCCCCCACCTCGCGTGGACATCGTCGAACTCAAACGGAAGTCTGTCGCCGAACTCCTCGAGCTCGCGACAGATCTGAGCCTGCAAGAGACGTCTGGTCTCCGGAAGCAGGACCTGATTTTTCGCATCGAGCAGCGCCTGCTCGATCAACAGGTCGTGCTCCGTGGCGAGGGGGTCCTCGAGATCCTCGCCGAAGGCTACGGGTTCCTGCGCAGCCAGGACTGGAGCTACCTGCACGGCCCCGATGACATCTATGTCTCGCCGTCGCAGATCAAGCGCTTCGATCTCCGCACCGGCGACACCATTCGCGGGGAAGTCCGTCCGCCCAAGCAGTGGGAGCGCTATCTCGCGCTCCTCAAGGTCGATCTCGTCAACGGCGATGATCCCGACCCGTCTCGCCCGCGCCTCATCTTCGACAACCTCCGCCCGCGCTATCCCGACCAGCGCTTGCGGCTGGAGAACGGCGACCTGTCGATGCGCGTCGTCGACCTCATCGCCCCGATCGGCAAGGGGCAGCGTGGGCTCATCGTCGCCCCGCCGCGCGCGGGCAAGACGATCCTGCTGCAGAAGATGGCCAACGCCATCGCCGACAATCACCCCGAGGTCTCGCTCATCGTCCTCCTCATCGACGAGCGCCCCGAAGAGGTGACCGACTTCCACGAGTCGGTGCCGAAGGCGGAGGTCATCAGCTCGACGTTCGACGAGCCCCCCGACCGTCACGTGCAAGTCGCCGAGATGGTCATCGAGAAGGCCAAGCGACTGGTCGAGCACGGCAAGGACGTCGTCATCCTGCTCGACTCCATCACGCGCCTCGCGCGCGCCCACAATTCGGTCATCCCGCAGTCGGGGAAGATCCTCTCGGGCGGACTCGATGCGTCCGCGATGCAGAAGCCCAAGCGCTTCTTCGGATCGGCGCGCAAGATCGATGATGGCGGCTCGCTCACGATCATCGCGACCGCTCTCATCGAGACCGGCTCGCGCATGGACGAGGTGATCTTCGAGGAGTTCAAGGGGACCGGCAACATGGAGCTCGTCCTCAGCCGCGAGATCGCCAACCGACGCGTCTTCCCTGCGATCGACATCAACAAGTCGGGGACGCGAAAGGAAGAGCTGCTGCTCGACCGCGAGGAGATGAATCGCGTGTACCTGCTGCGCACCTTCCTGGGTGACATGCCCCCGGACGACAGCATCTCGTTCCTGCTGAAGCAACTCGTGCGATCGAAGACCAATCGCGAGTTCTTCTCGCAGATGGCGCAGGGGTAGGGCCCGACGTCGCCCTCCCCTTCGGGTCCGGTGGTGCAGACCCGCCTGATGGCGGTCGACTACGGCGAGCGCCGCATCGGCCTGGCGGTGAGCGATCCCACACGGACCATCGCATCGCCCGCCGGCTTCATCCTGCGCCGACTGGGCAAGCGTCCACCGATTGCCGAGATCATCCGCCGCGCCACCGCTGTCGAAGCGGGAGGCTTCGTGCTGGGACTACCGCTCGATGGCGAGGGCGATGAGACGGATCGCTCGCGCGAAGTCCGACGCATCGCCGCCGAACTCGAGAAGCGCACGGGGCTTCCCGTGCAGCTGATCGACGAGCGATTCTCCTCGGCGGCGGCGCTGCGCGCGATTCGTGAGATGGGGGGCTCGACGCGCGGTCGAAAGGGGGACGTCGATGCGCTCGCCGCGACGATCCTGCTGCAGCAGGTGCTGGGGATGGGAACGAATCGGTACGGAGCGCACGATGAGGATGATGGAGATGATGTGGGTGAGCCGTAGGTTGAACGCGGGGGGGGCCCCCCGATCCACGGGTTGCCATCGACGGGCCCTCGCTCGGCGTTCCCCGGCCGACCCATCGTGCATCGCACCAGCGATCGCGTCGTCTCCCCCGTTCTGTGTCTCGGTCAGCGCCAACTCCGACGACGACTCCAGCAACACGTGCGGCGACGCAGTGTGCGGCGACGCCTCCGCGCGCTGCGCAGGACATTCTGCGGGACGCTCCGCCGTTCACTCTGCAGTTCACTCTGCAGTTCACTCTGCAGTTCACTCTGCAGTTCGCTCTGCAGTTCGCTCTGCAGTTCGCTCTGCAGTTCGCTCTGCAGTTCAGTCTGCAGTTCGCTCTGCAGTTCGCTCTGCGGCTCACTCCGCCGTGCACTCCGCAGATCGCTCGGCCGGACGGCCCAGCACGAATCGCTCGTTCGCCGAGAGCGTCTGGCGTCCCCTGCTCGCGCTCTCGCTCGCTTTCACGGCTGCGTGCGGCGACGACGTGCCGCGTCGGGTCGTGATCCCGTCCGGCTCGAGCTTCCGGGTCGCCGCCGACTCGCTCGAGCGGCGCGGCGT
>Ga0138256_10002165_pt1 | contig 21198 bp, 23 predicted proteins | sample KNB2016incub_MG_FD_105486 | JGI IMG/M metagenome (GOLD analysis project Ga0138256, IMG submission 105486) | Active sludge microbial communities from wastewater in Klosterneuburg, Austria - KNB2014incub_MG | ecosystem: Engineered > WWTP > Activated sludge > Unclassified | place: Austria... | reverse complement strand
TTCTGCTCATTTCGGAAGATCTTGATGAACTGCTTTCCCTGTCAGACCGTGTCGCGGTCATGTTCCGTGGCCAGCTTTCCAACGCGAGCCCGCGTGAAAGCACCAGCATCAAGGACCTCGGCCTCATGATGGCGGGGCATGGGTTCAAGACCGGGGATCAGTCCCATGCGGCTTGAACCGCGCGAACAGCGCTCGCCAGCGATTTTGATCCTCTATCCCGTGCTCGCCCTTTTGGCTTCGGTGATTGTTTGCGCGGCTCTCGTCATGCTCTCCGGGGCTTCCCCGCTTTCAGTGTTTGGATTGATGGTGAAGGGGGCGGCGGGAACGACGTTCGCGTTTCTCGAAACCCTCACCCGGGCGACGCCATTGATTTTCACGGGTCTTGCAGCGGCCGTGGCTTTCCGCGCCAAGCTTTGGAACATTGGCGGGGAGGCGCAACTCTATATCGGTGCCGTAATGACAGTTGTTCTGGGCACAGGTTTCTTGCCGTTGCCGCAACCCATTCTCATTCCCGTTCTGATGCTGGCTGCCATGCTGGGCGGCGCCATGGTTCTTTCCATACCAACATTCCTTAAGACACGTTTCGGGGTTGACGAAGTCGTTACCACCCTGCTCCTCAATTTCATCGCCATATTGTTTGTCAGCATGCTTCTGGAAGGCGTTTTGAAGGATCCGACCGGTCTGGGCTGGCCCCAGTCGAAAAAGGTCATCGCCGAGGCCCAGTTGCCAAAGCTAATTCAGGGCAAGCGCCTGCATTTTGGCTTTGTTGTCGCCATTGCCGCTGCCATCGCGGTCTGGATCATCGACCGGCAGTCGACCCTGGGCTATGAAATGCGCGCCGTGGGCCACAGTCCCAAGGCGGCCTCGTTTGCCGGCATCCCGGTCAATCGCGTGCTGGCAAAAACCGCCCTGCTCTCCGGCGGCCTGGCGGGCCTTGCCGGCATGTCGGAGGTCACCGGCCTCAAGGGCAACCTCACGCTCGATCTATCCCCGGGATTTGGCTACACAGGAATCGTTGTGGCGATGCTGGCACTCATGCATCCCTTGGGAGTGATTGCCGCCGCCATTTTTGTCGCTGCGGTTTTTGTCGGCGCCGATGCCATGAGCAGGACGGCAGGCGTTCCCAGCTACATCGCCCATGTAATGGTGGCAACCTCCCTCCTCACCATGGTTTCCGCCATCATGCTCACGCGCTACCGCGTCAGGTGGAGATGAACATGGAAGCGGTAGAAATCCTGTTCACCGCATCGCTCTGGGCCGCGGCCATTCGTATCGCCTCGCCGCTCATTTTCGGAACCCTCGGCGAACTCATCTGCGAGCGGGCCGGGGTTCTGAATCTCGGTATTGAAGGTATCATGACGGCGGGAGCCTTTGCCGGCTGGCTCACCGTCTTCCTGGGTGGGGACCTGTGGCTCGGTGTTGCGGTTGCTGCCATGGTGGGAGCCCTCTTCGGTCTGCTGCATGGTTTTCTGGTGGTTCCGCTCGGCCTCTCGCAACATGTGACGGGTATTGGCATAACCTTGCTTGCCACATCGCTCTCCTATTATTCTTACCGTCTGATCTTTCCGTCGGTCACCTCGCCGCCCAAGATTGAGCCCTTCCAGCCCTGGCCTATTCCCTTCGTGTCGGATATTCCGGTTATAGGCGAAGCCCTGTTCAGGCAAACACCACTTACCTACCTGGCCTTTGTCGCCGTTCTCCTCGTGGCCTGGCTCCTTTACAAGACGCCCATCGGCCTTGCCATCCGCACCGTCGGGGAAAATCCCTCGGCCGCTGAAGCGCAGGGGGTCGATGTCACCCTGGTGCGCATAGGCGCGGTCATGCTGGGAAGTGCCCTTATGGGCATCGGCGGAAGTTTCATTACACTCTCCGCCTTCAATTCATTCTTCTTTGAAATGATGAACGGGCGCGGCTGGATTTGCGTGGCGTTGGTGGTGTTTGGGTCATGGCGCCCGGGCAAGGCTTTGGCTGGCGCCCTTCTGTTTGGCGCTTTTGATGCCTACCAGCTTCGCCTGCAGCAGCTGGCAGGGGCCTATGTTCCCTATCAGGTGTTTCTGATGCTACCCTTCATCCTGTCCATCATCGCACTCATCATCATGTCGCGCCGCGCCGCATACCCCCGCGCCCTGATGGTGCCTTACCGGAAAGGCGAACGTTGAATCATGATCGATCTTCTCATCACCAACGCAACACTTCCTGACGGCCGCACCGGCATGGATATAGCGTGTGCCTCGGGACTCGTCGCAGAAATTGCCCCTGCCATAAAAGGTGAGGCGCGCAAGACAATCGATGCCAGGGGCTATCTCGTTTCGCCGCCCTTCATCGATTCGCATTTCCATATGGATGCAACCCTGTCGCTTGGCATTCCGCGCCTCAACATGTCGGGCACCCTTCTTGAGGGAATTGGCCTGTGGGGCGAGCTCAAGCCCTTGCTCACCCATGAGGCCGTCATTGAGCGGGCGCTGCGCTATTGCGATCTTGCGGTGTCAAAAGGCATGGGCGCAATCCGCACCCATGTTGATGTCTGCGATGACCGGCTGCTTTGCGTGGAAGCCCTGCTCGAGGTGAAAAAGAAAATCGCGCCTTATATTGACTTGCAGATCGTAGCCTTCCCGCAGGATGGCTTCTACCGCTCAAGGACCGCAAGGCAGAATCTCATTCGCGCCCTGGACCTCGGCGTCGATGTCGTCGGCGGCATTCCCCATTTTGAACGCACCATGGCCGACGGTGCCGCAAGCCTGAAAGAGCTTTGCGAAATCGCCGAAAAGCGGGGGCTATTGGTTGATATCCATTGCGATGAAACCGATGATCCATTGTCGCGCCATGTGGAAACGCTGGCTTGCGAAACCCAGCGTCTCGGGCTGCATGGACGCGTCGTAGGTTCCCATCTCACCTCCATGCACTCCATGGACAACTACTATGTGTCAAAACTCATACCTCTCATGGTTGAGTCCCAGCTTCATGCCACGCCAAATCCCCTCATCAATATCACCATACAGGGCCGCCACGACACCTATCCCAGGCGCCGGGGACTGACCCGCATCCCGGAATTGCGCTCTGCGGGACTCAACGTTTCATTCGGCCATGATTGCGTGATGGACCCGTGGTATTCTCTCGGCCAGGCGGACATGCTGGAGGTGGCGAGCATGGGCATCCACGCCGTTCCCATGACCTCCCGCGAAGCCATGCGCTGGACATTTGATGCGGTCACCGTGAACCCCGCCAAAGCCATGCACCTCGAAGGTTACGGATTGGCAAAAGGCTGCAAAGCCAATTTTGTCATCCTGCAGGCAAAGGATCCGATCGAAGCCATCAGGCTCAAGGCAAATCGCCTAACGGTGGTGCGCAGCGGCAAAATTATTGCGGAATCAGATGAACAGTTTTCGAAACTTCAGATCGCTGGGCGCCCCAAGACAGTCAACGGGGCCGACTATGCACCGAAAAACCTGGGCTGAGGCAGCGCGGACTTTTCAACAGGAGAAGTGGTAGCGAGAGAGGGACTTGAACCCCCGACCCCAGGATTATGATTCCCGTGCTCTAACCAACTGAGCTACCTCGCCAAATCTGCGTCGGCTTATAGGAAGTTATCGCACCTCAAGTCAAGTTGTGTGGTCCGGCGTTTCATCCGCCGGGCCCGGGTCGCCCTGAACGAAGGTCCGCCACAGGGAAATCCAGGCGAAATAGAGCGAAGCGCCAATCCAGACCGTGAGCTGGATCTTGTACATGGCCTCGGTTGGGCCCTTGTCCTTGCTGCTGATCACCAGGCTCAGGGCCATGGCGGCCCAAAGAACTGTCATCGGAACCGTTATATTGCGCCAGTGCGCCACCCGCAGCGGATGCACGAATTTGATGGGAATAAACGTCAATATGGAAAGGATGATGACGGTGAGGCCATTCACCAGCCAGCCCGTGTCGAGAACGTAGAAATACAGTACCACCACGTTCCAGATCGCCGGGAAGCCCACAAAATAATAGTCTTCAGACTTCATGCCGACATTGGCGAAAGTGTAGCACGACACGGCCATGATGGTGGCCGCCGCGATGAGGCTCCAGGTGGTTCCGGCGAAAATCCATTCCAGCGGCACCATTTCGAACCAGTAGACCATCACGGCAGGCACCGCCACATAGGTGAAAAAATCAATGACGTAGTCAAGCGAGCCGCCATCGAAATTGGGCGTGTATTCACGCACCCTTGCGCGGCGGGCCAGTGAACCGTCAATGCCGTCCACGAAAAGCGCAATGCCCAGCCACATGAAGGCTTTGACCGGGTCGTTGTTCAGCACTTCCACAAGCGCCAGAAAGCCTGCAACAATTCCGCAGGTTGTAAAGGCATGTACCGCCCAGGCGATGCCTTTCTTCACTTCGAGATCAATGTTTGGCTTCTTGATTACCCGCTTGGCCACTAAACAGCTTCTCCCTGCGATTCAAACTATAGGGGTGCGCCAAGTTTGGGGCAAGAAGCCTATGCGGACTTTACATACTGCCAGACAAAGGCCGGCGGGACATTGTTCAGCACGCCGCCCACGCATTTCCCGACCAGTCCCACCTCTGCTGCCACCGCTCTCGGCACCGGCGAAGCCTTGAAATAGCTGAACTGCACGAACAGTCCCCCGGGTTCAAGCACGGCGGCGACCGCCCTGGCGATTTGCCGGCATTCCGCCGGTTTCATGCTGCGCAGCGGAATGCCGGAGATGATCTTGTTCACCGAAAACTGTCCCAGGCCTGTCAGCAATTGCGGCAGATCCTGCGCCGCTCCCTCGACAATGCGCAGGTTTGGAAATTCCTTCTTGAGGAATTTGACAAACGCCTTGTTGAATTCCACCAGGATGAGGTTGGCCGGTTCAACACCTTGCGCCAGGAGTTCCCGCGTGAACGAGCCAGTCCCCGGCCCCAATTCCACGATGATCTCTGGCGGCTGCGGGGCAAGTTTCGCAACCATGAGCTTCGCCAGTTGCCGGCCGCTGGGCGCCACGCCGCCGGTGCCGAAGGGATTGCGCAGGTATTGCTTCAGGAAAAAAAGTTTTGAACGCTTGCTGGCCTTGATGGCAGATGTCAGGGGCCCGGTCATCCGATGGCGCTGTCCCGGATCGCCGAAGAGGCGATGAAGCCGCCACCCAGAACCCGTGCACCCGGCCCCTGCCCGTCATAAAGCACGCAGGCCTGCCCCGGCGAAACGCCGTATTCGCCGTCGACTATTGTAACGATGGAACCTTCGGGCCCGTCCCGCAAGGCGGCTTCAACCGGCGGGCGCGTGGACCTGATCTTGGCGAAAACCGGCTGGACCCTGCCATTCAACGCTTTCTGCCCAAGCCAGTTGAGGCTGGCCAGACGGATGTCGCTCTGCTTAAGCGCCTCCCGCGGTCCCACCACCACCTGCTTTCGCGCCGCATCCACCTTCACCACGTAAAGCGGTTCCGCCTCTGCGATGCCAAGCCCGCGCCGCTGCCCGATCGTGTAATGAATGATGCCTTCATGCCGGCCGAGGATCCGCCCGTCCAGATGCAGAATGTCGCCAGGCTCCGCCGCATCCGGGCGCAGCCGCAAAATCACATCGGCATACCGGCCCTGCGGCACGAAGCAGATATCCTGGCTGTCCGGCTTGTCCGCCACGACGAGGCCAAGTTCGGTGGCAATTCGCCGCGTCTCGGCCTTGGGCAGAGCCCCCAAGGGAAAGCGCAGAAAATCAACCTGCTCCTGCGTGGTGGCAAACAGGAAATAGCTCTGGTCGCGCGCCATGTCGGCAGGTGTAAAAAGATCGCGGTGCCCCGAACCATCGCCCCGCGCCCGGCTTTCAATATAATGGCCGGTCACCAGCGCCGCCGCGTCCAGGTCCCTGGCCCGCTGCAGCAGATCGGCGAATTTAACGGTCTGGTTACACTTCACGCACGGGATCGGCGTTTCCCCGGCCAGATAACCCGAAACGAAATCATTTATGACCGCATCCTTAAATCGGTTTTCAAAATCGAGCACATAGTGAGGAATATCGAAGGCCGCTGCAACGCGGCGGGCATCATGAATATCCTGGCCCGCGCAGCAGGCCCCCTTCCGGCGCAAAGCTTCTCCATGGTCATAAAGCTGCAGCGTGATGCCAACCACATCATAGCCCGCCACCTTCAGCATGGCAGCGACCACCGAGGAATCCACCCCGCCCGACATGGCCACCACCACCCGGTGATCCCCGGGGTTTCCCCCAAGGCCCATGGCCGCATGAACGGCATCGAGAACGGCATTATCCAGCTGCATTGGGCCTAGATGGGCGCAAATCCGCCAAAACGCAATAATCCCTGCAAATCTGTCCTGAATTGAAGCACCTGCGGCCCGGAATTTGCGATTTGTTCATAAGCGTTTAGCTCATTCTTAAGCCACCTGTCATAGCTTGGCATCACTAAAGTACCTGCGTTTTAGGTTTGTGAGTTTCAGTATGAACGGTCAGTTGCGTCCACGGGTTAACTACGTCATCGGTCCCGATGGCAGCCCCCTTACAATTACCGATCTGCCCGCACCCGGCAGTCATCGCTGGGTCATTCGCCGCAAGGCGGAAGTGGTGGCGGCTGTGCGCGGTGGTCTGCTGAGTTTGGAAGAAGCCTGTGACCGTTATGTACTTACTGTCGAAGAATACTTGGGTTGGCAAAGGTCGATCGACCGTCATGGGTTGGCGGGGCTTCGCACCACAAAGATTCAGAAATACCGCCAATAGGTCTGTTGCGTGATGAGTAACCGGGCTGGAAACGAAAGTTTCCGGCCCTTTTCATTTTGGGGGCCGCCCGCCATATTGCCCGCCGATTTGTTCCTCTGGAAAGCCTGAAGCCATGCACCTGCCGGAATTTCTCATCGGCGCCTTCGTCTATCTCGCCGCCGCCGTGGTTGCTGCCCCCATTGCCGCGCGCCTGGGTCTCGGCTCCGTACTGGGGTATCTGGTCGCGGGCATCCTGATCGGGCCCGCCGTCCTCGGCCTCGTCGGCAGCGAAGGACAGGACGTCATGCATTTTGCCGAATTCGGCGTCATCGTCATGCTGTTCCTGGTTGGCCTTGAACTTCAGCCCTCTAAGCTCTGGTCGCTGCGCAAACCCATCCTTGGTCTTGGCGGATTGCAGGTCCTGGGCACTGCGGCATCCATTGCCCTTGCCGCCTATGTCATTGGCCTGGATTGGAAGGCGGCGGTTGCCACAGGCCTGATCCTTGCCATGTCGTCAACGGCAATCGTCATTCAAAGTCTGAATGAACGCGGCCAGCTCAAGACCTTTGCCGGCCAGTCCTCGTTTTCGGTTCTGCTGTTTCAGGATATTGCCATTATCCCCATGCTGGCGCTCTTGCCTCTGCTGGCGGTTCAGCACGCGACGGCTCACGAAAGTACCAGCCTCATCGCTGACCTTCCTGCTTGGGCCCAAACTCTCAGCGTGCTCGCCGCTGTTGCGGCCATCGTGCTGGCTGGCCGCTACCTCATGCGGCCGCTGTTCCGCTATGTCGCGCAATCGGGAATCCGGGAGATTTTTGTGGCCTTTGCCCTGCTCATTGTTGTCGGCATCACCCTGATGATGCAGTTCGTGGGCCTGTCGGCCGCCCTTGGAACCTTCCTCGCCGGGGTGGTGCTGGCAGAAAGTGAATACCGCCATGAGCTTGAAATGGATCTCGATCCCTTCAAGGGGCTCCTGCTGGCGGTCTTCTTCATGGCGGTGGGGGCCGGCATTGACTTCAACCTGCTCATGGCCAATCCCATGCGGATCATCGGCCTTGTCCTCGGCTTTGTTGTTCTGAAGCTGGCGGTTCTCTATGTCATTGCCCGCATCTTCCGCATGAAAGGCCCCGACAGCGCCCATTTTGCCTTCTCGCTGGCGCAAGGCGGCGAATTCGCTTTCGTTCTGATCTCTTTCTGCCTCGGATTGGGCCTTCTTCTCGCAAATCATGCTGCGGTGCTGGTGGCAATTGTCGCCATATCCATGGCCCTGGCGCCGCTGCTGATGATCACTAATGAAAAATTCATCCAGCCGCTTTTTGCCCGCGGCGGACAGATACGGGATGCCGACGTCATTGATGACAGCGCCAGGGTCATCATCGCGGGCCACGGGCGCTTCGGAATGACCGTGGGCCGCCTGCTGCAGGCCAAGGGTTATAAGGCTGTGGTGCTTGATCACGATGCCGAACAGATCGATGCGCTTCGCCGCTTTGGCTTCAAGCTTTTCTACGGTGACGCGTCCCGGCCTGACCTGCTGGAAGCGGCAGGCGCGCGCACCGCCGAAGTTCTGGTAATAGCCATTGATGAGCGCGAGAAGATTTCCGAGATCGTCGCCACTGCCAAGACGCATTTTCCTCACCTGCGGATTTTTTCCCGGGCCTTCGACCGCGTCCATGCCTATGAGATTATCAACGCTGGCGTCGAGGACGTATACCGCGAGGTTTTTTCATCCTCCCTGGATATGGCTGAGCAGGTCCTCGTGGCGCTGGGGCAAAGCCCGTCCGAAGCCCATCGCGCCGCCAGGGCATTCAGGAATTTTGATGAAAGAGTTATGCGTGAACAGGCCCGTCATGCCGGCGACAGCGAAAAGATGGTCGACATTGTCCGCTCTAGCCGTGCCGAGCTTTCCCGCGTCCTGGCTGGCGACCGCTCCATATCACCTCTTACTGGCGATGAAGTCCGTGTGGAAAGCAAGGAAGACGTCAAAGTTCCATGAACGCCGCAAATTCACTTAAGCAGCTCTGGCTCGGGCAACTGCCCCTGCACGAAGCCTTCTGGCGCTGGCTGATAACCTATGGTCTTGCCTTGAACCTGGTTGCCACCATGATGGCCCTCGCGCTTGCTGTTGCCGAAGTATCCATTATTGTGGTGGCCATCATCCATTTCCTTCCCCTGCCCTATTCCCTGCTTGCCGCCACCGGCACCTGGCGCAGCGCCGACCGTTATCAGGGCAATCCTCTGCACCCTGCAGCCGCAAAGGCTATAATTGTGATCTGGGTCTTGATTCTGCTGTTTCTGTAGGCGTCTCACTTGCCGCTGGAACGGGCCTGCGATAAACAGGCGGTCCATGCCCCAATCCCTCCACGACATCAAAATTGACCCCCGCAACGCGGAAATCCTCATCTCCATCAACGGCACGCTTTATCCTCGCGACAAGGCTATGATTTCGGTATTCGACTCCGGTTTCATTCTTGGCGATGGCGTGTGGGAGGGCCTCCGGCTGGTTGATGGCGGCGTGCCATTTCTCCATGCCCACGTGGAAAGGCTCTATGAAGGGGCCAAGGCCATTTTCATGGATGTGGGCATAAGCCCCCAGGAGCTTGTGAAGCGCCTGTTTGCCTGCATCGATGCCAACAGGATGCGCGACGGCGTGCACATCCGCCTGATGGTGACGCGCGGCGTCAAGGCAACGCCTTACCAGGATCCGCGCGTGACCATATCGCCGGCGACAATCGTCATCATTCCGGAATACAAATCCCCAAGCCCGGAAAAATTCGAACGCGGCATGACCCTGCACACGGTGAACGTCCGGCGCGGCGCGCCTGATGTGCAGGACCAGAAACTCAATTCCCACTCGAAACTGAACTGTATCACCGCCTGCGTCCAGGCCATGAATGCCGGGGCCGACGAGGCCTTGATGCTCGATCCTCTGGGCTTTGTTGCCACTTGCAACTCGACCCACTTTTTCATCGTCAGGCGCGGCGAAGTCTGGACCTCTTCCGGGCAATACTGCATCCCCGGCATTACCCGTGGCAACATGATCCGCCTGTGCAAGGACAGCGGCATTCCGGTTTTCGAAAAGCAGTTCTCGCTTTATGATGTCTATGGCGCGGACGAAGCCTTCGTCACCGGAACTTTTGCCGGCCTCATCCCGGTGCGCGAGATTGATGGCCGTCCTGTCAGGCACCCGATGTCAACTGCCGAATGGAAAGGTGCCGGCCCGGTTTCGCTGAAGCTTTCCGGCCTTTACAAGGCGCTCTGCGCCCGTGAAGCGACACGCAGCCTCCGATGACAACCATCGCCATGTGGTCTGGTCCGCGCAATATTTCGACGGCCATGATGTATTCTTTTGGCAATCGCGCCGATTGCACCGTTTGGGATGAACCATTCTACGCCTTCTCGCTGCTCAATCACGGCAACGACCATCCCATGCGTGCCGAAATCATTGCCGCCAATGAAAGCGGCTGGGAAGCCCTTGTTGCGAAATGCACCGGGCCCTCGGCCAAGCCCGTATTCTACCAGAAACACATGACGCACCACATGCTGCCGGGCTTTGACCGCAGCTGGATTCACCGGCTGACCAACGCTTTCCTCATCCGCGCGCCGGAGCGCGTGCTCGCCAGCTATACAAAGAAATGGGCGGATGTGACCCTCCGCGATATCGGCTTTGTCGAGCAGGCGGAAATTTTTGATGCGGTGGCGCAGAAGCGCGGAAGCGCCCCACCCGTCATCGATGCCGACGATGTCCTGAAAAATCCGCGCGGGGTTCTCGGTGCCCTTTGCAAGGCCTGCGAAATTCCGTTTGACGAAGCCATGTTGAAATGGCCCAAAGGACCCAAGAGCTTTGACGGCGTCTGGGCCCCCCATTGGTACAATGCCGTTTGGGAATCAACGGGCTTTGCCGCCCCCGTGGAAAAAACAGTTGAACTGCCTTTACCTCTGGCGAAGATCGCCGATGAGGCGCAAGGCCCCTACTTGCGCCTGAAGGCCCACAGCTTAGTGGGCGTGGGCGGCCACCAGGCCGGCTGAACCGGATGCAGACGATGATGCATTGCCTTCTTTTTCCATCAGCATCTCGACCTTGCGCAATTCGACTTCCTCGTCGGCCAGCTGCGCCAGAACAGCGGCTTTCTGGTCCTTGAGATCGGATATGGATTTCAGGAGATTGTCGCGGCGTCCGCGGGTGGCCTTGGCGGCCATCGAGTAATTGACGTTGGCCGGATCGGTGACCCCGTTGCGGCTTTCTTCAAACCGGACATGGGAGTCGAGCTCGTCGTACTTCCGCGTGAGGTCCTGGATCATGCCATCGATGTCGGCTGCCTGGCGGCGGCGGTCATCGGTGCGGAAGCGGTGAAGTCGCAGAAGGGTCTCACGTGAACGCATGGAAGTCCTCACAAACTCAAAAAACAAACCGGGCCTCAAACCAGCCCCTAGGCACGATTCGCCGAATCAACTAACCAGAAGATTCGAGTGCTTCAATCAACATCATGAACGGGTAAGCTTAAGGCTGAGTAAACTGCGCGGGTGTTGCAATTAAAACGCTGTCCGGTCGGAATAATTTGGGTCAGGATGCTACATGTGGTATGCCCGGCAAGTTCGAACACTAGATATGGCATATAGTAGGTAAAAGTGTTCCGCCTCTAGATTAGGTTTTGTTAACCTTTCTAAGCTTATCTTAACATTCAGAGTTAACGGATAGTTGCGCGTGAAGGGCCCGTTGCCCGTTAGGCTGCGCGACTGAAAAGGCTCCACCAGGGAGCCGCATAAAAGGGGTTTCGAGATGAGAGTACTGCTGATCGAGGACGATACCGCAACGGCCCAGAGCATTGAGCTGATGCTGAAGTCCGAAGGCTTCAATGTTTACACCACCGATCTCGGCGAGGAAGGCGTGGACCTCGGCAAGCTCTATGACTACGACATCATACTGCTCGATCTCAACCTGCCCGACATGTCGGGCTATGAAGTTCTGAAATCGCTTCGCGTTTCAAAAGTCGGAACACCCATTCTCATTCTCTCCGGTCTTGCCGGCATCGAAGACAAGGTCAAGGGCCTGGGCTTCGGCGCCGATGACTACATGACCAAGCCTTTCCACAAAGACGAGCTTGTGGCCCGCATCCACGCGGTGGTGCGCCGCTCCAAGGGTCATGCCCAATCGGTTATCCTCACCGGCGAGTTGCTGGTGAACCTTGATACCAAAACAGTCGAAGTGGGTGGCCAGCGCGTGCACCTCACCGGCAAGGAATATCAGATGCTCGAGCTGCTTTCGCTGCGCAAGGGCACGACGCTCACCAAGGAAATGTTCCTCAACCACCTTTACGGCGGCATGGACGAACCCGAACTGAAGATCATCGACGTCTTTATCTGCAAGCTCCGCAAGAAACTGGCAACCGCCGCCGAGGGCAAGAACTTCATCGAAACCGTCTGGGGCCGCGGTTACGTTCTGCGCGAAGGTGCTCCTCCAATGTCTGGCCAGGAAGACTTCCGCGAAACCGCCTGAAAACGGTCAACCAATCCGCTTTTGAAATAGCCTGTAACCCGGCCTAGGCGGCCTGGGCCCGCACCAGCACGTCATCGCCGCTCATGGCCATGGTCAGTATGAGGCCAGCGGACGCGGCCAGCTGCTTTGAGTAATAGGGTTGCACCAGCCTGGCATCAAGCAGGGAGAGATCGGCGGTCCCTGCCAGAACTTCGGCCAGCGGTTCCGAAATCTTGGCCCTTTCGCCCGAAGCGCGCACGGTCAGCGTATCGCCCTCGGCAGCCACCGTCACGACCCCACCGCGCGGAATTCCGGCAATGGCCAGAAGGAGCATGTTGAGCAGCAGCTTGACCTGCTGCTTGGGCCGGTTCTCACGCGGCGCCTGCCAGTCCAGCTTGACCTTTTCATCACCCACAAACCCACGCGCCACTTCGCCCGCTTCACTCAGGTCGATGAGCGCCCCCGCAGTCCCCGCAGCGCCAAAGGCAATGCGGCAGAATTTCAGCTTGGCTCCCGCCGTCCTGGCCGACGAGCGGATCATGTCCAGGGCGGTAGCCTTGGTGTCCTCGTCCATTTCCGGATCGTCAAAAAGTTCCAGGCCATTGGCAATGGCGCCCACCGGCGAAATCACGTCATGGCAGACGCGGCTGCACAGAAGGGCCGCAAGATCGAGGTCGGAAATGCGTGACGCGTCTGTCATGGGGTCCCCATAAAGTGATTCGTGGAGGTTTCTTTTAGCAAAGCCCCGAAAAATTTTCTGCATTGACGATCACACCCCGGAACGCCCATAGAGACCCCTCGAAATCACCCGGAAAGCAAATGACTCCAGCTCCGACAAGCCTGACGAAATCATTGGTAAGCCTTGCCCTTTTGGCGGGGCGCGAAATCATGGCGATCTATGCCACCGACTTCCGGGCCCGCACCAAGACCGATCTCACGCCGGTGACCGAGGCCGACGAAGCGGCCGAGCGAATTATCCTCGAAGGTCTCGCGAAGTTCGATCCGCAAACCCCGGTCATTTCAGAGGAGGCCGCCGCCGCTGGCCGGGTTCCGCAGGTGGGAGCCAAATTCTATCTCGTGGACCCCCTGGACGGCACCAAGGAATTTGTTTCCCGCAATGGCGAATTCACGGTGAACATTGCCAAGGTTGAAAATGGTGTTCCCGTCATCGGCGTCGTCTATGCCCCGGCCATCGGGCGCATCTTCTGGGGTGATACCGCAAGGGGTGCGGCTGAAGGCAAGGTGGCCGCCGATGAATCCATCACCTGGAAGAAGCTTCTGGTGCGTCCCTGCCCCGGCGATGGCGCCATTGTCGTGGCAAGCCGCAGCCACCGCGACAGTGCCACCGATGATTACCTCAAGACCGTGAAAGTGGCCAAGCTGGTCTCCGCCGGATCCTCGCTCAAGTTCTGCCTGATCGCGGCCGGCGAGGCCGATCTATATCCACGCTTTGGCCGGACCATGGAATGGGATACGGCCGCCGGCCACGCGGTGCTGCTCGCCGCCGGCGGCAAAGTGCTGAACAGCGACGGCGAGCCCCTGTGCTATGGCAAGCGCGACCGTGGTTTCGACAATCCGGGCTTCATCGCCAGCGCCGCCTGATTTGCGAAGGATTAACCATCTCGTAAGCCCTCTCCGCTAGGTTCGGGGAGAAACTGGTCTTGGCCTGATGCCGCCCCAGCACGGGCGTGAGTGGCCGATGCGTGAGGTGGTAGTATGAGCAGCACATTCCTGAAATCCGTGAGCCTGGCCCTTGCCCTCTGTTTTGCCGGCGCGTCCTCCGCGGCGGTGGCGCAAACCACCGGTAGCATTGCCAAGCCCAAATCCACTTTCACCACGGAGGAAATCATCACCAAGGGCCACCAGTTCTTCGGCAAGGCCAGCCGCGGCATCAGCGAAGCGATTGAATATGTCTTCCAGAGCCAGGGCGAGCCCACCGCCTATATCGTCGGCGAAGAAGGTTCCGGCGCCATGATCGGCGGCTTGCGTTTTGGCGAAGGCACCATTTACTACAAGGACGGCACCACCCAGAAAATCTACTGGCAGGGCCCGTCGGTCGGCTTTGATTTTGGCGGCAATGGTTCGCGCACCATGGTGCTGGTCTACAATTCGGACTCGCCAAGGGAACTCTATACCCGCTTTGTCGGCGTTGAAGGCTCGGCCTATCTCGTCGGCGGGATTGGCGTGAACCTGCAGAAATACCGAAACATCACACTTGCCCCCATCAGAACCGGCGTCGGCGCCCGCTTCGGGGCCAATGTGGGCTATCTGAAATATTCCAGGAATCCCACCTGGAACCCGTTCTAATTTTTCATTCGCCTCGGCCCTCGTTCCGCACTAAAACCATGCGCTGAATTGGATTTAGTGCTTTTTCGAGGACTGTTATGTCTCAATCCGAGACCCTTATGCTGCTCATTTTGGGCTTTTCCATCGCCGCTTTCCTTGGCCTGATCGCCGGAAGGATTGCCTGGAAGCTGGCCTTTCGCCTAGGCGCCCGCCACACCCAGCGCAACATGCCCTCCAACATGATCGAACTTCAGACCGATCGTGACCGCATGCGCGCCGAGCACGCCATGATGGCCAAGAAACTCGAGCTCCGCCTCAGCGACATCCGGATGCGCATGGCCGAACAAACGGCAGAGGTCTCGCGACATCGCAACCGCTTCGAAATCCTCAAGCAGGACCTTGCCAAGCGCGATGAATTGCTGCTTGAACGCAACGCCGAAATCGTATCCCTGCGTGACGAGGTGAGCCGCCTGGAGAAGCTGGTTAGGGAAAAGGACGCCGAGGTCAAGGCCATGGCGGAATCTCTCGTCGAGGTGGAAGAAGTGGAAATTGTCGAAGCGTCGGAATTGGCGCCCGAACCCGCACCCACCCCGGCCGAGGACCGCCTGAAAAGCCGGATCAAGGATCTTGTGAAGATCACCAAGCAGATCTCGAAGCAGAAAAAGGGGGCGCCCCTGGAATTCGAGCAGCCCGTGCCGATGGCCGATGCCGAAATCATCGTCAAGCCGGCTGACAGCTCCACCCTGGAATTCGTGGCCCAGACCGAAGTCCTCGAAGAGAAGATCGTGGAAACCGAACGCGCCGCCGAAGAACTGCAGGATGAGCTCAAGCGCCTCGATCAGGCCTGGGCCGCGGCGGAAAAAACCCCGGCTGCCACCCCTGAAGTGGCGGCCAACGACCCGGTGCTGGCCGAGACGTCCGACCTGCCCGATGAGGAAAAACCCAAAAGCGCCATCACCAACGTGATCTCCCTCGCCCAGCGCATCCGTTCCCTGCACAAGGACGTGAAGAACTGAGGATTTGCCGGCTAGGCGATGGCTTTGCGGGTGAATGAGCAGGCAGTGACGCCTGCGGCGGCTTCAATCTGCGGCTGGTGATCCCTGCGGGAATCGAACCCGCCTTTACAACGTGAGAGGCTGTCGTCCTAACCGATAGACGAAGGGACCCTGCCACCAGAGGCTTTCCTATATCGGGCCGGTTGCGCCAGTGCAAGCGTCAGGGCGACGTTGCCTTCACCCGGAGCAAGACCTTCCGCGTGCTCACCTCGACGATGAAAACTTCGTTGCCCGTGTTGATCGTGAGTTTGTCGCCGGTGAGAATGGCCTCGCGCACTTGGGCGTCGGCAGGCAGGCCGAGCTCCACCAGTCCGGTTCCCGTAGGCAGCGCCGCGCGGTTCTTGATCTTGTAGATAATGCCGCCGATAAGGCCTAGGAAGAGCAGCACGATAAGTGCCCCCATGAAATACACGGCAAACACCAGAAACCGGTTGACCGGCGGGGCCTCACCCAGATTCGAGTTTTGATCATCCATGGCGTCGCAACCCTCCCAAACCCTCAGCGCAACCGTCGAATTTCCTGACCGGCTCGACCGCTTCCTGGCGCTGGCCTTTCCTGAGGTCAGCCGCGCCCGCTTTCAGAGGCTTATCGCGGAAGGCCACGTCTCTGTCGAGGGCGTTCCCGCAACGGAAATCCGCCACAAGCTGAAGGCCGGCCAGCGCGTGGAAGCCGTGATCCCCCCTGCCGTGGACCCGGAGCCCCGGGCCGAAACCATACCGCTCACCGTGGTTTATGAGGACAAGGACCTGATCGTCATCGACAAGCCAGCAGGCCTCGTGGTGCATCCCGGCGCCGGGAATGAAACCGGAACCCTGGTCAATGCGCTGATTGCCCATTGCGGCGAAAGCCTGTCAGGCATAGGCGGGATAAAGCGCCCCGGCATCGTGCACCGGCTGGACAAGGACACCAGCGGCCTTCTGGTCGTCGCCAAGAATGATACAGCCCATCATGGCCTCTCCGAGCAATTCGCCTCCCACGGGCGCGATGGCAGGCTGGAGAGGGCCTACAAGGCCATCGTCTGGGGGGTTCCGGAGCGCAATCGCGGCACGGTATCGGCCAGTATCGCCCGCAGCAACAGTAACCGCCAGAAGATGGCTGTCTCCAAGTCGGCCCTGTCGCGCGAAGCCGTCACCCACTACGAAGTCCTGGAGAATCTGGGCAAGCCGCCCTTGGCAAGCCTGCTCCGCTGTGCCCTTGAAACCGGGCGCACCCATCAAATCCGCGTGCACATGACACATATCGGCCATCCCCTTTTGGGCGACCGGGTCTACGGCACCAGCTTCAAAGCCTCCCTCAGCACCTTGAGTGAGGCCGCAAGAAATGCCGTTAACACATTGAATAGACAGGCACTTCACGCTTGCGTACTGGGCTTTGAGCACCCCCGCACCGGCAAGGCACTGCGCTTTGAAAGCCCCCTGCCTGCGGACATGATGCAACTATTGGCCGCGTTCACGCGTTGATCAAAATAAAGTTAAACGGTAACTTGTTTGGTATCTTATTTTTGTCTCAATCCGTACTATATTATTGCCGTATCCGAGGGAAAAACTCGGAAAAAAGGAAGGAATTAGAATGGCCCGCTCCACATCATTGCCAGCAATTGCCTCAGGCGAAGGCGGCCTCAACCGCTATCTCCAGGAGATTCGCCAGTTTCCGATGCTGGCCCCGGAGGAGGAATTCATGCTGGCAAAGCGCTGGAAAGAGCATGGCGACAGCAAGGCCGCTGAGCGCATGATCACCAGCCATTTGCGCCTTGTGGCCAAGATTGCCATGGGCTACCGCGGCTATGGCCTGCCCATTGGCGAAGTGATCTCGGAAGGCAATGTCGGCCTCATGCAGGCCGTAAAGCGCTTTGAGCCCGACAAGGGCTTCCGGCTCGCGACCTATGCCATGTGGTGGATCAAGGCTTCCATCCAGGAATATGTGCTGCGCTCATGGTCCCTGGTGAAAATGGGCACCACGGCCAGCCAGAAGAAGCTGTTCTTCAACCTGCGCAAGATGAAAGGCCAGATTCAGGCCCTTGAAGAGGGCGATCTCAAGCCGGACCAGGTGAAACTGATTGCCACCCGTCTCGGCGTTGACGAGCAGGAAGTGATCAACATGAACCGCAGGCTCAGCGGCGATGCCTCGCTCAACGCCCATGTGAGCGCTGATGCCGAGGGCGAATGGCAGGATTGGCTGGTCGATGACAGTGACAACCAGGAAGAGACCATGGCTGACAACGAGGAAGCCGCCATGCGCAAGGAAATGCTGACCAAGGCCATGGACAAGCTGACCGACCGTGAGCGCCGCGTGTTCGAGGCCCGCAAGCTGCAGGATGATCCCATGACGCTTGAGGATCTTTCGAAGGAATTCGACGTCTCGCGCGAGCGTATCCGGCAGATTGAAGTCCGGGCCTTCGAAAAGGTTCAGAAGGCCGTGAAGAACGCGGCCCAGAAGGCCTTGGCCCCGAAAGTTCCCGCTCCCGCCGGGGCATTGACCTACTGAACTGAGCGTTCAGTAGACGCTGCCACCCTGATCATTCGCATCATCGGGCAGCGGTGCAAAGAAGATCTGGACAGCCCAGATCTTGTTGCCCCGCTGCACCACACCTGTTGACACGAACTTGTAGCTGCTGTTGAGCAATGTTTTGCGGTGCGGGCGGCTCTCCACCCATTGCTGGAACAGGCGCCGCGCCTTGCTCTCATCGGCCTCGCCCTTTTGCGTGTCGCGGGCGGCATTCTCTCCCATCCGCGGCATCATCATCAGTGAGCTTCCCACGAAAGCCCGCATGCGGGAATCGAATTCATGGCCCGAACTGGACTTGTGGCCCACATAGCCGTTGAGCATCATGTCCACCGCCTGGGCGCGCGCCGCATCGCGCAGCCGTGAGCTCGCTTGCAGGGACGCAATTCCTTTTGAATGCCGGTAGGCATTGGCCTGCCCCGCAATTGAGGCCTCAAGATCTGCCCGAATGCGGGCATCGGCAGGCAGGTTCTTGAGCGAAGCCAGGGCAATTTCGCGGTAGGTTTTGGCGCCCGCCTCAAGGACTGTCCCCGGCAGCAAAACCAGCCCCACTGCGAGCCAAATCAGCATGCACTTACATAGGGTTGCAATTAACCCCGATGCTCGGGAGGTTCCCGCATTGCGGATAAAATAGTCCATATGGCCCTCAGTCAAACGCAAAATTTTACACATTCTTTCATTCTTAATAACCATTATGGCCTGATCGGAAGCCAAGGCCAAATTGTCTTAAATGAACCTTTCCGCCGCCCCAGAACACGTCCCTGACGTGAACGAATTGAGTGCCCTGCGCAAGTACTTGCAGCAGTTCTCCAGCTATGACCAGGATACCGGCTTCCCGAATTGTGAGACCCTGCTCGCCGAGATCAACACGGAAACCACCAAGGCCAGTCCTCTCCCTCTTGGCGCCACCCTCATCGAAATCAGGATCAGGGGCCTCTCCAGAATAGGCGAAGCCTATAGCCGCAAGGCCATTGGTTCGGTCATCCGCCAATTGGCCGACCGCCTGGCGCTCGCCCCTCTCACCAAGAGGACCATCGCCCGGATCGATCACAAGAGCTTCGGCGTTTTCCTCCCCGACGTTGCCGACCCTGTGCTGGCCCTTCAAACCGCCAAGCAGCTGGTGGCATTGTGTTCAAGGCCCGTGCCCTGGGGTGATCACATGCTGAACATCGATGCCATCGCCGGCGTTGCCATGACCACCCCTGCCGTCCAGGACGCCAACACGTTGCTGCATCATGCCGGGCTCGCCCTGCGCGCCTCGTCGGAAAACGGCAGCCCCGGCTACGCCTTCTTTGATCCAACCGAAGCCCGCGCCGCAAAGCGCCGCAGTGATCTCGTTTCCATCGTCGCCAAGGCGGTTGAGCAAGATCAGTTTGAAATGGTCTACCAGCCGTTTTTTGCCTTCGACTCCGGCAAGCTGGTGGGCTTCGAAGCCCTGATGCGTCTGAGGCATCCCGAGTTCGGCCAAATCAGCCCTAGCGAATTCATCCCCATCGCCGAGGACAACGGCTTGATTTCAAGGCTTGGCGCCTGGTGCATAGAAGATGTCTGCCGCACCGCCGTCGAGTGGCCCTCGCACCTCATTGCCGCCGTCAATTTTTCCCCCGCCCAGTTCTATTCAGGAACCCTGCTTGCCGAAGTCAACCAGGCGCTGGAACGCACCAAGTTTCCGGCCTATCGGCTCGACATCGAGATTACCGAAGGCACCTTCATGCGCGACCAGGAACTGGTTCTCTCGCAACTCAACTCCCTCCGCGACATGGGCTGCTCCATTGCCCTTGATGACTTTGGCACGGGCTATTCAAGCCTCGGCTACCTCTGGCAGTTTCCCTTCTCGAAACTGAAGATTGACCGCTCCTTCATCCACGCCCTCGACACCACGCCCAAGGCGCCAAGCATCCTCAAGTCCATCATCGATCTCAGCCGCAACCTGGGCATCGAGGTGACAGCCGAAGGCATCGAGACAACCGAACAGATGCGCACCCTGCGCAACCTGAATTGTGACTACCTGCAGGGCTTTCTCTGCGGCGTGCCAACCGCCAAATCGAACCTGGCAGCCATTATCCTCAAGAACTTCTCTGAAACTCTGAATCAGGAAAATGCGAAGCTTCCAAAGATAAGAGTAATTCGCTAAGACCCTGCTGGAAAAGAGTACCCAGGACCCATGGACAAGTTGCCCGCGTTTCAGGCCATCAAACATGCCTTGAAGTCAGTCATCCAGTTCCGCAACGCCGGAATCAGGATTGGCCTGCCCTGGGTTCTGGTGCTCGCCGGAATCAACCTCATTGACCGCAGCTTTTCCCCGGCTCCCGGTCCGGCAGGCAGTGCCGCCGGCATGATGCTGCCAGGCGTCATGGAGCTTGTTATCGCCGCGTTGGGACTGGTGATTTTTTCCTCCATCGCCGTGAACTGGCACCGCTATATCCTGCTTGATGAAGTGACTGCCTCCGAAAAGGTCTTCCGGCTTGATCGCCCCGTCTGGAGTTATGTTGGCCGCACCCTGCTGATCATGCTGATAACAATCGCGCCCGTGCTCATATTCTCCCTCGCTTTCGTGAACACCCTGCCGAACCTCGGCTTCCTGCTCGCTTTCCCCTTCTTCGTCGCCGGAATTTACATCATGCGCATGTCCGTTGCCTTGCCCGCCATTGCCCTGGACCGCACGGACTTCGGCATCTCGGCGGCCCTGCAGGTGACCCAGGGCAACAATCTGCAGTTTGCAGGGCTTCTTGCGCTCAATGGACTGATCCTTTTCGCCACATTTCTGGCGCTCGGCATCGTCCTTTCCATTGTCGGCGGAGCCAGCCTGACAGCGGCAAAATTCCTCGCCCTGGTGCTGAGCGTGCCGGTGAATCTTTTTCTCTCGCTCTTCAGCGTCAGCCTTCTGAGCTCGCTCTATGGTTTCTTTGTTGAAAAGCGGAAGTTCTGATCAATCCTCGAACGGATCCTTCATCAGGATTGTGTCCTCGCGCTCAGGCGACGTTGAAAGAAGCGCCACCGGACATTCGATCAGCTCTTCAAGATATTTCACATACTTGATGGCCTGCGCCGGAAGCTGCGCCCATGAGCGGGCTCCTGCCGTTGTATCCTTCCAGCCTTCGAAATTCTCATAGATCGGCTCAACCCGCTTCTGCGCTTCTTCCGCCGCCGGAAATTGTTCGATGCGCTTGCCGTCAAGCCTGTAGCCCACACCCACCTTGATTTCC
>Ga0138256_10002163_pt1 | contig 21201 bp, 19 predicted proteins | sample KNB2016incub_MG_FD_105486 | JGI IMG/M metagenome (GOLD analysis project Ga0138256, IMG submission 105486) | Active sludge microbial communities from wastewater in Klosterneuburg, Austria - KNB2014incub_MG | ecosystem: Engineered > WWTP > Activated sludge > Unclassified | place: Austria... | reverse complement strand
CGGTCGCTGGCCCGCCTGGCTTCGACTCAAGCAAGTTGCCGCCGCCGCAGGGCCGCCCATGAACGGCCCGAAACCGGCAGCCGCATCACCGTCAACCCCGCCGTGACCCCCGCCCCCGCCGCCCACCCGATCCACAGCCCCGTCACCCCCAGCGCCCGCGCCTCGCAGAGATACAGCCCCAACGGCGCCCCGACCGCCCAGTAGCCCGCCAGCATGCACAGCATCGGCGTGCGGCTGTCCTTGCGGCCGCGCAGCAGGCCCGAGGCGGCCAGGCCGGGGTAGCCGGCGAGCTGGGTCAGGCCGAGCAGCACGAGCAGTCCGGCGGCGATCTCGGCGGCGGCCGCACCCGCGACATCGTTGGTGCCGAAGAAGGCGCTCGCCAGCGGCCGTGCGCCGGCGGCGAGCAACAGCAGCAGTGCGACGCCGCCGGTCGCCGCGAGCGCCAGGCTGCTCGTCGCCACGGCCCGCGCGGCGGCGGGATCGTGCAGAGCCAGCGCCCGCGCCGTGCGCACCGTAGCCGCCTGCAGCAGCGCCGCCGAGCCGGCATAGGCGAGGCCGGCCATGCGCAGCGTCAGCGTGTGCGCGGCGACTTCGGCGGCGCCCAGCGTCGCGGCATAGAGCGTCGCGCCGAGAAAGATGCCGGTCTCGGCCGTCATCGTGATGCCGATCGGAACGCCGACGCGCAGCACGTCGCGCAGGCCGCGCCAGTCCAACGGTGCCAATGCGTCGGCGGTCGCGGCGCTCACCACCGACGGCAGGCTGCGCCGCGCCACGACGGCGAGCACGGCCAGGCTCGTCAGCGCGACGAGCAGCGACGACACGCCGGCGCCGGTCGGGCCCAGCGCAGGCACCGGGCCCAGGCCCTTCATCAGCACGGCGTTCAGCGCGGCATTCAGCGGCAGCATCGCCGGCGTGACCATGAGGAAGACCTTCGGCCGCTCGGCGGCGGTGAGCACGGTGCGATAGAGCGCGATACCCAGCATCGGGATCAGCAGCAGCGCCATGCTCTGCGTGTAGCCGCGTCCGCGCTCCAGCAATGCGGCGTCGAGGCCGAAGTGCCGCAGCCAGTCGGGCGCGAACCACAGCAGCGGCACGCCGATCAGAGCGAGCAGCGCCACCAGCGCGCGGCCGATGCGATCGAGGCGCAGGCGTTCGCCCCCCTGCCCGCGCGCCAACGCCGCCGTGTAGAAAGGCGCCAGACCGCCGAGCACGCCGGCGCCGAGGTAGAAGACGATCGACTGCAGGTCGCTGCCCACCGCCACGGCGGCCAGCGCATCGGCGCCGTACCAGGCCGACACCATCACCGTGTCGGTGATGCTCATGCCCATGTTGACGAAGGCGATCAGCATGATCGGCAGCGCCAGCCGCAGCAGCGCGCGGCCTTCGGCCAGGGTGGCGCTGCGGGCGGGGGCGGGTTCGGTCAGGGGCGCGTTCATGGCGGGTCACCTCGCGCTCGCGCGCGTCGTCGTTGCGGTGGCGGCCATGATCGACGCGCGCGCCGCGCGGCGACAGAGCCGCTTGGCCCGAAACCGGTCCATTCGTGCCAGGGCGCCCTGGCGCCGCCTTGCGCTCCCTCAAACACTGCGTCGCTGCGCTCGGCTCGCCTGCGATTGCCGTACGCCGTCTCGTGGCATGCTGGGCTGTCCCGTTTCCGGCGAAGGTTTGGCTTCATGCGCACAAGGCCGATGGTGCTGCTGGCGGCGGCGCTGATGGGTGTGGCGATCGTCTCGGCCGCACGAGCCGCGCCGCTCGACCTGCACGAGCACTGGGACCAACGCTGCGCCGACTGCCACGGCCATTCGGCCGACTTCGCGCGCCGCTCGCTGAAGGTCGAGCAGGGGCGCCTGGCGGGCCGCCACCATCGCGACGACCTGGCGCGCTTCCTGCGCAATCACTATCTGGCCGACGAGCTCGTCGAGCCGATGATGCAGATGCTGGCCGCCCAGGCGGTGCAGCGGCCGGTGTTCATGGAGCGGTGCGCCCGATGCCATGCGACGGCTTCGGAGTTCGCGCGCAGCTCGCTCGAGTGGCGCGACGGCGCGCTCCACGGGCGCAGTTCGGGCAAGCCGGTCGGCGATTTCCTGGCGACGCACGGCGGGCTGCCGGCCGCCGACATCGGGCCGATGGTCGAGACGCTGACGCGCGTGCGGCGCGAGGTCGCGTCCGCACCGTGACCGCGAACCCGGTCGGCAACCAGCGCCTCCTCGGCCGTGCCGCTCGCCGCCAGCGGGTCCGACACGCATTGGGGCCCCGCGGGCACCCGCCTGCTGACCGGGCTCGCGCGGCTGCGCGTCGCCTGCATCGGCAGCGAGACGGGCTTGCTGCGCCTACCGCGCCGCGCCCGGCAGCGCCAGCAGGCCGTCGTCGGCCCAGCGGCGCAGCCAGGCCACGGCCTGCGCCAGCGGCGTGGTGGCGCTGACGGCCTGTTCCAGCCACTCGCCCAGCGGCAGGCCGGGGTTTCGCGCGATGAGCGCGATCGCCTCGGCCTCGGCGTCGTCGAGCGTGCGCCAGCGCGGCTGCAGCGCGTCGCGCCAGGCCACCAGCGCGTGGCGCAGTTCGGCGGGCGCGGGCACGGTGACGTCGGCTCCGCGCTCGCGCGCATCGGCCAGCGCGTGCCACGCCGGTGCCACGGCCCAGGCCAGCTCGAGCACGCTCGCGTGCGGCTGCAGGCGCAACGCCACGCCGGCCCAGCTGCCGGGCGCGAGGGCTTCGAGCGCGGCGGCGTCGAGCCGCGGCACGGCCTCGGCGTCGAACGCGCCGCGCAGCGCCCAGTCGAGCCGCGCGAGGTCGGCCAGCGCCGGGTGCGGCAGCGCCGGCCACGCCGCCATGAAGCCGGCCAGGCGGTCGCCGAACCAGCGGATGCTCGGTTCACTCGGCGGGTGAGCCGCGACGTAGTCGTCGGCCAGCGCGTCGAAGGTCTCGTCGCCGAGGGCCTGGTGCAGCACGCCGTAGTTGTCGCGCAGCGCGGCGCGCAGCCGGCTGCGGTAGGCGCCCCGGTAGACCGCGAGCCCGCGCGCGGCGCGCTCGCCGCCGCGCAGCAGCGCGAGGCCGTCGTCGGCGCCGAGCACGGCGGACTGGAACGCGGCCTGCAGCGCGTGCAGCGTCATGCGGCCACCGCCTCGAACGCGCGCGCCGCCACGGCGCGTGCCGTGGCCAGCTCGTCGAGCAGCGAAGCCAGCGGCGGAATGTCGTCGTCGCGCTCGATCATCGTGGGCACCGCGCGGCCGAGCCGGCGCAGCGCGTGGGCATAGAGATCCCAGACCTCGGGGCGCACGTCGTGGTCGTGCGTGTCGATGACGAGGTCGCCCTGGTCTTCGTGGCCGGCCAGGTGGATCTGCACCACGGCGTCGGCCGGCAGCCGGTCGATGTAGGCCGCCGGGTCGAGGCCGTGGTTGCGATGGTTGACGTAGACGTTGTTCACGTCGAGCAGCAGCCGGCAGCCGGTCTCGCGCACCAGCGCGGCGAGGAATGCGGCCTCGTCCATCTCGTCGGCGGCGAACTGCACGTAGCTGCTGACGTTCTCGATCACCAGCGGCGCGCCGAGCGCGTCCTGCACGGCGGCGATGCGCGGGCGCAGGTGGTCGAGCGCGGCGCGCGAGCACGGCATCGGCAGCAGGTCGTGCAGCTGGCCGTGCGCGGTGCCGGTCCAGCACAGGTGGTCGCTGACCCAGCCGGGCTGCACGCGGCGCACGACGCCGCGCAGCGCGCGCAGGTAGTCGTCGCGCAGCGGCGCGGTGCTGCCGAGGTTGAGGCTCACGCCGTGCAGCACGACGGGGTAGCGCTCGCGCAGCCGCTCGAGGTGATGCCACGGCGAGCCGCCGCCCACCATCAGGTTCTCGGTGATGAATTCGAGCCAGTCGGGCCGGCCGGGCCAGCGTTCGTCGCCGGCGCGGGCCAGGTCGGTGAAGTGCGGTGTGCGGGCGCCGAGCCCGAAGCCTTGGATCATGGGCGTGGGGGGCGAAGCCTCGCGCGGGCGGGAGGCCCCGCCCGTGCCCGGCTCGCGCCTCGATCAGCCGACGACCTTGCCGCCGTCCTTGGTGCACTCGGCCGCGCTCTTCCTGGACTGCCAGCCCTGGCCCTTGCAGCTGTTGTGGCCCTTGCACTCGTTCTGCGCCGACTTGCACTCGCTCATGCCCTTGCAGCTGTTGACGCCGGCGCACTTCACCGAGGCGTCTTTCATGTCGGCCGCGCTGGCGACGAGCGGCGTGGCGAACAGGGCGGCAGCGGCGGCGGCCAGGGCGAGGCCGGTCTTGATGGAGGTTTGCATGGTCGATGGCTCCGTTGTGGGTTGTTGAAGCGGCGCGCCCCGGTAAGGACTCGAGCCGGTGGCCGCCACCTGCCATTCGTCGGCGCTCCCGAAAAGGTTACGCCGCGCCCTCGCCCCGGCCCCCGACCGCCGCTCGATCGACGCGCGCCAGTCGGCCATCGTCGAGGTGATACACGGTGTCGAAGCCTTCGATCATGCGGTGGTCGTGGGTGACGGCGATGACCGCGGAGCGCCGCTCGCGCGCGATCCGGCGCAGCAGCGCCATGACCTTGGCGCCGCGCTCGGTGTCGAGCGCCGCAGTCGGCTCGTCGGCCAGGATCAGCGTCGGCTCGTTGGCCAGCGCGCGGCCGATCGCCACGCGCTGCTGCTCGCCGCCGGACAGGCGTGCCGGCAGCGACCCGGCGCGGTGCCCGATCTCGAGGTAGCCCATGAGCTCGCGCGCCCGCCGCGCCGCTTCCTGCCGGCGCACGCCGTTGAGCTGCAGCATCAACGCGACGTTCTCCTGCGCCGTGAGGAACGGAATCAGGTTGTGCTGCTGGAAGATGAAGCCGACCTTGCGCAGGCGGAAAGCGCGTTCGTCGATGCCGGTGCGCCCGTTGTCGTAGAGCGTCTGGCCGTCGATGACGATGCGCCCGGTGGTCGGCGGCTGGATCAGGCTGATCGCCAGCAGCAGGGTGCTCTTGCCCGACCCGCTCGGGCCCAGCAGCGCGACCAGTTCGCCCGCCTCGACGCTCAGGCTGGTGGGCTTGAGCGCGTGGACGGCCTGCTCGCCCTCGCCGAAGGTCTGCGAGACGTCGCGGATGTCGAGCACCGGCATCTCAGCCGCCCAATGCGAGCTGCGGCGGCGTGCGCAGCGCGTGCCAGATCGCCATGAAGCTCGCGATCACGCCGCCGGCCAGCATCACCGCGAAGGTCACCGCGGTCTCCTGCGTCGTGAAGGCCAGCGTGCGAGGGAATCCCGGCGCGATCACCGCGCGCAGGCCGTATGCCAGCGCGAAGCTCGACAGCGTCAGCAGCATCGACTGCGTCAGGATGAGCCGCACGATCACGCTGTTGGGCGCGCCGATGAGCTTGAGCGTGGCGATCGACCTGATCTTCTCGATCGTCAGCACGTAGACGATGAGCGCGATGATGACGATCGACACCAGGACCAGCAGCGAGCGGAACAATCCCAGCACGGCCGAGGCGCGGCTCAGGCGCCCCTCGAGCATCAGGTCGCGCTCCTCGCCGGTGGTGTAGACGTTGAAGTACAGCCAGTCGCGGATGTTGCGGGCGACCTCCTGCTCGTGCGCACCCGGTGCCAGCGTGACGAGCACCGCGTTGATGCCGGGCGCGGCCGCCGACAGCAGCGGCAGCACGCGCGCCGCCTGGTCCTCGCTGTAGCCAGCCTTCCGCAGGCGCTGCAGGTTGGCCGCACGCGCGGCCGTCAGTGCGCGGTCGTCCTGTTCGTACTGCACCTTCTGCGCATCGGGCAGCGACAGGTAGACCAATGGGTTGCCGCCCGAGTCGACGGCGCCGCCGGTGATGCCGACCACGGTGTAGGCATCGCCGCCGAGGGGCACGCTCGCGCCCAGCCGGAGCCCGAGCTTGCGGTCGGCCACCATCTCGTAGCGGGGCGCGGCGATCGCACGTCCCTCGACGAGACGCCCGGGGCCGCCCGCTCCGCCGAAGACGTCGTAGCCGACGATGGTGAACTGCTGGCTGCCGCCGCCCAGCTCGCGCTGCGCGGTGTAGAGCACCAGCGAACTGGCGCGCGCCACGCCAGGCGTCGCGGCCACGCTCTTGGTGCTGTCCAGCGGCATGCGCGACGGCTCGTTGAAGGGTCCGCCGCGCCCGCGTTCCACGACCCAGAGGTCGGCGCCGATGCTCTCGATCAGCCACACGCCGTCCTCGATGTTGCCGCGGTAGATGCCGTTCATCACGAGCACGATGGCCAGCAGCATCGCGACGCCGGCAATGGTCGCCAGGAACTTGCCGAGATGGCGGCGGATGTCCTTGAGCGCCAGTTCCACGCTGCCTGCCTCGCGCTGCGACGTCAGGGCCGCGCGGCGGTCTGGCGCACGGACTGGTCGGCTCGCACGCCGGCACTGTCGGCGACCACCGTCTCGCCGGCGGCCAGGCCGGCGCGGATACGGACGTGCCGTTCGTCGGCGCCGTCGGTCTGCACCGCCTTGAAGCGGGCACGGCCGCCCTCGACCACGAGCACGCCCGCCTGGCCGCTGCGGTCACGCGTGAGCGCAGTGACCGGCACCACGATGCCGGAGCGCTCGCCCGCGTCGATCGCGACCTCGGCTTCCTGATCGATCGCGAAGTGCCGGGGCATGGCGTCGAAGGCGACGAAGACGTCGAGTTCGCGCGTGGCTGCGTCGCTCTGGCGGGCGATGCGGACCACCCGGCCGCCGACCGTCTCGCCGGTGCGCAATCGAATCTGCGCCGATTGCCCCACCCGCACCTGCCCGACGACCGTTTCGTCGACGCGCGTCGCCACCCACAGCGTGCGCGGATCGACCAGCTCGAGGATGGGCACGCCCAGCGTCACCGTGCTGCCGGGCTCCGCCAGACGCTGGATCACGATGCCGTCGATCGGCGCCACCAGGCGCGCGTGCGTCAGCGCGGCGTCGGCCGCGCGCGCCTCGTGCGCCAGCGTCACCGCGTCGGCCTCGCGCGCGGCCAGCGTGGCCCTCGCCGCGTCGACCCCTGCGGTCGCGGCCTGCAGCGCGGCATTCGATGCGTCGACCGCAGCCTGCGACACGAAGCCCTGCGACAGCAGCTCGGCGTCGCGACGCTGCCGGGTCCGCGCCAGCTCGAGCTCGGCCTGCGCCTTGGCCAGCCCGGCACGCGCCGATTCGGTGTTGCGTGCCAGCGCCTGCTGCTGCCCGCCGACTGCGCCGCGGCGCGCTGCGAGGTCGCGATCGTCGAGCGTGACCAGCAGCTGGCCCTGTCGCACCGCGTCGCCCACGTCGACCTGCACCTGCGTCACGGTGGCGTTCACGCGGGCGGCCAGCGCTACCGCGGTTCGGGCCTGCACGGTCCCCGGCCCGAGGACTCGATGGGCGATGGCGCCCTGCCTTGCCACGGCCACCGCGACATCGGCCGCGCGACCGAACCGCCAATAGCCCAGGCCCGCGGCCATGGCGGCCAGCGCGAGCAATGCGGCGAGGAGGACGCGCCGCTTCCGGATCGGGGGCATGGCAGCGATCTTGCGCGACGCAAACGCAGCGCCGGCGGCCGTTTGGTGAGCCTCGGTGTCAACGCGCGCATTGACATGCTGTGTTACCCGGAAGGCGCGACGGCCCCCCGGGGCGGCGGCGAGGATCTGCGCCATCCGTGACGAGAGGAGTTCCAACGATGTCGACGTTCCGCTACGCGCGACCGCAGATCGCCGTTCACTGGCTGGCCGCCCTGGCCATCGTCTTCCTGCTGATCACCGGCACCTTCGTGCTGGCCGAGCTGCCCAATGCCGCGCCGAAGGCCGGCAACCTGCGCATCCACATGATCGTGGGCGCGCTGGCCGGCGCGCTGGTGGTATCGCGCATCGTGCTGCGCCGCCGCCTGCCGGCCCCGCCGCCGGTGACCTTCGAGCGGCTCACGCGCGCCGGACACCTGGCGCTGAACGTGGTGGTGGTGCTGCTGGCGGCCAGCGGCGCCGGGCTGGCCGTTCAGAGCGGCGCACTGGACGCCGTGTTCGGCAGCGGCGCGCTGCCGCCGGACTTCAAGGCGTTCGCCCTGCGCAAGGTTCACGGGTTGCTGTCGCGCCTGGCGATGGCGCTGATCGCGCTGCACGTGCTGGCCGCCCTGTACCATCAGTTCATCCTCCGCGACCGCCTGCTGCCTCGCATGGGCCTGGGCAAGCCATGAGGCATGAGCAGCCATCCTGAACACTTGCTGGTCGTCGACGACGATCGCGAGATCCGCCGGCTGGTCGAGCAGTACCTCGGCCAGGCCGGCTACCGCGTGACCGCTGTCGGCGACGGCAAGGCGATGTGGCGTGCGCTCGACGCCCACCGCGTCGACCTCGTGGTCCTCGACCTCATGCTGCCGGGCGACGACGGACTCACGCTGTGCCGCGACCTGCGCACGCGATCGAACCTGCCGGTGCTGATGCTGACGGCGCGCGGCGAGGACGTCGATCGCATCGTCGGACTCGAGATGGGCGCCGACGACTACCTGGCCAAGCCCTTCAATCCCCGCGAGCTGCTGGCGCGCATCCGCAGCATCCTGCGGCGCGCCAGGGCGCTGCCGCCGAACCTGGTGCCCGAGGAGGTCGGCAGCTTCGGCTTCGCCGGCTGGACGCTGGACGTCGCGACCCGCAACGCCACGGCGCCCGACGGCCTCGTGGTGCCGCTGTCGGGCGCCGAGTTCAGGCTGCTGCGCGTGCTGCTCGAGCACCCGCAGCGCGTGCTGTCGCGCGAGCAGCTGCTCGAGCTCGCCAGCGGCCGCGAGACGGTGCTGTTCGATCGCAGCATCGACGTGCTGATCGGGCGGCTGCGCAAGCGGCTGCGCGACGACGGCAAGGAGCCGTCGCTGATCAAGACGGTGCGCGGCGAGGGCTACGTGCTGGCCGCTCCGGTGAGCTCGACGTGACCGGCTGGCTGCCGCGCTCGCTGTTCGGGCGCATGGTGCTGCTGATGACCGCGGGACTGGTGCTCGCGCAGGCGGCCGGCGCCGTGATCCACCTGGTGGAGCGCCAGCGCACGCTCGGCCACACGATCGGCCACGAGCTGGCGCAGCGCATCGTCGCCGTGTTCCGCACGCTGGACCGCTTGCCGGCGCACGAGCAGGCCGCGCTGGCGGATTCGCTGTCGACGGCGCGCCTGCAGTTCGGCATCGAGGACGCCGCGCCCGCCGCCGATCCGGGCAGCGCGTCCGGCAGCGCGTCCGGCGCCGCGACCTGGTTCGCACCGCGCGACGAGCTGACGACGCACCTGCGCGAGCTGCTGGGCGGCGCCAGCGAGGTCCGGGCGGCGGCGCTGCCGCAGCTCGGAGCGTTCGCGTTCGACGTGCGGGTCCGGCTGTCCTCGGGCCGCTGGCTCGCGGTCAAGGGCAGCGCGCCTGCGGACGTCTTCGCAAGCCCGTGGCACCTGCTGGTCAACCTGTCGTTGATGCTGGCGACGGTGGTGGTGCTGGTGGCGGTGGCGGCGCGCGGTCTCGCGCGTCCGCTGGTCGAGCTCGCGAGCGCGGCGCGGCGCCTGGCCACCGACCTGCGGCAGCCGCCGCTGCCCGAGCGCGGCCCGACCGAAACGCGCGAAGCCGCGCATGCCTTCAACGTGATGCAGGCGCGCATCCGCGCCGGCATCGAGGAGCGCGAGCGCTTCCTGGCGGCGGTGTCGCACGACCTCAAGACGCCGGTCACCCGGCTTCGCCTGCGGGCGGAGATGCTCGCCGACCCCGAGCTGAGGGAGCGCTACTGCGCCGACCTCGACGAGATGCAGCAGCTGCTCGACAGCGCGCTGCATTACCTGCGCGGCAAGGTCGTCGACGAGCCGGTCCAGGTCGTCGACATCGTCGCGCTGGTCGAGAGCCTGGTGGACGACTACGCGGGGCTGGGCGAGGTCGCGTTGCGCGCGCCGGATGCCCTGCAGTGTCCGGCGCGGCCGCGGGCGCTGCGGCGCGCGCTGGCGAACCTGGTCGACAACGCGCTGAAGTACGGTGGGCGCGCCGACGTGACGCTCAGCGCCGCGGCCGGCGCGATCGAGATCGCAGTCGACGACGACGGGCCGGGCATCGCGCCGGCAGAGCTCGAACGCGTCTTCGAGCCCTTCCACCGGCTCGAGAGCTCGCGCAGCCGCGATACCGGCGGCAGCGGCCTCGGGCTGGCGATCGCGCGCCAGATCGCGCGCGCCCACGGCGGCGACGTGACGCTGGCCAACCGGTCGCCGCACGGCCTGCGGGCCTTGCTCACGCTGCCGCTGCAGGTGCCGCGCGTCTAGGTCGCGTGCGGCACGCGCAACGGCCCCGCCGACAGCCGCGTGCGCTGTCGGCGTCGAATCATCGGGCGATCAGAGCGCCTCGTCGTCGCGTTGCTCGAGCAGCCGCTCGGTCGCGCGGCGCCCGACGGCGGCGTAGACCAGCGGCGTGATCAGCGTGTCGAGCAGCGTGGAGCTGACCAGCCCGCCGAAGATGACGACCGCCACCGGGTGCAGGATCTCCTTGCCCGGCGCGTCGGCCGCCAGCAGCAGCGGCGTCAGCGCGAACGCCGCCACCAGCGCCGTCATCAGCACCGGCGTGAGGCGCTCGAGCGAGCCGCGCACGATCATCGCGGGGCCGAAGGTCTCGCCCTCGAACTTGCAGAGGTTGACGTAGTGGCTGATCTTGAGGATGCCGTTGCGCGTGGCGATGCCGGCCAGCGTGACGAAGCCCACCATCGACGCGACCGAGACGCCGACGCCGGCGATCCACATCGCGACGACGCTGCCGATCAGCGCCAGCGGGATGTTGGCCATGATCACGCCGGCCAGCACGGCCGACCGGTAGCGCGAGTACAGCACCAGGAACATCAGCGCGAGCGACACGAGCGACAGCGCCGCGATCAGCCGCGTCGCCTGCTCCTGCGCCTGGAACTGGCCTTCGAGGCTGACGAAGTAGCCGCCCGGCAGTGGGGTCTGCGCCAGCGCCGCGCGGATGTCGCCGACCACGCGGCTCATGTCGGAGCCGTCGGTGTTGGCGTAGACGACGATGCGGCGGCGCCCGTTCTCGCGCCCGATCTGGTTCGGCCCGTCGCCCTCTTCCACCGACGCGAAGCTCGACACCGGCACGCGGCCGGCCGGCGTGTCGACGACGAGGCCGGCCAGATCCTGCGGCCGGCGGCGATCGTCGGGCAGGCGCAGCACCAGGTCGTAGCGGCGCGCGCCCTCGACGATCTGCGCCATCTGCTGGCCTTCGGTCAGCGTCTGCAGCGCGGCCACCGCCTGCCCGGGCGAGAGGCCGAGCTGCGCCGCCCGCCGGTGGTCGATGCGCACCTTGATCTGCGGGATCAGCACCTGGCGCTCGACCGTGAGGTCGACCAGGCCGGGCACGCCCGCGAGCCGCTGGCGCAGCTGCTCGGCCAGGCCGCGCAGCGTGTCGACGTCGTCGCCATAGAGCTTCAGGGCGATCTGCGCGCGCACACCCGACAGCAGGTGGTCGAGGCGGTGCGAGATCGGCTGCCCGATCGCCACCGCGGCGGGGATCTGGCCGAGCCGGGCGCGGATGTCGGCCATCACGGCCTCGCGGCCGCGACCCGAGCGCCGGAGGTCGACGTCGATCTCCGACGAGTGCACGCCTTCCGCATGTTCGTCGAGTTCGGCGCGGCCGGTGCGCCGGCCCACCTGCACGACCTCGGGCACTTCGGCGATCAGCCGCTCGGCCGCGGCGCCCATGCGATTGGCTTCGGCGAGCGACGTGCCCGGGTTGAACAGCAGCGACAGCACGAGCGAGCCTTCGTTGAACGGCGGCAGGAAGGAGCGCGGCATGAACGGCACGCTCGCCGCCGCGACGGCCGCGGCGAGCGCGGCGGCGGCGACCAGGCCGCGCGTGCGCGGGAACGACCACGCCAGCAAGCGCTCGTCGACGCGCTTGAGCCGCGCCACCAGCGGACTGTCGCCGTGCTGCAGGCGCTTCATGCGCGGCAGCAGCGTGGCCGCCAGCGCCGGCGTCACCGTCATCGACACGAGCATCGACGCCAGGATCGACACGATGTAGGCCACGCCGAGCGGCGCGAACAGCCGCCCTTCGATGCCGGGCAGCGCGAACAGCGGCACGAACACCAGCACGACGATCAGCGTCGCATAGACGATGCCCGAGCGCACCTCGACGCTGGCGCGGCGCACCACCTCCAGCACCGGCAGCGGCTGCGCGGCGGCGCGGTTGCTCCGCAGCCGGCGCACGATGTTCTCGACATCGACCACGGCGTCGTCGACGAGCTCGCCGATGGCGATGGCCAGCCCGCCCAGCGTCATCACGTTGATCGACAGGCCCATCAGCCGGAAGACGAGCGCCGTCACGGCCAGCGACAGCGGGATCGCCAGCAGCGAGATCAGCGTCGTGCGCGCCGACAGCAGGAAGGCGAACAGCACGATCGCCACCATGACGGCGCCGTCGCGCAGCGCCTCGGCCACGTTGCCGACCGAGGCGGCGATGAAGTCGGCCTGGCGGAACAGCACCTCGGGCTCGGCGAGCCCCGGCGGCAGGCCGGGCGTCAGCTCGTGCAGCGCCGCCTCGATCTGGCGCGTGAGCTTGACCGTGTCGGCCGCCGGCTGCTTCTGCACGCTCACGATCACGGCCGGCACGCCGTTGTGGCCGGCGTCGCCGCGCTTGAGCGCGGCCGCGAAGCGCACCTGCGCCACCTGTTCGAGCAGCACCGGGCGGCCGTCCTTCCAGGCCACGGCCACGCCGGCCAGGTCGCGCGGGTCCGTCGTGCGCGCCAGGTGGCGGATCAGGTATTCGCGGCTGTGGCGGTCGATGAAGCCGCCGCCCGCATTGGTGGCGTAGCCGCGCAGCGCCGACTCGACCTGCTGCAGCGTCACGCCGAACTGGGCCATGCGCGCGGTGTCGGGCTCGACGCGCAGCTGCCGCACCTCGCCGCCGATCGGGATGACCTGCGAGACGCCCGGGATCGACAGCAGCCGCGGCCGCATCACGAAGTCGGCGTACTCGCGCGCCTGCATCGGCGTGGCCGGCGGCACCTTGGCGCCGGCGCGCGCCGTGATCGGCACGGCGACCAGCATGATCTCGCCCATGATCGACGAGACCGGCCCCATCGCCGGTGTGATGTCGGCGGGCAGCTGGTCGCGCACCAGCGCGAGCCGCTCGGCGACGAGCTGGCGGTTGAGGTAGACGTCGGTGCCCCAGTCGAACTCGGCATAGACGATCGACAGGCCCACGCCCGACGTCGAGCGCACCCGCGTCACGCCCGGCATGCCGTTGAGCGCCGTCTCGATCGGGAAAGTGACGAGCTGCTCGACCTCCTCGGGCGCCATGCCGCCGGCCTCGGTGAGCACGGTGACGAGCGGCTTGTCGAGGCTGGGGAACACGTCGACGGGCGTGCGCGTCGCCGTCAGCCCGCCATAGGCGAGCAGCAGCGCCGCGAGCGCCAGCACGAACAGGCGGTTGGCGAGGCTCGCGCGAACGATCCAGTTGAACATGGTCGCTCGCCCCTCAGCGGATCTGGTTCACCAGCGCACTGCCCTGCACGACGACGCGGTTATCGGCCGCCAGGCCGCGCGTGACGACGACGGTGTCGGCGTCGAGCGCGCGCAGCTCCACCGGCTGCGGCACGAAGCGCTCGGCGCCGACCTTGATCCACACCACCGGCTCGTTGGCCGGGTTGCGCACGACGGCGGCGGCGGGCAGCACGATGCCGGGCAGCCGCTCGCGCAGCTGCGCGACGACGGTGACGGGCTGGCCGACGGGCAGCGCGGCATCCTTGGCCGCGCGCGCGCGGAAGTTCAGCAGCACGACGCCGTCGCGCAGCGCACCGGCCGCGCCGACGAGCTGCAGCGTCACGCCCGGCTGGCCCGCGAGGCGCGCGCTGTCGATGCGCCGCGCGAGCGTCGGGTCGCTCGTCGTGGCCTCGACCATCAGGCGCGCCGGGTCGACGATCTCGAACATCGGCTCGCGCGCTTCGACCACCTGGCCGGCCAGCACCTCGGAGCGCGCGACGACGCCCGACACCGGCGCGACGACGGCCTCGCGCGCACGCAGGCTGCCGCCGATGCTGGCCTCGCGCGCGCGCAGCCCGGCGAGCTCGGCGCGCACCGCATCGAGCTCCTTGCGCGGCGTGGTGCCTTCGAGCGCCTCGAGCCGCTTGAGCCGCTGCTCGGCGATCTCGCGGTCGGCCTTGAGCTCGGCAAGGCGCGCCTGCTGATCCGCCTGTGCATACGGATCGGTGCGATGGCGCAGGTGGGCGAGCACCTGGCCCTTGCGCACGGCCTGGCCGGCGACCGGCAGGCCCTGCGGCCCGGCTTCGACGACGCCCGCGATGGCGGCCTGCACGCGGCCGCCGGCGTTCGGGTCGATGACGACGCGGCCGTTCAGCTCGACCGTGGCGACGGCATCGGTCTGCGGCGCGAGCACGGTGCGCAGCTGCATGCGGCGCTGCGCGAGCTTGGGCACGTTGACGCTGCCGTCGGGCAGGCGCATCAGGCCCGTCGCCGGCGCGGCGGCGGCGTTGTCGAGATGCTCGCCGCCGGGGCCATGGGCGCCGGGGCCGGCGTGGGCGATCGGCGCGGCGGCGAGCGCCACGGCGGCGACGAGGAGGCAGGCACGCCCGACGGCGGCGGCGCGGCGCAAGGTTGATCGCATCATGCGGCCCTCCGCGACGCGGTGCGCCGTGCGAGGCTCCAGGCGATCAGCACGCCGGCGAGCAGCACGGCGGCACCGCCGACGGCGATCGCCGTGCCGGTCGAGACGGCGCTGTCGTCCGCCGGCGCGGCGGGCGCGCCGACCTCGAGCACGCCGTCGATCAGGTCGGTGTCGGCACCCGCGCTGACCGTGATGACGAGCGGGTGCTGGCCCGGCCGGGCCAGCGCCTGCAGGAACGCGGCGTCGGCGACGGCGTAGTCGCCATGGTCGGCGTGGAACGTGGCCACGGCCTTGAGGGTGCCGGCTTCCACCTCGACCTGTGCGCCGAGCACCGGCTCGTTGGTGGCGTAGCGGTCGATCAGGATCGACAGCTCGTCGTCGGAGAGCGTGGCCACCAGCTCGAACAGCTCGGTGTGCGATTCGAAGCGCGGGGCGTCGGAGGCGACGGCGTGGCTGTGGCCGGCGGGGCCGTCGAGGTGCTCGCCGCCGGGGCCGTGGGCGCCCGGGCCGGCCAGCGCCAGCAGCGGGCCCAGCAGCAGCGCCAGCCCGGCGCTCGCGACGGCGTGGCGCGTCCAGGAGGAGGGAGTCATGGCATCAGTCCTTGTGCTTGCAGCAGCCGAGCGCGGGCGAGGCCCACGGCCGCTTGGGATCGTTCGAGGTCGGCCTGCGCGGAGGCCGCCGCCGACAGGGTGCGCAGCAGTTCGGGCAGCCCGAACTCGCCGGCGTCGAAGGCGCGCTGCGACAGCTGCGCGCGTTCGCGCGCCAGGGCGGCGCGCTGCTCGTCGTCGCGCAGCCGCTGCCGCGCGGCCTCGTGCGCGTCGGTCGCCAGCGCGAGTTCGACCGCGAGCCGGTCGCGCAGCCGCGCCAGCCGCCGCTCGGCGACCCGCACGGCGCCGGCGGCCTGGGCTTCGAGCGGGCGGTTGCGCGCGTCGGACCCGAACGGGATGCGCACGCCCAGGCCGATGCTGTTGCGCGTGTCGCCGGCGCCGGCTTCCTGCCGATAGCGCAGCAGCAGCTCGGGCGGATCGCGCCGATCCTGCAGCACCGCCGCCTGTTCGCGCCGCGCCTGCTCGCGCTGGCTCTCGGCGTGACGCCACGCCGGATGCGCTTCGAGCGGCGGTGGCGATGCGGCCGGCGATTCGGCCGGCCGGCCGCCGGCCGGCGGCTGCAGCGCCGTCAGCAGCGTCCATTGGCGCTCGGCCTCGGCCAGGCGCAGCCGCGCATCGGCCGTCGCCGTGGCGGCGCCGAGCGCTTCGGCCTGCGCCGCCAGGGCATCGGCGCGCGCCAGGTCGCCGGCGCGCACGCGGCGCTCCACGTCGCTCGACAGCCGCTCCAGCGTCTGCTGCTGCAACTCGGCCTGACGCAACGCGTCGCGGCCGGATGCGACGCGCCAGGCCGCCTCGCGCACGAGGCCGGCGACCTGCCAGCGGCCGAACGCCACGGCGGTCTCGGCGCTGCTCGACTGCGCATCGGCTGCCGCCGCGCGCAGCGCCTTCTGCCCGGGCAGCCACAACGGCCAGGCCGCGGCGAGCTCCGTCTCGCGGCCGGCACCGGGCGCGCGTTCGCCGGCCCAGCGCTCGTCGCGCTGCGACAGCTCGAGGGCCGGCGATGCCGGCAGCAGCGCCCGCGCCGCGGCGCGGCTGGCCGCTGCGCGCAGCGCGTCGCTGTCGGCCTCGGCGGATTCCAGCGCGTGCTGCCACGCGCTGTCGACCGCCGCGCGCAGTCCGCCGCTCTCCGGCGCGGCGGATTGGGCCACGGCCGGCGCCGCGCAGGCGACGAGCACGGCCAGCGCCGCGGCGCGCGGCGCGCCGGCGCATTGCGCAAGCGCCCGGCGCACGGCTGGGGGTACGAAAGTGTTCACGGTGTTCCGTTGGCTGGGCCGGGCCCGGCCGCTCGGTGGAGCAGCGGCCGGCGCGGCGGCACGACTCAGGACGCCGCAGACGACTGCGGCGCGACGCGGGTCAGGCCAGCTCGGATCGGGGAGGCCGCTTGAGGCCTTCGAGGAAGGGGCCGGGCGGCGGCGATTCGCCGCCCACCGACGGAGCGTGCGACGCGAGGTGCAGCACGTCGAGCGCGATGTCGCCGACGATCAGCGCCGCATGGCCGACGCAGTCGTCGACGTGCAGGTGCTGAACAGCCTCGTCGGAAGCGTCGGCATGGACCGAACCGTCGTCGTGGTGATGGTGCGGCTCGTCGGCCAGATGCGCCGCCATGTGCTCCTGGCCGCCCAGCACGGCCGCCACCGACTGCCCGACCGCTGCGAAGCCGTAGCAGGGGACGAGGACGGCCAGGACGAGGGCGACGAGCCAGCGGGGCATGGGGCGAGTGTAGCGAACGGCCGTGGCGCGCACACGCCAGCGAGTTCCGGCATGCGCGCAGCGCGAAGCGTCGCCTCACCCGTGCCGACGCGCCGCAGGGACCGCGTGCGCGTCCGCGCACAACCAGCCCTCGGCCTCCGACGCTTCCGGCCACTTCTGCGCATCGGCGCGCGCCAGCGCCATCCACACCGCGAACGGCAGGCGCATCGCGCGCCGCGGCGCGGGCCGCAGCACGTCGAACGACGTCGCGGCGGCGACGAGCACGCCGCAGTCCTCGGGCACGTCGCGCTCGTCGCCGATGCCTTGCCTGAGCACGTACCAGCACTGGCTCGCCAGCGCCTGGTAGGCGGCGCGCTTGGCGGGGCGGCGCAGGTCGCCGAGCAGGTCGGCGCGGCGCACCTTGACCTCGTGGACGACGGGCTCGACGTAGTCCTCCACCGTCGTGTGGCGGATCGAATAGACGTCGGGCATCGCGATGGCCCACGCCGTGGCGCCGTCGTCGGCGGCGAGCGGCGCGCGCAGCGACAGGCCGCGCCAGACGACGCGGCCGGCGCGGTGCATCTCGCACGCCACGCGCTCGACCAGCGCCTCGTGTTCGCTGCGCGCGGCGCGGTTGGTGTGCAGCGACGCGGCGATCGCGCGCACGCCGGCGTCGCTGACGCGCAGCGTCTCGCGGCCGGCGGAATCGAACTCGCGCTCGAGCAGGCCGCCGGCGATCAGCTCGGCCTCGACCAGGTCGCGGCACGGCCAGCCGGCCGAGCGCCACATCTCGCGCAGGCGGCGTGCGTGCGCCCGGGTCGGCGCGCACGCCAGCGGGGGCTGCGGGGCATCCATGCTGCAACTGTATCTCCGTCCAGTGGCGCCGAGTGCGGCCCGGCCGGCCGCAAGGCGCGGCCGCGGCGCGCCAGCGGCGGGCGGCTCACGGGCCTTTGGCGCGCAACAGCGCCGCCAGGTCCTCGGCGCCCACCGGCTTGAGCAGGTGGCGGTCGAAGCCGGCGCTCGCCATGCGCTGCCGGTCGCCGTCCTGCCCCCAGCCCGTGAGAGCGATCAGCGTCATCGCCCGCCCGCCGGGCAGCGTGCGCACATGCCGCGCGAGGTCGCATCCGTCCATGACCGGCATGCCGATGTCGAGCAGCGCGAGGTCGAAGCGCCGGTCCGCGACCAGGCGCAAGGCTTCCGCGCCGCTGTAGGCGGCGGCGACCTCGGCACCCATCGCGCGCAGCAGTTCCGCCAGCGTATCGGCGGCGTCGCGGTTGTCGTCGACGACGAGCACGGTCCGATCGACGGAGCCGTCGGCCCAGTCGGCGGCCCCCTGTGCCGGCGAGCGGGGGTTCGCCGCTGCGGCCTCGAGCGGCAGCCGCACCGTGAACGTGGCGCCCTGCTGCAGGCCGGCGCTGGTCGCCGTGACGCTGCCGCCGTGAAGCTCGACGATCGTCTTGACCAGCGTCAGCCCGATGCCGAGCCCGCCCTGCGCCGCTCTCGACGACCCGCTGACCTGCACGAACATCTCGAAGATGGCCGTCAGCATGTCGGGCACGAGGCCGATGCCGGTGTCGCTCACCTCGATCACGGCATGCGCGCCGTCGCGGCGTGCCGACACGCCGACCCGGCCGCCGGGCGGCGTGTACTTCGCCGCGTTGTTCAGCAGGTTCGCGAACACCTGCGTCAGCCGCACGGCATCGCCGCGCACCTGCAGCGGCTCGTCGGCGACGTCGACGTCCACGGCATGGCCCGCCGCGTCGATCAGCGGCCGGCTCAGTTCGACCGCATCGCCGAGCACGACACCGAGCCGCACGGGCACGAACTGCAGGTCGACCCTGCCGCGCGTGACGCGAGAGACGTCCATCAGGTCGTCGACCAGCCGGACCATGTGCTCGACCTGCCGTCGCATCAGGTCGTGGTGGCGGCCCAGCGCCGCCGGGTCGAGCGGTCGGCCCGCCAGCAGCGCCAGCGTCGTGCGGATCGGGGCCAGCGGATTGCGCAGCTCGTGCGCCAGCGTGGCGAGGAACTCCGTCTTGCGCCGGTCCGCCCGATGCAGCTCCTCGAGCCGAGCCCGCAGCTCGTACTGTCGCTGCCTCGCGCGCAGCGTCGAGCGCGCCGCGCTGACGAGCGACGTCACGCGCGCCGGCCGTTCGATGACGGTGGCGTTGGGCAGCTGGCTCATCACCGCGGCGAGGGCGTCCGAGTCGGCGCCCTGACGCGCCAGCACGAGGACCGGCACGTCCGACCAGGGCGGCTGCGCGGCCAGCGCGGCGGCGAGCGCGGCCTGGTCGGCCTTCACGAGCGCCTCCTCGGCCACCATCAACGCGCCGGCACCGCGCGCGAGCTCGCGGATGAGCTCGGCCATGTCGGCGCACGCCCATGCGTCGACGCCGGCCCGCGCCAGCACGTCGCGGGTCATCCGGGCGTCGCGCGCCGTCGCCACGCGCAGCAGGACGCGCCCCTCGAGATCCGATCTAGGGCTCACTGGCGGATCGGGCTTCGTCCAGCGGTACCGGCACGCCCGTGAGAATGCCGCGGAAGTTGCGCAGCGGCTCGCCGATGCCGATGCCGTCCTCGCTGAGCGTGAACGAGCGGATCGTCCGCTCGTGCGCCCCGCCGCGCTTCTTGACGACCGAGATCGCCTGGCGCACCTCGCCGCGCAGCTCGAAGTAGCGCAGCAAGACGACGGCGTCGGCCAGGTAGCTCGCATCCACCGGCGACTGCATCTGCGTGCCGATCACGCCATGGTGAGCACCGACGAGCAGCGTAGCCACCCCGGCCTGGCCGAGGTAGGACAGCAGTTCGTGCAGCTGCGCGATCAGGAATCGCTCGTCGGGCATCGCATTGAGGTAGCCGTTGAGGCTGTCGATCACCACCACCGACGTCGTGCGCCGCGTCACCTGCTCGCGGATGGCATGGACGAACTCGCCCGGCGAGAGTTCGGCCGGGTCGATCTGGCGCATATGGAGCAGGCCGCTCTTCAGGTGCGGCTCCAGCGCCATTCCCATGCCCGCGCTGCGCGTGCTCAGGGTGGCGATGCTCTCGTCGAAGATGAACAGCGCGGCGCACTCGCCGCGGCGCGCCGCCGCCAGCGCGAACTGCACCGCGAGGCTCGATTTGCCGGTGCCGGGCGCGCCGATCAGCAACGTGCTGGTGCCCCGCTCGATGCCGCCGCCGAGCAGCGTGTCGAGCATCGGCAGGCCGCTGGGCAGCCGGGTCTGGCGCAGCGGAGGTGCGTGCTCGGCGGCCACCAGCCGCGGGAACACCTGCAGGCCCCCGCGCACGATCTTGTAGTCGTGATAGCCGTCGCGGTACGCATGCCCTCGATACTTGGTCACGATCAGGCGGCGCCGCGTCGAACCGTAGTCCGAGTTGTGTTGCTCGAGCCGCACGACGGCGTGGGCGATGCTCTGCACCTGGAGGTCGTGCTCGACCGCCGTCATGTCGTCGAGCAGCAGCACGGTGCACTGGCGGCCGGCGAAGAACTGCTTGAGCGCCAGGATCTGGCGCCGGTAGCGCAGTGACGTGCCGGCCAGCAGGCGCAGCTCGGACAGCGAATCGAAGACGACTCGCGTCGGCTTGATCTGGTCGACGTCGGCAAGGATCCTGAGCGTCGTCTCGCTGAGTTCGACCTCCGACGGATGGAACATCGTGTACTGCTCGTCGGGCTCGAGCGCCTCCGAGGTCGGCAGCATTTCGTTCACCTGGATGCCGGCGAGGTCCCAGCCGTGCGAGCGGGCCACGCCATCGAGTTCGTGCTTCGACTCCGACAGCGTGATGTAGAGGACCGGCTCGCCGCGTGCCGCGCCGTCGCGCAGGAATTGCAGCGCCACCGTCGTCTTGCCGGCCCCGGGCACGCCTTCCAGCAGGTACAGGCGGTTGGGCGTCAGCCCGCCGCCGAGCACGTCGTCCAATCCGGGGACGCCCGTCGACAACAGCGCATCGCCTGGGCCGTCGGCCTCGGCGGGTGGGGTTTCGCTGCGCATTCGACCTCCTCGATCGTGAGTTCTTGAGTTGTCACTTCGCGCCGGATGCCATGGCTCTCGACGGCCTTGCGCCGCCCGCCCCCGGCACGGCCCCGCGCGAGGTCGAACGACGTGGTCAGCGCGAAGAGCAAGCCGCGCTCCCGGGCGGGCGCCGGCCGGTCACGGCTGTATCTCCATCCAGTATCATCGCGCGTCATGGCGGACCCGGCAGGCGCGACGACGACGACGGTCGCGGTGCGCGCGCTGTGCGAGTTCGCGGCCCGGCGCGGCGACCTCGACTGGCGCTTCACGCCCTCGCCGACGTCGCAGCAGGGCATCGCCGGCCACGCGCTGGTCGCGTCGCAGCGCGGGCCGTCGTACCGCCGCG
>Ga0138256_10002162_pt1 | contig 21211 bp, 22 predicted proteins | sample KNB2016incub_MG_FD_105486 | JGI IMG/M metagenome (GOLD analysis project Ga0138256, IMG submission 105486) | Active sludge microbial communities from wastewater in Klosterneuburg, Austria - KNB2014incub_MG | ecosystem: Engineered > WWTP > Activated sludge > Unclassified | place: Austria... | reverse complement strand
CATGGTTATGCAGACATGACAGAGTATTTTTTCTGGCTACTGGCGGATTATTATAGCAAATGGTTATTGGGTGATTTTTCTCAGCCGGTCGATTTGCTGGAGATGAATAGGGATGTTGAGCAAAAAGGAGATAAGAAAAGATGACCTTTTTTATTCTATGTGGGGAAGATTTTACCGAGAAGGCAAGAGCAACGGCAAAAAATTATTAGAGTGAAATGGGTGCTATTTTAGATTATTTTTTTTGATATTGCAATTAATCCGCCAGCAAATCCTGAAACAACTGAAGTAGTTACAAGAATAATAGTTCGAGATGAATTATTATCCAAATTAAAATCAAATAGAGAACCAAAAAATAGCAATAGAAGTATTATTGTTATGAAGCTACAAACCAACTTTGAATGAAGGGCGGCAGATGCTGTTAGAAATGCTCCCGTAAAAGAAATTACTGAAAAAATAATTATATCAACAATTGCTGCATTTAACTGGTTTGGAAAAAACATAAGGACTATTGCGAATGCACCAAAAATTGCAAGTGCAAAAAGAAACCCAAACCCAATTGCCAGTAAATTTTTAAAAAATATTCGCTTATTCATTTTGTAAAATTGAGTTTCAAGTTGATATAAACTTGAAAATGGGAATTATAAATCTTTCTTCGGTTTTCCTGGCACAAAACTTCCTGATGGTTCGCCATACCATGGTACAATATCATAAATAAAAACACCAGATTTTACAGTAGGGTCTGTTTTTACAAAATCCTCTGCTTCTTCTATTGTTTTGCAATCAAGTATAAAAAGTCCCCGCCATGTAAAATCGTTTTTACCAAACGGGCCAGCTACTTTTAATACTCCTTCATTATGAAGTCTTTCCATGTTGCCGAAATGACCTGCAAACAATTTGCTTCGTTCTGTACTGTCTTTTATTTCTTTATCCATGGGTCCGGTTTTCAAAATAACCATCCAAAATTGTTTGACTTTAGGCTCTGCTTTTATAGCAGTGGAATCTTTTTGGCAAAATGCCGAAATGTTTAATATGAATAAGCAGTTGATTAAAAGGAGGATATTTTTCATATTGTTTTTTGTTTTTTCATCCGTATGGAAAAAGCGGTTCCTATCAAGGTAAATGGAATAATAATTAAATAATTAAAAATATCAGTAGAGGCAAACTTAAATTCTGAAATATAAGCTTGCAAAAAAATCAAAACAATTGCTGTAATGCTTCCATGAATTATATCATTTTTTGTGGAAATTTTTCCTGTAACAAACCCGCCCACGGCGCAACAAATAAAAGTTGTTATAATTATACCAATACTAATCGGGTCTGAATCTTTTTCAAGATTACTTTCTTCGCCATGCCCTTTTGCTTTGCTTGCAATAAATAGTAACAAAATAAGCCCAGCCAGTAAAAAAAGTATTACAGAAGTAAGAACACCTGCTACAACTGAGAAAATATTCCTGCCAGTTTGATTATTGGGGTTTTGCATAAACCAAATATCCTCCTTTTCCCCCAATCATTTACCTTTGCGGTGGTGAATCTAAAATCATAAACCTAAAATCTGCAATTGCATGGCCGCCCGTACAGATAATTTTATAAGTCCCGATTATTTTGGCGTAGATGAATTATTAACCGACGAACACAAACTCATCCGAGAGTCTGTCCGCAGTTATGTAAAAAAAGAAATTTCTCCCATTATAGAAGACTATGCACAGAAAGCTGAGTTCCCGCAGCAGATTGTAAAGCAGTTAGGTGACCTTGGTTGTTTTGGTCCAACTGTTCCGGTAGAATATGGCGGCGGTGGTCTGGATTATATTTCTTACGGACTCATGATGCAGGAATTAGAAAGAGGAGATAGCGGTGTTCGTTCCACTGCTTCGGTGCAAGGTTCGTTAGTTATGTTTCCTATTTATCAATATGGAAGCGAGGAGCAGCGAAAAAAATATTTACCCAAACTGGCAAGTGGCGAATGGCTTGGTTGTTTCGGACTAACTGAGCCTAATCATGGTAGTGACCCAAGTTCAATGCTTACGAATTATAAAGATGCTGGTGATCATGTAATATTGAATGGCGCAAAAATGTGGATCAGCAATGCACCCTTTTCGCAAGTAGCAGTTGTGTGGGCAAAAGATGAAGCTGGTGATATAAAGGGATTGATTGTAGAAAGAGGAATGGAAGGTTTCACTACACCTACTACCCATGGCAAATGGAGTTTAAGAGCATCAGCTACCGGCGAATTAGTTTTTGATAATGTAAAAGTTCCTAAAGAAAATATTTTCCCTAATGTAAAAGGATTGAAAGGCCCGCTGGGTTGTTTAACAAAAGCAAGATATGGCATTGCCTGGGGAGCAATCGGCGCTGCAATGGATTGTTATGATACGGCTTTACGCTATTCACAAGAGAGAGAACAATTCGGCAGATACATCGGAGGATTTCAGTTGCAACAAAAGAAGTTAGCAGAAATGGTAACTGAAATTACCAAGGCACAATTATTAAATTGGCGTTTAGGTGTTTTAATGAATGAAGGAAAAGTAACGCCACAGCAAGTAAGTATGGCGAAAAGAAATGCCTGTGAAGTAGCAACAAATATTTGCAGAGATGCTAGACAGATGCTCGGCGGTATGGGCATCACCGGCGAATATCCTGTAATGCGTCATATGATGAATTTGGAAAGTGTAATTACATACGAAGGCACACATGATATTCATTTGCTGATAACGGGTATGGATGTTACAGGGTTTAATGCATTTAAATAAAACCCTCTGTCTCCCTAAAGGGAGGACTTAGATCAATCAATCATCAATGTTTTCAAAAGTTCTTTAAAGGTTAAGTTGAATAATTTTGTTACCAGCATCGGTTCTCTGAGCATCTTTTGTTGCGTCGCACTCTTCAACTTTCTGTTCGCTATTGATCAATATGTAAATGGTTGTGTTTTTGTAAGCTAATTTTATTCAAAGGGTTCAAACATAGTTTTTTACCATAAATGAATGTTTCATAAACTCCCCTTTAGGGGAATAATGAATCTAAAACTATAAAACCATAACTGGGGGTTGTATGAAAATATTCTTAATAGGATTCATGGGTTCCGGTAAAACACACTGGGGTCGTTTACTAAGCGAAAAACTTGGTATGCGTTTTTTTGACCTCGATGAGCAGATTATTGAACAGGCAGGAAAAACGATTAATGAAGTATTTGAAACCGAAGGCGAAGAGCAATTTCGATTAAGAGAAAAAGAGATATTACATATTATTACTGAAAGCCATGATAGTTTTGTGATGGCATGTGGCGGAGGAGCACCTTGCTATTTTAATAATATCGTTTATATGAATCATTCCGGTACAACGGTATGGATTCATACACCTTTAGAAACAATTTTTGATAGACTCATTGAAGAAAAAGAAAAAAGACCACTAATAAAAAATCTTTCGGACGATCAGTTGCAATCTTATATCAATAAAAAATTTGCTGATCGGAGAATTTATTATGAACAGGCAAAAATTGCTATTGACGAAGAGCCGATAGAAATAGAAAAATTAATCGATAAAATATTTCATGCATAAAAGTTTAATCATTACCGCTGCTTTTTTTGGAGGGTTAGCTGTAGCCCTTGGAGCTTTTGGCGCACATGGGCTGGAAAAAATCACTACGGATGAAAAAATCCTACACGGATTTCAAACCGGTGTTCAATACCAGATGTATCATGCCTTGGGATTACTGGCAATAGGTATTCTTGCAGATAAATATAAGAACAACTGGATTAGTTGGGCAGGTCGGAGTTTTATAACAGGCATCATATTGTTTTCAGGATCTCTTTACATACTTACCTTTTTGAAAATAGAAGATAATAGTGCTGTAAATATTGTAGGTCCTGTAACTCCGGTTGGAGGTTTGTTTTTTATTGCCGGCTGGATATTTTTGCTTTTAGCGGTGTTGAAAAATAAATAACTATAGCGGTAGCTCAAGAGTGGTAATAGTGCCATTATTATTTTCTATTGAAAATGTGCCCCCGATATTTTCCATTCTCTTAGCAATATTTTTTAATCCGTTTCCGAACTGTCTGATGTTTTCCTTGTCAATTCCCTTCCCATTATCAGACACCTGAATTTTTAAACTACTATCTATTTCAATTGTAATAGTAACATTGCTGGCTTTGGCATGTTTTAAGACATTATTTAGCGTCTCTTTTAGCGAAAGAAAAATATTTCTTCGTTTATCTCCAGTTATCTCAGTTGTAGGAATTATTGGCGGTGCATTTACACTGCAATCAACATCAGTATTCTCAAAATAGTCAATAGAATATGCTCTGATGTAGGATATAAGATTATCCAAAGTGTCATTGCCGATGTTCATACTCCAGATGATGGCATTCATTTTATTTAATACATCATCGGCAGAAGAAGATATTTTATCAATTTCAACTGGAGTATTCTCTTTCATTTTATTCCGGGCAATTTCACTCATTAGTCTTATGGCTGTCATGCCTGATCCTAATTCATCATGCATATCAGCAGAAATGCGTTGCCTTTCTTCCTGTTGTGCTTTGTAAACCGCAATTTCCTTTTCGTATTCCTGTAAAAGATTCTGGGCTTTTAAATTTTCCCTTTCTTTTGTTTGTTCTATAATTCTTATGTTGTTTTTGTAATTTAATGCAGATAAAAAGAAAACAAGTTCGAGAAAAAGGCCGAATTCATAATAGAAAAGTGATGATCCTAATGCTCCGGGAATGGATATGAAAAAAGATCGCATTAGTACTGCTGCAAACGAAATGATGGAAAATAGTAGCAGACATAAATTCCCCCAAAACAAGTAACGCAATAATTTATCTTTCCAATGGTTGAAGCTATAAACTAGAAAAATAATCACCATTATCAGTAGCAGGAATTTTGTAACAGTTTCAATAAGGTTCTCTAATACGTAGTTGTCGGTCAGATAGTGAAAAAAAGTATATGATACCATAGCCGCTAAAAGAAAGAAAGTACCGGCAGTATAAAGTTTATACAAAAAAGGGTATTTAGATTTTGTGCCAAGAAATATTTTCATAAAGACCATATAGAATATGATTCCTATATTCATGAGAATAAAATCTAAATAGCTTTCAAGAAAAAAGCTGGCTCTTGTTATGCGAAAGTTGAATATAGCTTTTGTAAGAAGCATTGCCCCTAGAAAAAGTGCATAAGCGGAATAATAAAGAAATTCTCTGTTTGCACCTTGAATAAAGTTTGCAATTGAAAAAAGAATCATCATCAATAATAAGCCACAAAAAAGAAAAGTAAATAGATTGTCTTGATCATGATCACTTCTTATTTCTGCAATAAAGGAATTAATATGATCGGTATTCACCAATCGAGGCCGAATAGAATTGATATAAGTTTTTAAAAATGTTAGCTCTGCCACGATGGTGGAAGAATCAAAAGGATTTAATGTAATAAGTCTGTAGCCAATACTATCCGGATTATTTGGCAGCACATTCGGTATCTTGTTAACCGAAGAACCGTTTAATTTATATAACTGAATATTGGTGTAATAAAAACCCGGGAAGAAATAAATTGAACTGATGGTGTCTGCCGTATTCTGGATATTGAATTTTAATAACAGTTTCTTTGTTACATATTTATCTGGAATTAAGCCTTTGAATTTTACCTTTGGTTCAAATTTCAGTTTGTTATATTCTTTCTGCAATTCAAAAGATGGGTTTACAAAAACACTGCTTACACTTCCAGCTATTGATTTTGCTACGGTAATTTTATTCAAATTAATGTACGCATTGAAACTGCTGTCCTGAGCAAGGCTGGTAATGCCTGACATTATCAAGCAAATACTTATTAGTAAACGAAAATGCCAATTGTTCTTTTGCATACAGGTAGCGTAACTTATCTTTCAAATGTAATGCATAGGTTTTGTATGCTGTAGTTTCTGGCATACCACTTTCAGGTAATAATTTCCAGATATAACAATTAATCTGGTTCCTTTCTATTATTATGCCGATGTAGCAGCCGTTTAGGCCAATGTAATTGGACTATTACGGATGCACAATCGGTATAAAATTTCAAACAGAAATCCTGAAATAGTATCTTTGCCGCCATGGCTAATAAGCTGAAAAAGAAAGTAAAAAGCACTCCTGCGAAAAAACCGGCCAATTCTGATGTAAAACCGTTTCGTCCTGAAAAGGATGAGAAACTGGATTTGAAAGCAATTGCCCGGGATGAACGTACCTGGAAAATTATCGGAACAGTTTCATTATTGCTGGCGATATTCTTATTTATATCCTTCTGTTCTTACTTGTTTACATGGAAGGAAGACCAGGCCATTGCAAGCCAAGGCTTTTCGGCTTTGTTAGATAATGATAAGCCTGTGGCTAATCTACTGGGCCGTTTCGGGGCAGTGATGTCCTACTTTTTCATCTTCAAGGCTTTTGGACTTGCCTCGTTCCTTATCTGCACTTTCTTTTTTGTAGTCGGTGTGAATCTACTTTTCAGACGCAAAGTATTTTCTATCTGGCGAAACCTTAAGTATGTTACGCTGGGACTATTAGTGTTATCAGTTTCACTAGCTTTTATTTTTTCCAATAGCGATTTTGCATTTGGTGGTGGCGTTGGTAATATGATAAGCGGAAAACTGGTTGGAGCCATGGGAACCTTTGGAACTGCAGCTGCGTTACTACTATTGGCAATTGGGTACTTTATCTGGCAATTTAACCCAGCTCTTAAGCTTCCTGAAAAATTGGAGGCAAAAGCTAACAGTAATGAAGAGAGCAATTTAGAGACTGCAGTAATTCCTGATACTGAGAAAACAAGTGTTAATGATCTTTATACAAATAAGGAAGATGCTGGAAAGAAAAGCAGTTCTGTTTTTGCAGATGGCTCTGTTGTTATCAATTTTCCGGATGAAGAGCCGATGCATGATTTTAAAATGATAGAAAAGGATGATCCGGAAGAAAATATTCAGCAAGAAGTAAAGAATGATACTGCTGATTTGGATATAGATGATGAGCCAGTAGAGATTTTGCCACCTGCAAAAGAAAAACCAGTGGCTAAAACATCTGATGATGCGTTGGAGTTGGAAATAAAAGTGGTACCTGATGAATTGGAGGAAGAAGAAGAAGACAAAGTTGTGGAGAATTTACCGCCGTATGAACCAACACTGGATTTGAGAGATTACAAATATCCCCAGCTAACATTATTAGAGGCACATGGTAGCGAAAAAATAATTCAGGATACTAACGAATTGCAGAATAATAAGAACCAGATTATTGAAACACTGAGAAATTATTCTATCGAGATTCAGAAGATCAGTGCAACAGTTGGTCCAACAGTTACAATATATGAAATTGTACCTGCCCCAGGTGTAAGAATTTCAAAAATTAAAAATCTGGAAGATGATATTGCTCTAAGCCTAGCGGCATTGGGTATACGTATCATTGCACCCATTCCCGGCAAAGGAACCATTGGTATAGAAGTGCCGAATGTAAGAAAGACGATAGTGAGTATGAAATCTATGTTGTCGTCAGAAAAATTTCAGAATAATAAATACAGCTTGCCAATTGCTATTGGTAAAAAAATTGATAATGAAAACTTCATTGTTGACCTTACTTCGATGCCGCACTTATTGATGGCAGGAGCCACAGGACAGGGTAAATCCGTAGGTTTAAATGCAATTCTAGTTTCATTATTATACAAGAAGCATCCATCACACCTGAAGTTTGTGTTGATTGATCCAAAAAAAGTAGAGCTTAGTGTTTACAGGCATATTGAAAAACATTTTTTGGCGAAGCTGCCTGGTGAAGAAGATGCTATCATTACCGATACAAAGAAAGTAGTGCATACATTAAATGCTTTGTGTATTGAAATGGATAATCGCTACGATCTTTTGAAAGAAGCTGGTGCCAGAAATATCAAAGAGTACAATGAGAAATTTATCAAACGCAGGTTGAATCCGCAGAAAGGGCATCAGTATCTTCCGTTTATTGTATTGGTTATTGATGAGTTTGCAGACCTGATCATGACAGCTGGCAAAGAAATCGAAATGCCGATTGCCCGATTGGCACAGTTAGCAAGGGCGGTAGGTATTCATTTGATAATTGCTACGCAACGTCCTTCAGTTAATATTATTACCGGAACCATCAAAGCCAATTTCCCTTCAAGAATAGCTTTTAAAGTGTCGAGCAAAATTGACTCAAGGACTATTCTTGATGCAGGTGGCGCCGAACAATTGATTGGTAAAGGTGATATGCTTATCTCGCATAATGGTGAACTGACCCGTTTACAGTGTGCATTTGTAGATACTCCTGAAGTGGAGGAAGTGGTGGAATTTATCGGCAACCAAAGAGGCTATCCACAGGCATTTTTATTACCTGAATATATTGATGAAAAAGAATTGGAAGGAAAAGGTTTTGATCTTTCTGACCGTGATGCTCTTTTTGAAGATGCTGCCAGATTAATTGTACAGAATCAAATTGGCTCTACCTCTTTATTGCAACGCAGAATGAAATTGGGCTATAACAGAGCTGGCAGATTAATGGATCAGCTGGAAGCAGCTGGAATTGTTGGTCCAAACCAAGGAAGTAAAGCAAGAGATGTGCTGATTAAAACCGAAATGGAACTGCAGCAGCATTTGGATATGATTGGCTAGTCCGCTTTCGTACTGCTTGGAATGGGACTACAGTGGACAAGTCCGTTAGAAGGTTGTTAAGAAAATGCATTGATTTGCAACCCGGTACGGTCATTGTCTGTCATACACTGAGCTACGAAGCTTTAGCGAAGTAGTAAAGCCGATATTGTTACCTTTGACCGTCTTGAAGACTAATGCAGATTGTATTTGTTACAGAGACAGCCACACAAACTTTTAGAAATGAAGAAAGTATACCTATTAGCCTCTCTATTTATCGTATCTATTATTTCCAATGCACAAAACAGCGATCCGGCCGCAAAGGCCATTTTAGATGCGGTTAGTGCTAAATTCAAAACATTTTCTACAGTACAAGCTGACTTTTCTTACAAAGTTGAAAATGCAGCAGGCAAAGCCCTTTCTACCAAAACTGGTAAGATAATTATGAAAGGAACGAAGTATAAAGTGAATTTCAGCGGACAGGAAATATTTTGCAATGGCACTACCGTTTGGAATTATGATAAATCGGTAAATGAAGTAACGATCAGTGAACTTGATGCTTCCAGTGGAATGATTACGCCTCAGAAATTATTTACTAATTTTTACGATAATGATTTTCGCTATATATTAAATGGCGAGAAAAAAGTTGGATCAAAAACAGTTCAGGAAATTGAATTAACGCCAAAAGATAAAAGCAAGCCTTTTCATAAAGTATATGTGCAGGTAGATAAAGCGGCAAAAACAATTTACAGCACAAAGGTTTTAGAAAATGCTGGCAACAGATATATCTATACTGTTACCACCATGAAAACAAATGCTGCATTAGCAGATGCTATGTTTACGTTTGATAAAAGCAAATATCCGGGAGTAGAAGTTGTTGATTTGCGATAAATAGCAGCGAATAAAAATAATTGAAAGGATTCTGTGAAAACGGGGTCCTTTTTTTATATCACACTAGGTCTATTAATTTTTTTGAAGAAATTGACTTCTCCCTGTTTATTTACATGAGCAAGTCGTAGATATTTTTCTTCAAGTTTGAATGGTAGATATGGAACTAGACTGTCAATGTAATCCCAAAAATTCTTATCCGCTTGTTCATGAGGAAAATATATTGTTGGAGAACAAGCCTTGCCTCTAGAAAACCAAATGAGCAAAGAGGAGATCTGTTCTTGGTTTTGTAATAATATCCTATTTGTCGGGTCAATTAACTTGAAATTATAAGTAAAAAATAGTTCAAGTGGTCCAAAGTTTGACTTTGGCATAGGGCTGTTATCAATAATGTATTTAATAACTTCGTATAATTTGTCTTTTGAAAACGCCCATGTGTATTTAGTTGTTGAGTCCGGTTGTCCACTGGGATAATGATAGGAAAGGGGTTCTGAAATAGATAGACCAAAACGTTCAGTTGTCTTTTTAATAATACCAAGAAGAACATCAGGTGGATCGGTTTCATCATACGCAGTATATGCTCTCAACTCAACTTTATCTGGCTCTTGAATGTTTGTCATAGTGAAGGACTGCAAAAAAACATCAATGTCTTTAAGGATGTCTTTAAACTTTGTTTTATTAAACTTTTGTGTTGTCCTGCCTTTAGAAAGAGAGTAGACTATATATGGTTTTTTCATCTTTATTTCCCAGCAATGTCTCCCGAAGGGGACGTTGCGTTTCGGGTTTTAACTTTATGATTAAAAAACTATGATTAAAAATAAAGAAAATGGCTGTTAATTTTAATGGGGTCATACGCAACGTCCGAAAAGCGATTTGTTGTTGGGAAAGAAAATTAAAAACATTTTCTATTGCCCGTATTTTGACAAGCCGATGTTAGGATAGTTTAGTTGAACATAAAGTATTTGCCAAAATCTATTACTGTCACCCGATTACCATTTTCAAAAAGTTCAACTTTATCATTTTCTAATGAATACCATAATTCAATCTTGCCTTTGTTGTAACCAATTCCAAACCTGTCTTTGTCAAACCATTTATTGTGTCTTGCCAAGATATATGTGCAGTCATACCACCAGGCATTCTTTTTGTCAAATAACTTATGAGTGTTTGATGAGCCATTACACTCAATATCTACAAAAACAGAAGTGACAGTCTCGGTTTTTTCAATAATTAGTTTAGCCGCTTTCTTTCTATCTCTTGACTTTTTTATAGGATAATCAATTTTAAATTGAAAGTCACTATCTAATACTTTTTTATAAGCATTCTCAAAAACTTCTTTATCCCATCCGTACTCTTCACTCAATGGAATGGTTGCACTTTGAATAAGGTCGAGAATATGCTTGTACTTTTCTTTTGTGTTTAATGCTGCATATTCGTCATAGTTGAAGTAAGGTGCAGTAGCTACGATAGAACCTGTTTTCCAAGTTCGGTTCCATGTATCGTGAAAAGCTGGTTGAATAGTTATTCTACTTGTCTTTGGCGGCTTATAACCATTCATTTTTTGTACATATAAGTCGCTGACGAAGTTTTCAAGGGACACTTGTTCGTAGTATCCAGGAGTTCCAACTATGTGAGGCGTCGGAAGATATAAACTTATGTCATTAAAGGGTGCTCCCATAAATTACTACTAACACATAAATATACGCCACTCTCTGCACGGAAATCTCTTAATTACCGGTATTAAATTGTGCAAATACGATAGTGCTTAGATCTTGGAACTATAAATTAGTGCCATCTTTCTAATTAAATCACTGCTTTTCTCAGTCTCACTAAATCTACCAGTAATTCTTCCAGCAAATCTAATTGTAGCATATTGGCTCCATCGCTTTTTGCAACAGCAGGATTTGGATGTGTTTCAATAAACAATCCATCTGCACCTGTAGCAATAGCAGCTTTTGCAATCGTTCCAATCAGTTGTGGATTACCACCTGTTACACCCGATGTTTGATTCGGTTGTTGCAATGAATGTGTTACATCCATTATTACAGGAACATTATGTGCTTTCATAGCAGGAATATTTCTATAATCAACTACGAGATCCTGATAGCCAAATGTGGTTCCTCTTTCTGTCAGCATTACTTTATCATTACCTGCATTCTTAATTTTATCAACCGCAAAGCCCATGGCTTCGCCACTAACAAACTGTCCTTTTTTTACATTGATAATTTTTCCTGTTTCGGCAGCAGCTATTAATAATTCGGTCTGGCGGCATAGGAAAGCAGGAATTTGTAAAACATCAGCATATTCAGCAGCCAATCTAGCTTCTTCCACAGAATGAATATCTGTTACCACTGGTAAGGAATAAGTGCTACCAATATTCTTCAACATCTTTAATGCAAGTTCATCACCTATGCCGGTAAAAGAACTTCCGCTGGTGCGGTTTCCTTTTTTATACGATGCTTTGAAAATGTATGGAATCTCCAATCTTTTACAAATGCCGGACACTTTTTCTGCCACTTCATTTACAAGGTCACTTCCTTCCACCACACATGGCCCAGCCATCAGAAAAAAATTATCCGGATTGTACTTTTGGTTTTCAAATAAGTCGGTAAGAAATTTTTCCATGTGGCAAAGATAGTATGGAAGGTACAAGGAACAAGTTACAAGAAACAAGGGAGAGGTTTTAAAGTATTGAGTGTATTTCTTGTCTCTTGATTTCTTGTATCTTGTGCCTTTAATTCAAGTTATGATAAAAGACAAAATACTCGTCATCGGTGCATCGGGACAAATAGGAGTGGAACTTACGTTGGCTCTGCGGAAAATTTATGGAAATGCTAATGTGGTAGCTTCAGATCTGCGGGAGCAAAATCCATTGCTGGAAGGAACAGGGCCTTATGTTTCATTGGATGTAATGAATAAGGAAATGCTTCATGTACAAGTTATCCGTCAAAATATTACACAGATATATTTACTGGCAGCTATACTTTCTGCTACTGGCGAAAAAAATCCAAGTCTTGCCTGGAATCTGAATATGCAAGGATTGTTGAACGTATTAGACATTGCAAGAGAAGAGCAAATTCAGAAAGTATATTGGCCATCTTCAATAGCAGTATTTGGACCAACGTCTCCAAAACAAAATTGTCCGCAACAAACAATCATAGAACCTGCAACGGTGTATGGCATCAGCAAATATGCCGGAGAATTCTGGTGCAATTATTACCATCATCGTTTTGGAGTAGATGTAAGAAGTTTACGTTACCCCGGATTAATATCTTACAAATCGGCACCCGGTGGCGGAACGACGGATTATGCTGTTGAAATTTATTTAGAAGCATTGGAAGAAAAAAAGTATGAATGTTTTTTAAAAGAAGATACTTATTTGCCAATGATGTATATGCCAGATGCTATTAAGGCAACTATTGAATTGATGGAAGCTCCGGCAGAAAAAATAAAAATTCGTACATCGTACAATGTATCTGGGATGAGTTTTTCTCCCAAAGAAATTGCAGCGGAAATAAAAAAGCATATTCCTGATTTTTCTATTTCGTATAAATCCGATTATAGACAAGAAATTGCAAATGGCTGGCCGCAAAGTATTGATGATAGTGTAGCCAGAAATGATTGGGGTTGGAAAGAAGAATATGATTTAGCCTCAATGACGAAGGATATGTTGACTAACTTGAAATAAATTTAATCAACCATATTATTTTTTACAGCAAACATTACCAACCCGGCAGTATTGCGGACACCCACTTTTTCAATAAGCCGCTGACGGATACCTTCTACTGAACGAGGACTAAGAAAAATATCCTTTGCAATTTCAGCAGCTGTTTTTTCTTCGCAGATAAGTTTTAATACTTCCACTTCTCTTTCTGTTAATTCCACATTTTGATTAAACGAAGGTTTCAGGTTGTTCTTCAACACCAGTTTCTTAAGTAAAGCTTTGTTGACAATATCATTAAAATAATATCCATTTTCATGTACGGAGTAAATTGATTTTCTTATTTCATCCGGCTCTGTATTTTTCAGGAGATAACCATTGGCACCATTCTCCATCAGGTGAATAATAAATTTATCGTCATCATACATGGTAACCACCAATACTTTTATTGATGGATATTTTTTGCGTACTTCTTTGGTAGCTTCCATGCCATCCATAATGGGCATTTTCAGATCCATGATAATAACATCGGGTGATATTGTTTCTAACCCTTTCATCAACTCTTCGCCATTATCAGCTTCAAAAATAACTTTGAGATTTTCGTCTGTTGAAAGGGCTACTTTAAGCCCGTCCCGATAAATTTTATAATCGTCGGCAATAGCAATTTTTATTGTACTCATGATTGATTTGATTTAACCGGTACATGAATATTAATACGATAACCTTCAGTGCCGCCAGTAAAATAAATAGAACCTTTCAGTAATATAATTCTGTTCTGAATATTTTTCAAACCCAATCCTTCTTTTTGATAGCGGAGTTCTTCAAACTGCTCTTGGGTAAGGCCATCTCCATTGTGGAAAATGGCAAGGTCGAGTTCATTGCCAGTTAGTACCGAGCTTATTAGAAATTCTGTAGCATTGGCATACTTCAAAGTATTGTTAATCAGTTCCTGCACTATCCTATATATACTGATATCATTTTCAGGATTTTCAGTAGCATAATTATCATCCAGATTGGTGCTGGCATTCAGCATAGATCCTTCTGTTACTTTTCTTACGAAATGTCTGATAGCTTCGTTCAAGCCGAACTCTTTCAAAATGTTAGAATGAAGATTATGGGAAATGCCTCTTACTTTTTGTATCACATCATTTAAAAGCTCTCTTCCTTTTTCATGGAGTTTTTGGTCTTTTTCATCTAGTACATCGGCTTTAATGCCCAGCAAGTGCAATTTGGCAGAGGAAAGAATGGCGCCTACTTCATCATGTAATGTTTCTGCAATGCGGTGCCGTTCCTGTTCTTCGCTTCTTACTGCTGCTTCGATTAATTGATTTTGTTGTTCTACTCTTAATTTTGAAATTGATTTTTGTAATTGTGACTTTTTTCTTTGACTGCGAACGACTACCAAGAGAAAGCTAAAGCCAAATACAAACATTGCAGCAATGCCTATTATAACATATAGAAGTAATTCATGGTTTGTATTATTCATCGGGATTCAATTTTCTAGTAATACTTTTTTTAAATGTAACTGCCATTACAATACATAAGCCAACGAGTGAGAAATTATGAACTGTCCATATTGATCGCTTTATATTAATATCCAGCAGATCCCCAACCGGCGTATAAAATAAATACACAAAAAAATTCAGCATTTCGAATAAAAGCAAACCGGCGGTTAATAAAAAATACGGATCGTTAATCCGGCTAGTTTCATCATCAAGAATGGCATGATAGAAATAAGAAGTACACAGGATAATCAACAAAACTGTTTCCCCAAGCATTAATGCTGTGCTAAATTCTAAAATTGAATCAAAAAAAATAAAATTTGCTATTGCAAGTGCAGCATAAAGAATTAGTGTAATTCTAAAAAAATTGTTTGAGTTAAACATTTTTGTTTTTAAAAGAAACCAACTGAAAAAAGTAACTCTTATTACGGAGTGAATATTATATATAATATTATTGTTGAAAAGAAAATCAGGAAGTTTGTTGTGGTAAACAAACATTGTAGTTGAAATAGCATTCAATGCCAAACCTATATATAAGTATAAAGTAATAGGTTTAAAACTATCCGGTATTTTTTCTTTTGAAAACCACACTACAGACAGAGGTATGAAAAATGCCCATACCTCTGCCCAATTGCGGATGAATAGGTAAATATTCATAAATTATTACTCATCTTCTTTTGGTTCGATATCGTCTATACAAAACTTAGGACATGGGTCTGAGATTTCTTCGGACAATGCCTTTATTTCAACTTCTCCTTTAGTCCCAACGCCTTTGAAAACACTATATACAGTGAAGTAAACATACTTGCCAAAACCGCCCTGTATAGGTCTAATTAAAAGGTATTGAAAACCATTCTTTATTTTTTTGCCATCTTTCTCCAGAATCTTCAATTTTTTTATTCCGATGTAATTATTACCTAGAATAAATGTATCCTTTAATTCTAATTTGCAAGAATCAGCAAAAATGCCAGCATATTGAACACCTTCGGAAATTACTTTCATAAAATTTTTTGCTGGATATGCTATTAACTGCATGTTTTTATTGGCTTTTTTGGCGTCAGGAGAATAGAACTGAAACATGATTTTTTTTGCTCTTTCTACATTTAATGTATCAGTCCATCCTTTATTTACCCATTCAGCAATATGGGCACTATCTATTGTAACACAATTCATGTAAATTGGATGCGAGGCAATTGGGTCATCTTTTGTACCTCCGCCTTTTTTATCTTGATCAGAACAAGATACAAGAATGAACAGGCTAATAAAGGCAATTATACCTAGCTGGGATTTTCTAAATGTTGAAAGCATAAAAATTAATTTAGATTGTTAAATAATAATTATATGATTGCTTTCACTAGGCGGAATAAGATTCTTCTTCTAAAGTAAACAGCTGTTTCCGAATTTCAAAGGCCTTCAATCCATATTGCGTAGATACTCTCAAGAATACGTACTTGTACGCATTGCCCGTTCTTCCAAACTTTTAAGAAGGTGTATTCGATTATAAACCGGCGTAGATACTCTCTCTGCAAAGTATTAGTACGGATGTCTGGCCAGTAGGCATATCCACGCAGTTGTTAATGTCTTTTACAAGTTGAAATACTTGTCTCTCATTTTACGCATTTCCTACCTTGTTTTCGGGGTGCTGTTTCATAAAAATTTGGGTATTAAAACAAATTATATGAGACAATACTTCATCCACATCGCCCTGATACTTGCCTTCGTTATTGCAGGTGCAACTAACAGTTTTGCAAATTCAAATAATACTTTAAAAACTGATAACACTGAGCAGGCCTCTAAAGCTGTGGCTCATGATGCTCCGGTAAAATCTACAGAGTCGCCGATAAGTGCCAAATCGCATATCCCTGTTGAAAAGTCGCATTCACAAGTGCCTACTTGGGATGAATTGGCTCATATACACCACTTTCATAAAAACAGGTTGAAGAAGATTAAAAGACATTTTAAGAAATCAGTATTCCTGAGCAAGTTGTTGTTGTTCCTTTGCCATGCAGCAGTGTTGTACATCAGTTTCCTGCACCTAACTCACTAAAAGGGGAGAAGAAGTTCAGTATCGTTCTATAGTAAATGATTTGAACGTTTGCAATGTAAGTTCTTCGACATCGAGGTTTGTTACGTTGGCTTTTGGAGGACCTTGTTTGCACCAGTCTGTAAAAAGAGAAAGTTGTTCTTTCGTTCCAGTAGCAATAATCTTAACTGCTCCATCGGGTTGATTGCTTACTTCACCAGTGATGCCAAGCTCTAATGCTTTGTCTTTGGTAGACTGGCGAAACCAAACGCCTTGTACTTTTCCTGTAACGATTATAGAAAGAGATTGCATCAGAAATTAACGAGGTTTACTATTTCTTCCAGGTATTGCTGATCAGTTGTATCAAACTGGTCGTATTCACTGGCATCAACATCCAGCACAGCTACCACTTCATTGTTGCGGATTACAGGAACTACAATTTCCGATTTTGATAAACTGCTGCAAGCTATATGGCCGGGGAATTTTTCTACATCAGGTACAATCAATGTTTTTGCTTCGGCCCAGCTTGTGCCGCAAACACCTCTGCCTTTTTTTATTCTTGTGCAGGCAACAGGTCCTTGAAAAGGAGCAAGTACTAACTCGTTTTGCTTTACTACATAAAACCCAACCCAGAACCAGCCGAACTGTTCTTTCAATGCAGCCACAACATTCGCCATATTTGCCACTAGATCCGTTTCGCCTTCCAGCAATCCTTTTATCTGTGGAATAAGTGATTGGTATTGCTCTGCTTTGTTACCGGTTACTATTGCTAAATCTTCTGCCATAAATTTATTTAATTCATTTCAACACTTAATTCGTTCGAGTAATTCTTAACCACATTATACAAAGTATCTCTTTCCACCGGTTCTCTTTTTGCCTGTTTAATTAAGGTAACTAGTTCTTCTGTTGTCATCGATGGAGTTTGTTCTTCCGAACCGGCCATGCTATAAATTTTTGTGGTATCATCAATTGTTCCGTCCATATCATCTACACCAAAGGAAAGAGAGAGTTGCGCATTTTGTCTGCCCAACATCGGCCAATAAGCTTTCAAATGTGGAAAGTTGTCTAAGTAGATTCTTGCAATAGCATAATTCTTCATGTCTTCCACCACACTGCTTTCAGGTACATTGCTCATGTCGTTATCCTTATTGCGGAACTTGAGCGGAATGAAAGTATTGAAGCCATTAGTCTGATCCTGCAAATCTCTTAACCTCTTCATATGGTCAATCCGGTGAGCATAATTTTCTACATGGCCAAACAACATCGTGGCATTGGAATGCAATCCAAGTTTGTGTGCCGTTTCATGTATCAGCAACCAGCCTTTTGCATCTACTTTATCTGCACATATCTTTTCTCTCAGTTCCTCGTCAAAAATTTCTGCACCACCACCGGGTATGCTGTCCAGTCCGGCGGCAATTAAAAATTTCAATCCTTCTTCCACACTCACTTTTGCTTTGCGAAACATATAATCATATTCCACTGCTGTAAATGCTTTGATATGTAATTCGGGGCGATGAGCTTTGATGGCTTTCAACAAATCAGCAAAGAATTGTAAATCCATTTTGGGATGTACGCCACCAACGATATGCACTTCGGTAATGGGTTGTCCGTCGTATTTTTTTACAATGTGCAACATCTGGTCAATACTCATTTCCCAGCCTTCATCTCTTTTTGCATAGAGTTTACTGTACGAACAGAAATTGCAACTGAACACACATACATTCGTCGGTTCTATATGGAAGTTGCGGTTGAAGTAAACCTTGTCGCCATTCTTTCGTATCCGCACTTCATTGGCAAGGCTACCCACAAATCCAAGGCTGGCTTTTTCAAAAAGGAATAAGCCTTCTTCGTCAGTGATCCGTTGCCCTGCTTTTACTTTTTCAGCTATCAATTTTAGTTCAGGAGCTATATCTGTATTCACCATAATAATGTAACAATTTATCGGGTGTAAAGTTAACCAATCTGCTCAGTAATTTGGAGCACAAAGTGCACTAAGGAACACAAAGAACACTACATAGTGAACTTAGTGCCTGCTTTGTGTTCTTTGTGGTACAAAACACTAAAATCCTTATCTTCCATTCTTATATTCTTACTACTCTTAAAAAAGGCGCATGAACAGCAAACTACGGCTTACCATTGTCAGTTTTTTACAATTCTTTGTATGGGGTGCATGGCTTATTACATTTGGCACTTACTTCTTTTCAAATAATATGGGCACTGGAGCACAGATTGGTGCCATCTTTTCAACCCTTGCTCTGGCATCTATTATTATGCCTGCACTTACAGGTATCATTGCTGATAAATGGATCAATGCAGAACGGCTATATGGAGCCCTGCATATTTTATATGGAATAGCTCTTTTCTTTGTACCACAGGCGAAAGATGCAGATGGTTTGTATTATATAATCTTCGCAGCAATGCTGTGTTATATGCCTACGATTTCGTTGTCTAATTCTATTTCCTATACAATACTTAAACGGGAGAACTATGATGTAGTAAAAGTTTTTCCGCCAATAAGAGTTTGGGGAACTATTGGTTTCATCGTTGCCATGTGGGTTACCAATCTATCTGGTAGCAAGGTGAATACGAATCAATTTATTATTGGAGGAGTTGCTGCCATACTATTAGGCATCTACTCATTTACCTTGCCCAAATGTCCTCCACTAAAATCAATAGCAAAAAAGGCTTCTATTATTGAACAATTAGGATTAAATGCATTTAAGCTGTTTGCAAAATATAAAATGGCAGCTTTCTTTATTTTTTCTATGTTCCTTGGTGCTGCATTGCAGCTTACCAATATGTATGGAGATACATTCCTCGACGATTTTAAAAAAGTGCCTGCGTATGGGCCTGAATCATTTGTCGTAAAATATTCTACTATTATTCTTTCTATTTCTCAAATATCTGAAACAGTATTTATTCTTGCCATTCCATTCTTCTTGAAAAAATTCGGAATAAAAAAGGTAATGCTGTTTTCCATGATTGCATGGGTGCTGCGGTTTGGATTGTTCGCTTATGGTAATCCTGCCGATGGTTTGTGGATGATCATTCTTTCTTGTATTGTGTATGGTCTTGCATTCGACTTCTTCAATATATCCGGTTCGCTGTTTGTAGAAACCACTACCGATCAATCCATTCGTTCCAGTGCTCAGGGATTGTTTATGATGATGACCAACGGCGTTGGTGCATTTCTCGGTAGCATTATAAGTGGTTATGTAATTGATAAATACTTTACTACCGCTGGCGGCGACAGAATCTGGCACGACACATGGCTTGCTTTTGCCGCTTATGCATTGGTAGTGGCAATTCTGTTTGCAATCTTTTTCCGGCATAAACATAAACCGGAAGATGTGGCCAATGTGCAGCATTAGGAATTTTATTTAGCCAGCAGAAGTACTACTATCAGCTTTCGTTGCGTCGCACACTGCATCGTTCTGTTCCCTGCCCGACTATTTTAGAATATATTTTAGATGGTCAGGCGGGGCTATTGAGCATTTGCAATATGTACTATTGTCTGCGATTATTTATTAATCCTTGTAAATTACTCTGCAAGATTTATTTTCGGGCATGGCTTTATTAGAAGTAGTTGGTGCAGGCAAAAAAGAAAAAGAAAACTTTACAGTTAAGGATATCAATTTCTCTCAACAACCATTGGAGAAAATTGCTATTGCCGGTGAAACAGGTTCTGGCAAAACAACCCTGCTGAAAATGATTGGCGGCCTTGCTCAACCCGATGAAGGCAATATTTATTTTGAAGGCGAAAGAGTTTTAGGTCCGTTGGAGAGATTACTTCCCGGGCATCCGCAGATTGCTTACCTGAGCCAGCATTTTGAATTAAGAAATAACTATAGAGTAGAAGAGGAGCTTGAAAGTAAGAACTTGCTGACGGAAGAAGCCGCCAACAACATTTACCGCATCTGCCGGATTGAACATTTATTAAAAAGAAAAACAGACCAGCTATCCGGCGGCGAAAGACAACGCATTGTATTAGCAAGGTTACTCACCACTTCTCCCAGATTATTATTACTCGATGAACCATTCTCCAATCTTGATGCGATACATAAGAACATAATTAAATCGGTGTTGCTGGATATTGGTACTCAACTAAATACCAGTTGCATTTTGGTATCGCATGATGCGGCGGACACACTTTCTTGGGCTGATACGATTTATGTAATGAAAGAAGGTAAGATAGTGGAGCAAGGTACTCCGAAAAAAATTTACAACGAACCGATTAATGAATATTGTGCAGGCCTGTTTGGTGAATATAATCTGCTGAATACAAAAAATGTAAAGCAGTTTTTCCCAAATGCTGCTGATAAAGAACAATTAATTGTGCGGCCAGAGCAATTTAGTATTACAACAGAAAGTAATAATGCTGCAAAAGGAATTGTGCAGACTGTTTACTTTTTCGGTAGTTATTATGTTGTTGATGTGCTGGTGAATGGGCAGTTGTTGCGGGTGAGAACGGGAGGGAAGGATTTGGTTGTTGGAGATAAGATATGGGTGTTATTCCAAAAACCATTATAATGATTTATGTTGTT
>Ga0138256_10002161_pt1 | contig 21213 bp, 15 predicted proteins | sample KNB2016incub_MG_FD_105486 | JGI IMG/M metagenome (GOLD analysis project Ga0138256, IMG submission 105486) | Active sludge microbial communities from wastewater in Klosterneuburg, Austria - KNB2014incub_MG | ecosystem: Engineered > WWTP > Activated sludge > Unclassified | place: Austria... | reverse complement strand
CAGCAACGCTGACAAGCTCGCGCTGATCAAACCCCGGCTGATGCGAGCTGAACTGCTGGCGCTGGAGGCCGCAGGCTTTGGCGGCAACGACGGCGCGTACGAGCGCGACCTGAAAAAGTTCATGTCATGCATCGCGCCCATCAAGGGCATCGAGTATCGCATCAGCATTCGCGAGAAGGACTACGTTGACATTGACGGACTGGTAACCGACGCCACAGGCCTGAAAAACGAGCGCGCTCGTTATCTCGCGGACCTGTATCTGTTCGACTCCGGCCGCGACAAGGGCATCATTGAAGACAAGGCATTCCTTGACCGTGAGGAACGGGTATGGCGCCGCGCTCCGGCGCAGCTCAAGTTGCGCGCAGAAATCAATGCGCTGGCCAACGAGCGCATTGACCAGGAAACCCCGCGCATCGAGCAGCGCAAGCTTGTCACAAAGCTGACGGCCGACCTTGAGGCCATCCGTGCGCGCATCGTCGGCGTTGCGAGTACCAGCGTTGACATCATCCGGCGTTACATCAAGAACGAAGGCGCCAACAACATCGTTGACCGCTGCGAATCCTGCCACACCGGCACAGATAAAGCCGGCATGGACCAGGCCGAGCTATGGCGCGTTTCAGGTGCCTTCGTGGCCGCCGATTTCATTGACAAGAACGCCACCCACGACTTCTTCCACGAACTCACCGAAGAAGAAATGAAGCGCGTGCGTTTTGAACTTGAAAGCCCGAAGTTCGGCAAGTCGTTCCCTGAAGCCGAGGCCGCTTTTGACGAGTTCCAGCCCTCCGAAGAAGCGCTGCCCACCCTGAAGGACCTCGCCGACGTCGCCGGCGCCTACGTTTACAAGTTCGACGAAACCGTGGATGAGGCGGGCCTGACCGCATTCGAGCGCCGTTACGGAAAGGGCAAGAAGCTGGACGCCCGGGTGAAAACGGGCTACGGCCTGATGGCATTGGCGCGCGCTGAAGGATTCCTGCGCGGCGAAATGGGTGAGCTGGGCCAGGTTCCCGGAGATCCGGCGGCCTTGCTCAATGACCGCAAATTCATCGAACTCGTGACCGCCCGGCGTTTCCGCGTGCTCTTCCGTTATGCTTCACGCGATTTCCGCACCTACGTGCGCGATCACCTGCTCATGTTCGCCAGCCACCCCGACACCCATGGCCTGCTCGACGTGCACAAGCCTTCCGAGTTTGGCTGCACCACCTGCCACGAAGGCAATGGCCGCCACATCCTCGACAAGGACATGGGCCACGGCTACTACCACCATTCGCTCTGGCAGCTATTCAAAGACGGCTACTACGAAGCCGGCTGTCAGATGTGCCACAACAAACAGATCGAAACGGACGGCGCACCACAGCTGCAGGCGGCGCGTGATCAGTTCATGCGCAATGGCTGCTATGGCTGCCACAAGTATGAAGGTTTTGAGCCTCAGGCTGACGAGCGTATGCAGGTCGGCAAGGATCTGGTTGACCTCAAGGCTCGCGAAAACTCAGTATTGGCCTCGCTGGACAAACTGCAGCGCCGCCTCAAAGAAGTTGAAGCCGCCTATGGTGCCAATACCGACGACAAGAACCTCGAGGATCAGTACCAGCGCGTGATCCCCGGCCAGATTCAGGCACGCAGCTATGAGCTGTATGAGCTTCAGCGCCAGATATTGACCGCAGAAAAGCGCACCCTGGAGTTGAACACAGAAATCAAGCACGTTGGACCCAATCTGGAACAGCTCGCCGCCAAGCTCGAAGACCCCACTTGGCTGGCGCGTTGGGTTCGCTATCCCAAGGGCTTCAGGCCTAGCACCAAAATGCCGCACTTCTTTTACGGGCCCTTCAGTTACGAAAAGGATGACGAGGGCAACGCAGTACTTGATGACCATGGCAATCAGGTCCTGAACACAGAAAACGTGGAAGCCCTGAAGTTGATCGTGGCCTACGTCTGGCAGGCCTCTAAATGGTCCAAGGACCGCGGCTTGATCAAGACGCCCGGCGGCGGCAACAGCTACGGCGTTCCGGTTGGCGATGCTGCATCCGTCAGCCGCGGCAAGGACCTCTTCGAAACGCGCGGCTGTATGGGTTGCCACACCGACAAACCCGACATCGAAGTCAAGGGCGGCAACATCATGCCCGTTGGGAAGTACCTTACGCCGGCTGGCAAACCCACCATGAGCGTGGACGACGCCGCTCGCGACAAGCAGGGGCTGCTGGTCAAGAATGAAGACGTCCATTCCTGGGCCGCAAACCTATCGCGTGTGGGTGAGAAAAACAACCCCGATTACCTGGTTGAGTGGATCCTTCAGCCTCGCTCGAAGGATAAGCACTCGGTAATGCCAAGCATCTGGTCGCAGGCAGCCGACTTCAACCTGTCGGCGGACAGCGTGCGGGCATTGGGCGATCGCATCAAGGCGGCGTTTGCAAAGGGTGGGCTGGCGGACTACGTCAAGACGGATTTCTACGCCCGGCCCGAAGTCAGTTTCGCGCCCGCAGGACTCAACTTGAGCGGGCCTGAAGTGGCTGAATTGCGCAAGGACCTCACAATCTGGAAATCCATCGAGGAAGCCAAGTTGGTGGTCGCCTACCTCAAGAGCCTGGCGAGTCCCCAGAAGTCGGTTCTGGATGCACCGCAAGACGAGATCTTCAAACGCACCGGCACAAACAAGCCCTACGGCTTCATGGAATCCGACGGCACCATCACCGACTCCATTGTACGGGATATCGAGATCCTGCCCGTGGGGCAGAAAGACGGCGATTCCGAAAACTCCGAGAACAAGCAGTATCAGTTGAAGGGCTACGCCGAGTTCCAGAAGTGGATGAATGCGATGTATGACGGGCGTCAGGCGTTGGCGGAGGCCCGCAGCAACATGGCCGCCACGTTGGGCAAGGGCGGCGACGTAAGCAGATTCGCCGACCAGATCGTGGCTGCCACACAGAAGATTCGCGATGCCCGCGAACGGCTCGAAGGCACCTTTGCCGGCTTTGGCCGCAAGTACGTGGCCTACTACGGCTGCGCGTCCTGCCACAACATTCCAGGCATGGAGGAAGAAGGCAAGATCGGCACAGAGCTGACCTACGAAGGCTCCAAGCTGATTGAGCGCCTTGACTTCGGCCTGATGCACGAGCATCCGGACCCCGACGACAAGAAGGCAGCCTCGCAGGATGCCTTCGCGCCACTAGTCACACGTTCGCGCAACAAAACGCTGGGCGGTGCGGGCTTTGAGTTGCCCGGTTTGTTCCGCCGCGACTTCATCCGGCACAAGCACGACTATGACACGAAGCTGGTCTGGTTCACAGGCAAGGTGTACAGCCCGCGCCAGTACGACAAGGGAAAGCGCCGCAGCAACTGGTTTGAGCGTCTGCGCATGCCCTTGTTCGAACTTGACGAGGAAGACACCCGCCTGATTGGCATGTTCATCGCCGGTTCTCGTGAGACAAAGCTGCCCCGCGAGAAGTTCATTTACCAGCTCAAGGGCCAGGCGAAAATCGATGCAGACGGCTGGTGGCTGCTAAGGCGCTACAATTGCGTGGGTTGCCATGATATCGGGCGTCACACGGGCCACATCAAGACCACGCCTCGCTTTGCGGGCGGCGTTAACAACCAGCTGAATACTCCGCCGAAGCTGAACGACGCGGGACTGCGCCTGAATCCATCCTGGGCGGTGGCGTGGCTGCAGCATCCGAACATGATCCGCCACATGCAGGTTGACGGAGACCAGACCGGCTTGGACCTGGGCCTGCGAATGCCCAACTTCGGCCTGACAGAGTCCGAGGCACGGGCCATCGTGGCGTTCCTGTCAAATTACGCCAAAGCCCCGCTGGCTTACTCGCCGCCGCCAAGCATAACCCAAAGCAGCGAGAATCAGGAGTTTGCCCGGGCGATGATCGCCAGCCAGGCCTGCAACCAGTGCCACGAGTATCGCGAAGACATTGACGGCTACCGCGTGCCGGGTCCAAAGGCGCCCAATCTGGGAAATGCCCAGGAGCGTGCGCGCTTCCAATGGGTGCATGGCTGGCTGCTGAACCCTGACCTGATCCAGCCCGGCCCCAAGCGCATGTTCCAGTTCTTCCGCACTGACGGACGTGGCGGCTCCATCTTCAATGACGACCCGGCTTTTGGCGGCAACGCCGACTACGGCAAAATCATCAAGCTGGATGCCTCAGGTCGCTGGCCGCAGGACAAAATCCCCGCGGACCCGGCTGCGATTCTGCGCGATTACGTCTTGTTCTACTACCCCAAGGCCCGTGACGACCAACAGGCACTGCAGGACCTGACCAAGCGGATTCAAGATGCGAAAGCTGGCATCAAGTAGAGGCCATAGTTGTTCATTCCATGAGGGGCAGCTGAAATCGACGCCTTGCTAAAAGGTGACTCGAAATACACGGAGAGAGCCATGAAGTCCAAGAACGACAGACAACAATCCCAAGCCGACGCCGCGCGACGCAGTTTCCTCGGCGCAGGCGTAATCCTCGCAAGCGGCATGATCCTGACTCCACTGGCGCTGGCGGGCTGCGGTGGAGACAATTCAGGCGACGGACGCAAGCCGCCAAAAACCGGCAAGAAGCCCGGCACCAAGCCGGCACCCACCGACGACGGCTCAAGCACTGACGGCACAACAGAGCCCGGCGCATACACCGTGGTCGCAGCCGGCGAGCTGGCCAGTAAGCAAAACGTCAAGATCAGCCTCAGCTACAAGGGCCCGCACGTCGAGTGGACTGATCCAAGTTTGAAGGACACGAACCTTCCCCCCGGCGATGACAGCGCAAGGGCCAAGGGCGAGGTCGAAGTCGACAAGTTCTATCCCCAGGCCAACCCGCTTGGCACCAAGTATGTCGTGGTCGAAAAAGTCCTCACGATCAAAGACGGTGACCGCATTGGCCTGTGCAACTGCATCATTGTGCTGGACCCCAAGGGTCCCGAAAAAGTCGCCAAGAACAGCCGCGACAAGGTCGAAGTACACAACCAATACTTCCGGTTTGAGCCGCGCGTTCACGATGTGGCGGTCAAGGGCCAAGTCACCTGGGTCAATGGCGACCCGGTGAACCATGCGATTTCCTCCTCAGGACTGACTCCCTCAGGCAATGGCCCTACAGTATCCAACGGCGGAACCGTGGCGCCCAACAGCAAAATCAACACTGAAGGCCTGGGCTTCATTCGCGAGGGCTACTACGGGGTTTCCTGCTCACTTCACGGTTGGGAGCTGGGGCGAGTCATGGTGACGCGCCACGCCTATGTGGGCGTTTCCAACAAGGACAACAAGTGCGTGGTGGGCCTGGATAACGTGGCCGACGGCAAGTACGAACTTCAGGTCTGGCACGAATCTTCAAACACTCCGATCAAGAGCATGCCAATCGAGGTTAAGTCAGGCGCCGTCGACTTCGCCGTTGAGTTGTCCAAGATCGGGTAGATTGCCTCCGTGTTGCAGCCCGCGGCGATAGCGGTGGGCTGCAAGGGCAACATGGCAGCGCCAATCCAAGGAACATGACATGGCAGGGGCTATTCACATACACGCGGCTTCCCACGTTGGTTCAAACGAGACCGTCGCCGGCTCGGTTCTTGAACCGCTGGTCGATCGCAAATTGATCTACGCGTGGGCTTTTGCGGCGATGTTCTGGGTGATCTGGGGTCCCTGGGCGGGCTTCTTTGTAAGCCTGAAGTTCAACTATCCCTGGCTGCTGGGCGACTGGTTCGCGACGCTGTATGGACCCATGCGCATTTCGCACACACAGGGTGTGGCCTACGGCTGGTTCTCGACAGGCACGCTGGCCATGGCGCATTACATGGTGCCCAAGCTGAGCGGCCGTTCGCTCTGGAACCCGAAGTTCTCATGGCTCGGCGTGATCCTGTGGAATCTGGGCATGGTGCTTGGAATTGGCGGCATCCACCTGGGCTTCAACCAGGGCCTCGAATTCGCCGAAATGAACCTGCTGGCAGACCTGTTCATCGCGTCGGGGCTTTTGTCGGTCGTGGTCAACCTGTTCATGACCATCGCCAAGCGCCGCGAACCCAAGATCTACGTCAGCCTCTGGTACCTGATGGCGGGCTTGACCTGGACCACGATCAACTATCTTGTCGGCAATTTTGTGGCGGCTTTGCCCAGCAGCACCGGCGCCAATTCAGCGGCGCTCAATGGCTTCTTCCTGCACAACGTGGTCGGCCTCTGGGTCACACCAATGGGCGTGGCAACAGCCTACTACCTGCTTCCCGTGGTCACGCGCAACCCACTTTACTCGCACAAATTGTCGATGATCGGCTTCTGGGGACTCGCGTTCTTTTATCCCTTTACCGGCGCGCACCACTACCTGTTCAGCCCCATCCCCGACTGGGTCGAAACCATTGCCATCGTTTCAAGCCTGATGCTGATTGTTCCGGTGTGGACGGTGCTGGCCAACTTCTGGGGCACGCTCAAAGGGCGCTGGGACCTGTTTGCAAACACCGTGACTGTGAAGTTTCTCGTGGTGGGCGCGGTTTATTATCTCACGACCTGTTTTCAGGGACCAACCCAGGCGCTTCGCGCTCTGCAGCCCGTTGTGCATTTCACCGACTACGTGGTCGGACATGCCCATTTGGCGCTGTTTGGCGTGTTCAGCCTGTGGACGATGGCTGGCTTCTACTACATCGTTCCAAAATTGGCCGGCCGCGAGATTTACAGCGTGGGCCTTGCCCGCGCCAATTTCTGGCTGACGTTCTTCGGCTTCCTTTTCATGTCAATCATCCTATGGGCTGCCGGCATCATCCAGGGCCACATGCTGATCAACAACGTGGATTGGCCCGACACCCTGGACACACTCGGTTTCTACTGGCAGATCCGCACCGTGGGCGGCTTCCTGATGGACATCGGAATGCTGTGTTTTGCCTACAACATCATGGCAACCATGTTCTGGGGCAAACCCACCGCCAATCCCCGGGTCGTTTGATCCCGCTGCCGGGGTGCCCGTCACGGATGGATAACACAAGACCTGGAACGCAGATCAGAGAGCCATGAAAAAATACATCCTTCTAGCCGGCGTCGGTTTCTACTTCCTCACGTTCATGGCCATCGTCGGCATGGCGTGGCTCGACGTTGAGAACGACCCGAATTTTCACTTCGTTACCAACGTGATCACCGGCGAACGCGTCAAGGTTTTCAAGTACGAAGAGCTCAGCAAGTTCCGCGAGCTCGAGTTCACACAGTTGTTGCAGTATCCCCTGGCCACGCCAGACCGCCCCGAAGAAAAGAACAGCAAGCCCGTTTACGACAAGCTCGCCGCCTGGGGGCAGTATGAAGCCAGCCGCTACAACGTCAGCGTTTCCGCCGAAGGCAAGATTCTGAACGCGCCCTCCGTGGATAACGGCGAGGAGGTTTACAAAGCAACCGTCTGCTGGCATTGCCACAGCCAGTTCGTCCGGCCGTTTGACTACGAGAATCGCCGCTGGGGGCCGACCGCCCAGATTGGCGAGGCCAGCTACGAATCGCCGCACTACTTCGCCACCCGCCGCGTAGGACCCGACCTTCTGCGCGAGGGCGGCCTGCGCACCGACGACTGGCACTACGCCCACTTCTTCAATCCGCGCTACACCGTACCACAGAGCATCATGCCCCCCTTTGGTGGTATTTCGCGCTACTTCGTGCCGCTGACGCAATCGGATCGCAAAGCCATCGAAGCAGAAATCGCGGATAAATGGGCGGCGGACAAGAAGTACACCAATGCCCAGACCTCAAGCGATGCAGAAGCCGTCATGTTCCCATTCCTGGTTGAAACCGCCCAGGAATATGTCGAACGCGCCTGGGTGATTTACAAGGGCCGCAGCGGCGTTTCGTCAGCCGATATCGCCGCAGGCAGCTTCCCCGTGATTCGCGCCACCACACGGCCTACCCAGGACATGATTGACCTCGTTTCCTATGTACAGACCCGCGGCATCAACATCGGCACCACCGCGGAGCTGGTACAGATTTTTGAAACCTGGGAGTCGTCGAGGAGCGAAGAAAGCAAAGACGCGGCGCTCAAATACATGCGCAAGAAGGGATTTGTCGCAGGCAACTGGCGCCAGCAACCTGCGGTCAGCAAGCCCACCGGCGAGCCAGACCACGTGTTTGCGCCCGCCGTTGCAAAGGTGCTGCAGAAGATCTCGCTGGGCGAAAACCTGTCACGCGAAGAACAGGAGTATCTTGTTGAACCCGAAACCGCTCGCTTCCGCCTCAAGTCATGGCACCAGAGCGTGAAGCGCGGCGCGGACCTGTTTGGCAAAAAGTGCATCGGCTGCCACGGTGGACTCGCCGATGACAGCTACGCCACGGACCGTTACACCGACTACCTGACGATATCGACTGACTTCGAGTTCCTTGAACCCAGCAATGCGGGAAAGTTCGCGCTTGTTGGCAACGGCTTTGGTCCCGCCGCACGCTTTTTGAATCCCGAGCCCAGAAACCTGACTCTGAACGCGCCAACGGGTGCAGGCGGACGTCCAGGGCACAACGTGGGTTACTCAACAGTTTTCAAATATCGCAGCAGCGAGCGCAATGAGTTGCCGCTTCCGCGAGACTTCTTCCATACGTTGCGAAATGGCATGCCCGGTTCAGCGATGCCTTCGTGGCCATTCCTGACTGACTGGGAAATCTGGGACTTGGCCAACTTCATCATGTACATCGGCCAAAACAAGACCGCCCGCGCACAGCAGACCAAGGACCTTGAAGCCGCCTACGCGGACACCAAAAATGCCGCCGAACGGGCGAAGCTCATCTCAGAGGGCGTGGAAACATCGGTTCAGGATTATTGGTCCCTGCCGGCTGTACAGAAGAGCCTGATGACCCGTATCGCCATCCCGGCAGTGCCTCAGAAGGACGAAAAAGGCAACGCCGTCACCATTGCCTACCTCGAGAAGCGCGGCGAAGAGCTGTTCAAAAAGAAGCGCAACCTGACCATGGCCAATGGAACCGACGGTGGTGGTGCGCAGTGTACCGATTGCCACGGCAGTGAAGGCGATGGCTGGGGCAGCAAGCGCATGGAAATCGTGAACAAAATGGGCTTCCCTGCACGCAACTTCTGGGTCGGGCAGTTCAAGTTGGGCAGCAGTGCCGAAGACATCTATCTGACGCTCTACAACGGCATTGCCGGCACAGCCATGAACAAGCAGAACACAGGCTGGAACGATCTGGATGCCTGGTCTTTGGCCTACTACGTTCGCAAGATGGCGCGTATGGGCGTCACGCGGATTTCAGACAAGTAACAGCCGTTATCGACTCGGGCGAGGGGCAAGGGTCCGTTCGCGGGCGGCTTGCCCCGTGCTTTTTCCAAACACCAATGCTCGCAACCATCAATATCTCGCCCGAAATGAGCCTGCTGGCAATCGCCGGCGCCGGCGCGATCTTCGGCATCGGCGGTGCAGCCCATTGCGCGGGCATGTGCGGCGGATTCCCGCTGGCTCTTTCTGCACTGCCCGGCGGCATGGCCGTTCGTGCACAACGCGTCGCGATTTACAACTTCGGGCGTGGCTTTACCTATGTGTTTTTGGCCACACTTGCGGGGGCGCTGGGCCTTTGGGCCGGGCGTGCCTTTTCGCTGGGCGAATACGGCATCTGGATCGCCCGCGGAGTTTCGATCTTGCTTGGCATCGCAATCATCCTGGTGGGCCTTTGGCTGCTTGGGTTGCCGCTGCCGCTCTGGAAGACGATCCGGTCGGGTTTTGTGGCCGAGCAGGTCGTGCTCCTGACGCGGTCACTGACCAAGAGTAAGTCAGCGTTTGCGCCCTTTGCGCTTGGCCTGGTCAACGGGCTGCTGCCCTGCCCGCTGGTTTATGTCATGCTTGCGGCCGCTTTCTATGCCGCGGCCCGCTTCGAGACCATCTGGGTCTCGCTGTGTGTCAGTGCAGGCTTCGCCCTCGGAACCATGCCGATCATGATGAGCCTGGGAATTTTTGGCGCGGCTGTGGGTGCGGGCTCCCGGCGCAGATTGCTTCGGCTTGCCGCAATTCTGATGCTGGTCATGGGCGCACTTACCGTCGCGCGCGGCATACCCTGGTTTGAGTCGTATTTGCATTTTGGCCACGAGCACCCCAGCGACCCATGAGTACCTCTGAGCAATCTTCGCTTCATCTCTGCGACCATTGCGGCTTGCCCATCGCCGCTTCTGGAGCGCAGGGCGAGGTGGCAGGGGTGTGGCAGCGCTTTTGCTGCTACGGCTGCTATTTGTGTCAGCGGATTATTGGTGAAAAAGGCGAGGCCGGTTTGACCAGCATCCTGCTGGCACAGCTTGGGTTGTCGTGGTTCTTCAGTATGGACATCATGATGATCGCGCTGGCCCGGTATACGGGCGGCTTCAAAGGCGCCGAACCGTCGACCATCAGGTTTTTCGAGTGGTCGGAATTCGCGCTGGCCTTGCCGATTGTCGCCATGCTGGGCCTTCCCTACCTGTGGCGTTCGCTGAATCACCTCGCGCGGGGAAGCGTCAACACGGACGTGCTCATAGCTCTGGGCGCCATGGCGAGCTTTGGATACTCCAGCTGGCAGCTCTTCACCCAGGAGCAGCCCACGCTTTATTACGACAGCGGCACCATGATTCTGGTGTTTGTGATCACCGGTCGTCTTCTGGAGGCCGTGGCGCGACGCAAGACCTCAGGCGGTATCCGTGATCTCTCAGCCGCGGAACTGGGACGGGCCCGGAAAGTCACCGACGGCAATATGCAGGAAGTGTCGGCCAGCGAATTGCGCGTGGGAGACCAGATACTACTTGAACCTGGCGCAACATTGCCAGCAGATGGCGTCGTGACGCGCGGCCATTCAAGCATTCCTGAAGCTCTGATAACCGGAGAGGGCAAGCCAGTTCCAAAGAGTGTGGGCGACCGGGTTCTTGCCGGAACGGTAAATGGCGATGCCGAGATTGAAGTACGCGTCAGCGCAGTCGGCACGGATACGGTGCGCGCGCGCATCGTGCAACTCACGAAGCAGGCGCTGCTGCGCCGCACTCGCATAGAAACGGCCGTGGACAGGGTCTCGCGCCTTTTCATACCGCTCATCATTGCTCTGTCCGCCGGTGCCTGGGCTTACTGGCATTTTGTTGGCGGAAAGCCTGAGATGGCACCCCTGATTGCTCTTTCCGTTCTGGTGGTGGCCTGCCCCTGCGCCTTGGGCCTGGCCGTGCCCATGGCCAGTGCAATGGCTTTGGGTCGGGCCGCACAGCTTGGCATTCTCATGCGAGATGGAAGCGTGCTGGAGAACCTCGCGCACGTGAGAGTCGTGCTCTTCGACAAGACCGGAACTCTGACTGAGGGAGTTCCGTCAGTCAGCGAAGTCGAGGCGCTGGGAGGATTCAGTCAGGCACAAGTGCTCGCGATAGCTTGCGCAGTCGAGTCGACCAGCGAACACTGGCTTGGCAAGGCCATTGTCCGCCACGCACCACCCATTGGCCAAAGCCCTGGGCCCGTCACCGGCTTCAGGGCGCTTCCAGGGCAGGGCGTCGAAGGCCTCGTCGGGGACGTACTTGTACGCGTTGGCAGTCCGGCTTTTTGCGGTGCCAGCGATGCAGCACGCAAGCCGCTTGACGGTGCCACTGAGGTCTGTGTCACCCGCGCCGGAGTTTTGGCGGGCCGGATCTGGCTGGAAGACGCGCTCAAACCCGGCGCCAGACAGGCGGTCAGGGCCCTGGCGAACATGGGGCTCAAGGTCATGCTCGTGACCGGAGACAGCGAAGCCGCAGCCCAACGGGTTGCGCGCGAGACCGGAATTGTCGAAGTGCACGCACGCCAGTCACCCCAGGACAAGCTGGCCCTGGTGCGAAGCCTTGGTGAACCCCAAGTCGCCATGACTGGCGATGGTATGAATGACGGGCCCGCGCTGATGACCGCGGGCGTTGGAATCACTTTTTCCGACGCCACCGGCTTGGCCAAACTGGCGTCTGGCCTGACACTCCTTGGTGGTGATCTTTCTCGTATTCCGATGGCCACAAAGCTGGCACGGCGCACGCTGGTCGTAATGTGGCTCAATTTGCTGTGGGCATTTGGATACAATGCCGCCGCGGTAGTCCTGGCGCTGATGGGCCTGCTTCTCCCTCAGTGGGCGGCATTGGCGATGCTGATTTCGAGCCTTTTTGTGGTCGGAAACTCGTGGCGCCTGAGAGATTTTGAGCGTAACGTTCCTGCTAATGAAAATTTGAACCTGCGGTCCAAGACGAGTCCATTGGCCGCCTGAGCGAAATCTATGCTGGCGTTTTCACTTGGTATCAGCACGGTAGTTGCGCTGTTTCTGGTTTCGGCCATGGCCGGTGTGGCGGCGTGGTTTATTTTTGTTTGGGCGATCAAGGACCGGCAATTCGAGGACGTTGAAGACGTTGCGTTGCGCATTCACGACCTGGACGACGCCGCCGCTTTTGATTCCAAAGCCAATTCTCAGAGCAAGGGTTAGGATATGAGCGAAGTGACCTCGCACTCAGATACTCACAGTGGCCACGAAGAACACCTGGAAATCTGGCCAGATGCCGGCATCACAGAAACCGCCAAGCCGGTGATGTGGTGGCTGATCGTCCTCTATATTGGGTTTGCTGGTGGGCTTTGCCTCTCCTACTGGCACCAGTTCGTTGACCACACCCAGGGTTTCCCGAAGTTCGGGCCCGGTTGGCTGCACATCAGCGAGGAGCAGCAGTACCCGGGAAAAATTGACCCCGTAATCACAACCGGCGCAAGCGTGACCTGGATCGTAGGCCAGGAAACCGAGCTGGCTCTGGTCGCTGAAGGCGGGCGTGTTGGACAGGTGTGGAACGTTGTTGAAGACCAGGGCGCGCTACCCCCGGGGGTTAGCATCATGGATGTCGAGGCCGGAGTGGCCCTCAAAGGGACGCCCACAAAGGCAGGCGAGTATCGATTCACGCTGCGCTGCGACTCAGGTCAGGGGTCAGCCCAGAAGGTCATTGCCATTACTGTGAATGGCGCTGACGGGCAGTAGTTTGCTTCTGGTTTCTCGGGGGCCGTGCGGGGCTGCTGTCCTCGACTGCCCCCTTTTCTGTTGATCAAATCATGAATAAGCCGCGCTTTGATCCCAAGGACCTGCCTGACCTGCCTGTAGGCGACAAGCCCGACCCATCGGCTTCGTACATCGATGTCGGTGAAGATTCCCCCGACACAGATTTGCCTGTTGACCCGATCACCGGCCGACCCGGAAACGCTGATGAACCCGAGTTTCCGGCGTTGGCCAAACCGGCCGAAAAGTCCACGCGTCCGCCATGGTGGCTGGTTGCCTTCACGCTCCTGATTCCATTGGCCGTGTTTGCCGTGTGGTACCTGAATTGGTTTGGCCGGCCGCTTTCGGTGGCCACGATGAACGACTATCTCACAAGCAGCAATGACAAGGACGTGGCTCACGCATTGATCCAGATCGCCAAACAGGCGCAGGACGCCGCGGAGGAAGCCCGGGGCAACCAACAGCGGCTTGATATTCGCTACAAGGGCGCCCTTGAAGAAATTCGCGGTTCAAAGCAGGGACCTGAACTTGCCGCTGCAATCAAGGAGCTGGAAGAGCAGCGCTTGCAGAGTTCACGGAACATTGACGAGCAGCACAGCCGCGCGTTTTCGGAATTGGAGTTGACCTTTGAAGGGGTGCTGAACCTCGTGCGCAACGCCAAGAGCCGCGCTCCGGCCCTGATTGAGGCTGCCTGCGGGGCTTTGGGCGTCATGCATCGAAGCACTCGCTTTCGAGAACCTGCGCGAACTGAGCTGGTCAAGCTGATGCGTCACGAGTCAAAAGTGGTTCAGCGTGCGGCGGCGTGCAACCTGGCGAGTTTTGGCGATCGCAGCGGTCGCGACTTCATTCTCGAAATGCTTGACGACTCTGACCCCGCGGCCCGTGCCAATGGGGCGATTGCGCTTTCTCGCGTTGGATTGCAATCAGATGCCCAGCGCCTGAAACAGTTGTCAGAAAAAGACCCCGACGCCAAGGTGCGCGAATTCGCCTACCAGGGCTACGCGGCGCTTCAGGGCAAAGTGGATTAGGCACAGCGGCCGTTTACTTGTTCTCGCGCTCGCGCACGACACCGCGGTCAGACTCGCGGAAGAACTTGACCCAGACCTGGGCCTGTTCGCAATCCTTGAATTCCGTCTCCAGGCGCTGCAGGGCCTTTTCGTAGGGGGTGTCGCTGCGGAACAGGACTTTGTACCCCTCGCGAATGCGCTTGATCTGTTCGCGGGTGTGGCCGCTGCGTTCAAGCCCAATCAGGTTCAATCCAAACACCGCGCAGCCCCAGCCGCCCACGCGGCAGTAGGGCGGAATATCAAGGCTCGTCACACTGCCGCCGCTGACCATCGCCATAGTCCCGACGCGGCAGAACTGGTGAATTGCCACCGTGCCGCCAAACACCACGCGGTTTTCCACGCGCACATGTCCGGCGAGCTGCACTGCGTTGGCGGCGATAATGCGATCGCCCAGCACGCAGTCATGCCCGATATGGCAATAGGCCATGATGAAATTGTTGTTGCCAATGCGGGTGGTCTGGTCGGGGTTCTTGGTTGTGCCTCGCGAGAGCTGAACGTAGTCGCCGAAGAAATTCTCGCTGCCGACCACTAGCTTGGTGGGATCGCCTTTGTAACCAAGGTCCTGGGGAGGCGCGCCGAAGCTGCAGAAATTGCTGACGCGGTTCTTCTCGCCGATCTGGGTTGGGCCGGCCAGAACGCAATGGTGGCCGATGGCCGTGCCCGCACCGATGCTCACTCCGGCCTCGATAATCGTGTAAGCGCCCACGGTAACACCGTCGCCAAGTTGTGCACCTTTGTCGATGATGGCTGTGGGATGAATTGTGTTGGGCATTCGCGGGGCAGGAGTTGTTGGTCGAATTCAGTTCAGATATCAGGGCGCTTCGTTCATCGGGTACCCGACGCCTGATACCTCGGGCTCCGCTGGCCGAGCCCCATTTACCGCCGCTGTAAGATGCTGATGATCGCCGTGAGCTGGGTTTTCTGCATTTCGAGCTGCTCTTTGATTGCCGTAATGTCTCCGGCGCTGGAGTTGCCCCCACCCCCGCCGCCACCGACCGACATGGTCTCGCCCACTGCACGGATGAGTTCCTGCAGCTCACCGTACCAGCGCGCCTCGGGCATTGACGTAACGACTTTTTCCGCGAGTTCGCGGTTGGCTTTGCTGGTCGCAGACATGTGCTTCAAGGCCTGGTCAACGACCTCCATCGCACCATCATCAAAGCCGACTTTGCTGCCCTTTTCGCGAATCTTGCGAATCTCGCCCGTTAGGTCTTTGATGCTGTCGCGGATGTCGCCAAGAATGTTGCGCACCGGCGTCAGGTCCATGTTCACGGTGACTGGGCCCCCTCCTCCACCGCTCGCTACCGGAGCAGCCTGCCGGCCCGATTGAGCTGCCGGCGCGGCTTCGGTGGCCCCCGATGAAGTGGCCGAGCCGGTTTCTTCACGCTCCTCCATTTCGGGCTCGTCAGGAGCTACGGAGCCGGTTCGGTCGTCAACGTTCTTGGGCGTAGCGGTCTTCATCCGTTTGGAGAGACTGGCCAGCTTTGCAAGATCTGCCATTGAGTGGGTCCTTGAAGCAGTGAGGTTGCTGCGTTTTAGCCAACTGGCTCAACAAATGCAAAGCGCCCGGCCGCGAATTGGGCCGGGCGCTCGGCTCTATCCAGGCAACGAGATTCTATTCTTCGTTGCTCAGGGCCGCAAGCAAACAGCCCTTGGCAGTTGCGTTGAACTGGTCCTCGGCACGGCGGATATCCGAGACCTTGATGGGGAACTGCTTGGACATCTTGCTGAATTCATCTTTGAACACTTCGATGAACCCGCCAACCATCGAGGTTCCGCCCGAAACCGCAATCGGAACCGGCTTGGGGAAGTTGGGGATGTCCTTAGTGATCGAGAACTTCTTCACAATATTGTCCAGCGAGTACTTGATGAGGTGGCGATAGTAAATGACGATCGCCTCTTCTTCAGGTGACTTCGGCGCGTTGATGTCAACGCCGCTTTCCTTGATGTGCGTGATTCGAGAAGCCGCGCAGCCCATGACTTGGGCCGCCTGCTGGTCGATCCAGTCGCCGCCCTTGGCGCTGGAGAACGAGATGACGTTCATCGAGCGGAAGGCTACGCAAACGTTCACCATGCCGCCACCGCAGGAGATGCCGATGCCGGTGAATTCGTCGTCGCCCAATTCGCTGAACACGATGGCCAGGCCTTCATTGAAGGGCGTGCCCTTGTAACCCAAGCGCTGGAGCAATCCGTTGGCGATGTTGGTGTGGTACACGATGTTCATCGTGCTGTCCACCGGGTCGGCCGGGATTGAGTAATAGCAGGCTTCACCGTCAACGCGCGGCGGTCCCAGGATCTTTTTGAAGAGCTCGACTTCCATGGGCATGGCGTCGGCGTCAGTGGGGCTGATCAAGCCGTTCTTCATCGGACGGCGCATTTCGCGGTTGAAAATATTCGCGAGCTCAAAGGCGTCCTGACCGATGACGTAGAGCTTGTTCTCGCGCTTGATGTAGGGAACGCCCTGGCTCTTCAACATCTTCAGCGTGTACGGGTCCTCCGGCACGTCCAAGAATGCGTTACGTGCAGGAAAGAACTCGATGCCGCCTTCAGCATCCATGCGGGCGGCAACCAGGTTCGCCGTACCCACGTCTAGGCCGCGACCCAGCGGCGCTCCTGAATCATCACTCACGAGAGAGACCTCCGGCTGTGAATCTTTGGTGTTCGCTGAACTTGAATTCCCGCCCGAGACCACCCCGGAAGGTTTGCCCGCGTTCACCGTTTGGTTGTGCCTTCCCGAACCCTTCGCAGCATGCTGCTGCCAGGCCCGTTCATTCACTGCTTCCCTGGCGCGGCGCGTTTTCGCTTCCGCCTCCAGCCGCGCAATTTCCTCATCCATCGCGCGCTTACCCTTGTGCTGCTCGCGCTTTCGCGCTTCGTGCTTGTCGCGGCGCGCTGACATCTCGCGCTCGAAATCGCCTGCATGCTCCTGGGCTACCTTGATCCCGGCCTGCTCTGCCTCACGGCGCCGCACTTCTTCTTCGTATGTCTGCCGCGCATTTTGTTCGTCGCGACTTTTGGCCTTCTGTTCCTCAGCTCGCCTCTTGACCTCGGCTGCGGCCTGGCGCTCCGATTCCTGCCGTTTCCGCGCTGCTTCCTGAGCCCTGTTTGCCGCTTCCTGCGCCTCGCGACGCAGACGCTGTTCTTCAATCTTCGCCGCGACCTGGCGTCTGGCTTCTTCAGCTAGCCTCTGATTTTCAGCTTCCTGCTCCGCCGCCTGCGCCTGCCGGATTTCTTCTTCAAGCCTCGCTGCTTCCAGCCTTGCCGTCTCAAGCCGCTGTAACTCTGCCTCCCGCGCTGCCGACTCCTGTTGCAACTTGCGCGCTGCGATGGCCTGTGCTTCTTCGTCACCCGCGGCGGCAATTCGCCGCGCAAGATGATCACTGCGCACGATCTGCCCGGTTTCGTCCCGTTCGTAACTCAGCGTTCTATCCGGAACCACCGGCATCAGCCGGCCGCTGCCAGTTCGGACAACCTGCCCGGTTCCGTCGCGCCGGTAGGTGATCGTTTCACCCGCGCCGCCCGGAATTTCAGAATTGAAAAGCTGCGGCTTTGCTTCCTCAAGCGGCGTCGAGAAATCAGACCCGGAACCTGAAGGTTCCGCTTCTGATGGCCCCGCCTGCTCTTCCGACAATTCGTGTGCGCGGTTATCTACCAGCTTCGGCGGATTTTCGCCAGAGGCTTGTTGCTCGTCTTGCGTGCCGCTACCGGTGTCGGTGTCACTAATCGGACCCAGTGTCAGATTCTGTTCGGCCTCGTAAATTGCCATGGTCATCGGCCCAGCCTGCATGTCCGCGACAGGGGGGACCCCCATCGCATCCAGCTTCATCTCGACCACGGTTGCGGGGCCCGCGTTTTTCCTCATCAACTCAAGCTTGTTCCGCTCGATGGCTTCGGTGTCGTCCCAGCCTTCATCCACAACGCCAACCTCTGGAACGGGTGCGCCGGTGTCTTCGAGCTTGAATTCTTCCGGTGTTGAGGTCTCATCAGCGACATCGCCCAGACTGAGATCGCCGAGGTCGTCGTCGTCCTCTTCCTCTACGATCTGTTCACCAGGTTGTTTGTTTTCCAGCGCTTTGGATTTCCCGCGCTCGGCGGCCTCGCGCATGCGCTGCGCAATTGAACGCGCGTTGCCTTCTTCGGCACGCTGTGCCGCGCGCTGCAAACGCTCTTCCACGGTTTCTAAGGCAGGGTCCACGGCGAGGTCCTCAAGGCTCAGATCGAGATCCTCGTCCTCTTCCTCAAAGACGTTTCCGTCTTCAGGTGGCATTTCATCGTTGGGCGGTTGGACGCGGGACATTGACTCGACGGGGCGATGGATGAGCAAGAACCGGTTGTGGCCCCAAGGGTCTTGGGCGGCGGAATTCTAGCGCCTGTCAGGCAACGCGCAAGGCAGGAAAGCCGACGGCGCAAGCCCAATTTGAGATAACGCCGGCGGCACGAACTTTCGCCGCAAGTTCGTTTCAAGTCAGCCACACAGGCCGCTTTCATGGGGTATAATAGCGGCGGGGTACGATCCCATGGTCGAAGCTCGATGCAATTGCGGTTGGTGTGGCAGTGTGGCAGACATCTATTCGGGTCGGACATTGCCCTGTCCGGCCTGCCATGCCTTGGTCATCCCCCGCGACACTATTTTCAACGTGAGTGCGCCCACCGCCGTTCCCTACGGATACAAACCCTATTCAAGCTGGCCTTCGCGCGCCTTCGTGCCGCAACTCGGCGGCGCCTCTGCCCTGCAGAACCGCAGACGCGACTCGATCCGCTGGAATCCGATTCCCGCCGCCCCGTTCAGAAATCGGCCGGCACAGTTTGCGCTTCTTGGCGGCCTGACGGCAGTCTTCAGTGGTCTACTGGTGATACCTGCCCACGGGGCAGGTATCACGGCCTGTGCGGCACTGCTGGCAGTTTCCTGCGCATTGATTGGCCTGCATAATGCACGTGGGCGCGGTCTCATCGGCAGTGGACGCGTCGCGTCGTCGGTTGGTTTGGCCTGCGCGCTTGTTGCGCTATTCGTGATTCCCCAGGCACCCCATCCCCGGCGCCAGAGGAAGCCAGCCGGGTCCGTGAAAATTGAAACCTGCGCCCCAATCCAGCGGCTTCCCCTGGATCAGCTTCCACGCCTACCGGCCAAGCCCGACGCTCCAAAACCCGCGGCTAAACCAGTGGTTCCCACTGCTCCCGACCTAGAAGAGGGCGAAGAAGAGTTCTAACCGTTTTTGGTGCGGCCCCTTGACGGCGGCCCGATGATTGCGCAAATGTGCGCCGCTTAAACACGGAGAGATCAGCACATGGCGTACTTCAGCAGCAAACGTGGTCACCTCAAAGCCAAGCGCCGCAAGCTAGCTCGCGCCAAGGAATCAAAGCGCGCCAAGCAACTTGAAAAGAAAAAGAAGTAGTCAGTTTGCGTCTGAATCAGCGCCCGAGGCCAGTTCCAGCTGGCTGATGATGTACCGTTTGCGCGCATTTTCGGCCCTGCCCATCCGCACCAGCGACTCAACCATCGCGACATTGACAAGTTCCCGCGCCACCTTTTCGGCGTAGGCAGTCAGCTTGGCACCTTGCGCTTCCATGTTGCCCAGCATGTGAAGCGAGAACTGCCGGCCGGTAAAGGCGGTCAGGTGTCCCCAGAACCATGTCAGCGGCCCGAGGAACAGCCTCGAAACCGGCCGACCATAGCCAAAATGGGAAAGCAGCCGCGCGGCCTCGGTGGCACGCTCGCGCAACTCCTGGGCATGTTGCGTGAGAGTCACGGAGATGCTGCCTTTGTGCGCGCGCCTTGCATGTGCTGCACACACATTGGCCGCGGTCAATGACGTCAGAAAAATGGCTCGCAGCATGCGTGAGAGCCGCCTGTTCAGCGCTTTTCGTTCAGCCTCTTCCATAGGAACTCAATACGCTACACTTCCACGGGCGGCAAAGTCGAGAGCATGCCTCGGCGCCGTAAGCTCCGGGCTGCTATATTGCCCGCGAGGACTCACTCATGGGCAACCTTCCCCAACGCGTCTGGGCCGAGATAAGCAAGGCCGCAGCGAAGCATAATCTGGCGGAAATCCGCCGAGAAGCCGGCGACTGCCGCATCATGGCCATACTCAAGGCCAACGCCTACGGCCACGGCGCCGTCGAAATGGCGAAGCTGTTCGAGACCCAGGGTGTCGATGCCATTGGCGTAGGCGACAGCGGTGAGGCCCTCGAGTTACGCGACGCGGGCGTGAAATGCACGATCCTGATCGTAGGGGCCGTGATCGAAGGTGAAATGCCGGCCGTCGTCGAGAACAACGTCGAAGTCAATCTGCACTCAGTTCAGATGGCAGAAGCACTCAACGGTGAAGCGGCGCGCCAGAAGAAGATGGTCCGGGTCCACCTGAAGATCGACACGGGGATGGGGCGCCTTGGCATGCAGCCATTCCAGGCGGTGCCTTTTCTGCATCGCCTGCACAACCTGCCCCACCTGAAGCTCGTGGGGCTGTGCACGCACTTCAGCTATCCCTACGAAGAGAATCCGAATTTTTCGCTAAGGCAGCTGGAACGCTTCAACATCGCCGTCGAAGTTGCACGAAGGCTGGGCTACGAACATCTGACTCTGCATGCGGCTTCGAGTCTGGCGATCTTCCGCAGGCCGGAGTCGATGTTCAACATGGTCAGGCCGGGCATCGCGCTTTGGGGCCTGCTGCCAGGCGACAACACGGGTCTGAGCAAGCGGCTCAAACCCGTGCTGTCGCTCAAGACCCGCATTGTGTTTCTCAAGGACGTGCCCGAGGGCCAGCCCATCGGATACAACCGCACTTACTACACGACTGGTCCCACCCGCATTGCCACCATTCCAGTCGGCTACAATGATGGCTACCGCCGCTCGCTCTCCAACAAGGCCGATGTCTTGATCCACGGCAAACGTTGCCCTGTCGTGGGGCTGGTTTCGATGGACTACACCACGGTCGATGTCAGTGCCGCGCCTGCATCCAAAGTCGGCGATGTTGTCACCTTGATCGGACACGACGGCGGTCAGCAGATTGGCCTTGAGCAATTGGCAGCACAAGCGGGCATAAGCGTCTACGAAATGACCTGCGGACTTGGTCGGCGCGTCGTTCGTCTCTACGTCTAACCTACCTGGCGGGTAAATCCGGCAGATTTGCGGAACCTTGTGCCACCGATGGCGTCCTAGTTACACGGTGCAATCCACCCTCACAATTGGGGCTATTCCATGTTCAGAAAACTGGTTCTTGGCGCGCTGCTTGTTCT
>Ga0138256_10002160_pt1 | contig 21215 bp, 19 predicted proteins | sample KNB2016incub_MG_FD_105486 | JGI IMG/M metagenome (GOLD analysis project Ga0138256, IMG submission 105486) | Active sludge microbial communities from wastewater in Klosterneuburg, Austria - KNB2014incub_MG | ecosystem: Engineered > WWTP > Activated sludge > Unclassified | place: Austria... | reverse complement strand
GAAGATGCTGACGAGTAACCTCTCGGCTGCGACGCAGTGCTTTTTATCCCTTCGGCGGATGGCGCCTACCCCTTTATTTCCCCGCCAGCGCCACCGCCTGATACAAATGCCACAACGGCAAAACCCGAACAGCAGGCTTCTGCATTCCTGTTCACCATGGGTGTGACATCGCATTTCGCCGATAACTCCGCCACCGGCGACTTCACGCGCGACCTTTCCAGTGCACTTGCAGCACAATATAACCAGCAGCTGAACCCGAAAGGTTTCACCGCGCAGCAAACGCGCGAAGCCGCAGCAGTGCAATGGCAATTTTTTGCGGAACCGCGTCTTACGTATAAGCAGTTTATCTATGGCTTCATGGCCGGTTACGCGGCGTTACCCAAAACATCCGGACTTGTCAGCTCATCGTTCTATCAGGGGCAATTGACGCAGAACCTGACCGGTGTGTTTCTGCCGATGGCTGCAACCCTGTATTACCGACTGATCACCGGACCCGACTGGGGTCTGAATCTCGGGGCGGGAGCAGGCATGTTGTTCACTTCGGTGCAGTTATCACAAAACAACGGCACCGCCACGGAATATCAGGTCTTCACCAGTTATACCCCACTGCTGCTTTTCAAACCGGAATTCACTTACAAACTGGGCCCGGTCACGGCACTCATCAGCATCCCCTGCTACTGGGCCGAGTCGCGGGACGTAACTGATGGGGAAAGCACACTGCTGACCGTGGCGAAAACCAACGTGGTATCAGCCAACCTGACCGGTTTCGGGGTCAGTCTGGCTTTGGGCATGAATCTGTTCTAATAGTTTCCTGAAAAGAAAACGGCAAATAGTGCACACCCCGTGTACTACTTGACAAGGTGTTACAAAAGGTAACACTGAACCATGAAGGTACTGAGAAGGCAGAAAAACCTGAGTTTCGGTACCAGCCCCGACAACGAACAGGGGCTGAAACTTGACCTGCGCTTTGACGAAGACACAAAAACAGCGTACGGTGAGATCGTATTACCCATCCACTTTCAAGGCAACCAAGCCGAATGTGTGCATCCGGGCGTCATCGCCGTCATGCTCGACGAAGTTATGATGAAGATCAACCAAGCGCTCAACCTGAACGTCAATACCGGCGAAGTCACCATCCGTTATCTGCAACTGGCGAAAGTTAATGAACCGCTTTATCTGCGCGGTTACTTCGTGAAAAAAAATAAGCGCGTGATTGAAAATCGCGCTGAGCTCGAAGACGATATCGGCAAGATCGTGGCCCGCGGCAAGGGCAAGTACATCGAACAAGACCTGTAGAGAGTTAGCTATTTGTGCGCTGCGCGCACAAATAACGAGAATAAGCCCTTCAGCCTGAAGAGCAAGAATTTTATATGATACATCGGTAGGCCGAGGTATGTCTCACCGCGATCGGGGTGAAAATCAGAACCAATGTTATATAAATTTCTACCCTCTGAATGCACAATGCTGATGCAGCGATTCAGAGTGTTGGTATAATCGCCTGCGGTGGATTGAACATAGCGGCCGAGCCAATCTTCGTAATAGTGCCGGCGGTCTGTTTGCTGAGGCTCTTCTAGATGGCCGATATATGACGCCCGTGCCCACCAGAAATTAAACCAGATCCAGCCATTGCCGCCTTGTGAAATGCCGATCTTGTCGGCTGACGGCATTGCCGTGAGCCACAACAGATTCTGCCGCCATTCGCCGATCACGCGGCGAAACAATCTCTTCTCGAGCGGTTGGCGATTGCGGCGAAAGCGCCCAAGCTTGATGCGGCTGATACCGCGTGCGTGAAAATATAAAATAAATGCGTCGGTATCCTGGCGGCCGAGTTCCCAGACTTTGCGTATGCCGGGATATTCATACAAATTCTGTTCTGTGTGCTCCTGGATGATTTTTTTTTCCGCGGGGAAAATCCGCCGCAGTTCTTGCTGCAAGACAGCTTTGTCATGTGCAATGCCCGACGAAACGACGTAGAGAGTCGCGGCTGTATTCTCGAGTAACCCGGTTGTTGCCAGGTCCTGCATTTGCCGGGTGAAAAGATAGATGTAGTTCTTGTTGATGTAACAGTTGATAAAGTAGACGATGCGGGTTTTTGTTTGCGCCGTTATCGGTTCTATGTTCAGTTGAATTTCAAACGGCGCGCCGAAGCGAATTCTCAGCGGCTGCCAATCGGCAAGCCGGGAATTTTCGATTTTAATAAATTTTGGCGCCGGGCTTTCTGTAAACAATCCGCCGATGTCTGCCGCTGCGAGCACACTGCGCCCCTCTTTGTGCAACTTTGACAACAAGGGCTCAGTGATGTCGAGGGCAGGCGCATTCGCAAGCACCGCCGTCACCTGCCACGATGCAAAAGAGGGCTCTGACTGACCGGGTGTCACCATGCGCAGGCGGCAGCTCGACCGGCAAGACTGACCGCGTAAACCCTGATTCCGCTGGCAGAGAGCAAAACATACATAAGGCGCTTTGCGTCTTATGTGCATTTTGCAAACTTACTCAGCGCACGCTTACGTTCGCAATCTCGCCGAAGTGGTGAAATGGTAGACACGCCGCACTCAAAATGCGGTGGGGGCAACCCCATGTCGGTTCAAGTCCGACCTTCGGTACATTTAGCTCTGCGCTTGCAGAGATCCAATCCACGCGCTGACCATTTTTCCATAACCGCTTGACCGCGCACAGACCCTGGCCTATTGGCTGTATTTTTTATCCTCCATTCCCGACTGATTACAGGGGTAAATATGCAACAGAAGGCTTATCCGGTTTGGCACTTCACACTCGATGCGACGGCGATCACCCTTTTTCTGACATACGCGGCGCTCTTCTGCGCTTCGCTCGTTACCCATTACGAGACCCACTCTGCGGCTGAATCTCACCTATGGCTGCAGCTATTCTTGTACGGGCTATTGGCGTGGCTCATGGCTGATTTTGTGTCGGGCTTCGTGCATTTTCTCGCCGATAACTTCGGCACCCCCGAAACCCCGATTGTGGGCAAGGTGTTTGTCTATGCATTTCGCGAACACCACGTCGACCCAAAGGCAATCACGCGGCATGCATACGTTGAAACCAATGGGGCGAATAGTCTCGTTTCACTGCCATGGATGCTCTACGTGTATTACGCCAGCGCACCGGTCGCAGACTTCACTTTTCGATTCTTCATGGTATTTTTCTTTCTGAGCATCTTCATGACCAACCAGATACACAAATGGTCGCACATGGAAAAACCGCCGGCACTCGCTGCTTTACTGCAACGGCTGCACATCATTCTGCCGCCGGCGCACCATGACATTCACCACGTGGCGCCGTATGATAAATATTACTGCATCACCTGTGGTTGGCTCAACGCGCCGCTGAACAGCCTGCATTTTTTTCAGGCGGTGAAGCGGGTGTTGAGGTGGGATTTTCGCTGACCTCACCCCCCGGCCCCCTCTCCATTAAATGGAGAGGGGGTGAAAGAGCTACGACGCATTCTGTGAAAATATGACCTAGCTCCCCTCTCCACGTAGTGGAGAGGGGCTGGGGGTGAGGTTACGCAGCGTCTAACATGCTCATGCTCAGAACCAGATCAGAATAATTCCGTTTGGTAATCAGCTGGTTTGCATCGCGCTCAGCGAGTTGTTTGAACTCGGCAAGGTTGTGGTGGCTGAGAGTGTAGATCTCTTTGCGCAATTGCGCGGCTTCGGCTGTGCGACCCGTTGCCGCAGCGGCGCGCGCGGCCCACAGCAGAGCCTGTCCTTTGCGGTAGGGCGATGTTTCGAGCGCCACTGCCAGCATGAAGTGGCCATACGCGGTTTCGTTATCGCGTGCCTCGAGCGCCAGGGCGCCTTCGACAAAGCGCAGTGAACCGTCATCGGTCGCAAACGCCGACGCTTTGGCGATGTCACGACGCACATCCGCCAGAGCACCGCATTCAAAATCGGTGAGGTAACCACGCTGAAAGTGGCGGTAAGCTTCGAGCGCTTCACCTTTGCCATAACGCGCAGTCACAGCACTATGTTTGAGCTTGGCGACATCGACGACCTTGAGCGCGTCGCCCGACCAGTTTACGTCGTGGTTGATGTATGGACCCCAACCGGTCGGCGCTTCACCGACTGACAGAGAGATCAGACCCGATTGCAGTTTGAAGACCACCGACTGCACCGACATGACATAGCCGATGAGTGAACCCATCATTCGGCTCTTACCTGGTGCATCGACTTCAAAATCGGCGCCGAGCAGGTTCTGCATGTCGGTGAGTGTCGCACCGCCGCGCGCCTCGGCTTCGCGGAAGAAGCCGTCCATCAGGCGCAGGCGGTCGACGGTGTACGAAGTCCAGCCATTGCTGGTCGCGATTTCGCCCGGCACCATGTCGGGGTGCAGGTAGTGGTTCGTGTTGCCGATGTGGCCATTCTTTGCCCAGGTCACGCGCATCTTTTTCGCGGTGGTCTCAATGATTGCCGCGTTCTTTTCTTTGGCTGATGTCACGACGATGCCCCAGGTTGAAGCAACTTTGAGCCGGCTCACCACATCGATCGCGTCTTCGACCGTGCGCGAATTACGGATAATTTCGTGCCCAAGGTCAATCACTCCGGTGGCTTCAAAACTCACATCCTGATGGAAGCGCGTATGCACGGTGACAGTCAACCCCTCTGCATTAAACGCGGTGATACCGGGCACATCCGCGCCGCGCGCCCCGAGATAGCCATAAGGAATACCGTGGTCGGGAGTGCAGTAGACGATGGTCGGCGATTTATCCCACACATCGACACCGGGAAAATCGAAATTGCGTGCATGCATGAGTTCGCCGTCGGCAGATAGCGGGCCATAGACGACCGCAGAAGAGCAAGCGCCGAGCGCATGCACGGCCGGTTTGCCCGCAACCTGCACGGCGCCGAGGCGGCCCAGAACGCCGATTGAATTCTGAAAAACATCCATGACCAGCATATGGCGCGCCATTTCAGGCGTCAGATTTGCGGCACGGGCAATCGCATGCGCGCGTGCCTCGTAGTCGGGCATGCGGTTTTTCGACATCGAATTGACTGCCCAGTTCATGAGCTCACCCGCCACGCGGCGAACCGGCCCTTTGCGCACGCGACGCGGCATGCCAGAAACAAGGAGCGACTGCGCCATCTGCGGATAAAAATCGAGCAGTTTCTCATATCCGCCCTGCGAGGCGACGATCTCGCCGTATTGCGCCCCCATTTGCGCCTGCGTGCCCTTGAGGCGAATTTCGAGGAGAGGATTGGTAATAATGCGGTTGGCTTCCATAGAGCAACTGCGGGGGCTTGTGTGCGCCGCGTCAATAAGTTTTGCCGGAGGGGTTGATTTTGGGATAAGCGGGGCAGGTAAGTTGCTCCATATCCAGAAGTAATTAAGTCCGCGGCGTCGCGCTCAGCAACCTCTGCAAACCATCTAAAATCAGCTCAAGGCCAAATTTAAACTCAGCATCATATGGCTTCTCCCCCGGTGCGAGCTTGAGCCAGGCAGCATCATGCAATACGGCCATCAGGTTTGGGTACCGGCCATCTTTTAGAAATTCTTTAACACCTGCGATCGCCTTAAGTCGGTCAGATTCTTTCGTTGGCCAATTGACCTCTTGCAAGACAAAACCATACACGTAACTGTCGAGCATACCAAAGGCGCGGTACTGCACCTCGGGCGAAAAGCCGGCCGTATTCAATATTGAAAGCACCGTGTCAGCGTAGCGAAGACGCGCTTCGCCCGGCGCCATGCGTGATTCGATCAGCACCGAAGCCCACGGGTGGCGCATAATTGTCTGTCGCACCGACCCCGCGCGGCGCCGCATCGCCTCGCGCCACGGTGTACCGACTGGGGGAATCTCCATCTCGCGCAGAATAATCTCAACAAGACCGTCGAGCACCGCGTCTTTGTTCGCAACATGCTTATAGAGCGACATCGCTTCGACGCTGAGTTTCGCAGCGAGGTTGCGCATCGACAGCGATTCGATGCCCTGCTTGTCGACGAGCGTAAGCGCCGCCTTCAAGATTCGCTCGCGGCTTAAAGGGCGACGTGGTGCGGATTCAGTTGTTTTCTTTTTTTGCGCCACTGGTTGAACCGGCTTACGGTGTAGTCAGGTGACTCGATTTTCGCTGCAATGCAGCGTGTCAAGCGAAGCACCCTACCCCCGCCCTGCGGGTGGGAGTGAGGCAAGCGACCTGCTTTTCTACTTTACAGGCTTACACTGTAAGCTGCAGCGACCTCGCCACCCGAATCGATATGGTTTCGCATTTGAGCGGCGAGGAGAACAAATGAATAGAAAAAGAATATTGGTGCTGTTCGTCAGCGCACTCACGTTACTGGACACAAGCACAACATTTGCGCAGAAAAGAGAACGAACCGTAACGAGCGTGCGGCAAGCGACGCCACCAGAGGCCGAACCCTTTAACCGGTACTTCGTCGGCAGTTCGCTCTTCATGGTGATGAATGCCGTGGCGAGCCCTTCACCCGATTTCTACCAGCTCAACTTCGGCCATTGGCTGACGAAAAAAGATGTGCTCTCAGTGGAAGCGATCACCTGGACATACCACCGCGCGCTCGGCACACCCTGGGGGCCCGAAATGAGCGATGATGCGCAGGCCTACCCCGGTTACGTACGGGCATACGGCGTGGGTGTCGCCTACCAGCGATACTTGTGGCAGGGGCTCTACACGGCGGTTCACGCATTGCCACTGTTGCAACAATTCAATACCCCCGAAGGCAAAACAATTCAAGAGGGTTTTCAGCTCTTCATGTCGCTGCGGCTCGGTTACCACTTCAGTTTCTGCGACGACCACATCTTCATCGAACCTTCGATAGCTGTCACCCACTGGCCGGTCAATACCAACGTGCCTGCCGACTTTGCACGCCTCGACAACCGCTGGCCTAGCTACTTCATTGAACCGGGTTTGCACGTGGGGTTCAAGTTTTGACTAAGCGGATTTTTAGACCAAAAAGCTTGCAACGTAAGCCTTATTTGTTTCAGCGCGCAGCATTGCGCCAGGAGGAAGAATGAATCTCAGTAAAATTATTTTTTTGTCTTTAGTGGCCTCTGCGTCGGTCTATAGTCAGTCCGTTGAGGCAGAGCGAGTCCCTGCCAGCAAGGAGACCTCTTACCGATATTTTGTTGGCAGCACCCTGCTCATGCTGGGAAATTTTATTCCCGATGACCCCAATCGGCCTGATTTTGCCCAAATAAATTTCGGGTATAGAATAACACCCAAGCATGTGTTTTTCTTAGAACTAAAGACATCCAAGTTCAACTGGCCGTTGGGTATGCCATGGCCAGAATTAGCGGATGAACAGCGGCAGCAGCACAACTTTCCGGGATATGTCCGCCAATACATCGTTGGCATTGCGTACAATTATTTCTGGTGGAAGGGATTGTATACCGGCGTGCATGCGATGCATGCTTATCAGGTGTACAATAATGAGGATAGTACACAAATCGCTACAGGATATTCGTTATTTCTGACCTACCGCCTGGGTTACCAGTTCAGATTTTTTGATGATCTTTTCTTTATCGAACCATCGATTGGCCTCACGCATTGGCCCATAAAGACCAATACGCCTGAGTCATTTGAACAAAAGGAAGCTATATGGCCCAAATACTTTGTTTTTGAGCCCGGGCTGCATTTCGGGTTCAACTTTAACTTATAGCATCTCTTTAAATCGTGAAAACCCACACTTGCAAAAGCGACGCCATGGGACAATTCTTCTTGACGGGCTTACGATGTAAGCCATGGCTTCGCATGGCTATGGAAAAACAGAACAGAGGCAAAATACGCGCCGCCGTGTGCACCGCCTACGGCGACCCCGAAGTACTGCAGATACAAGAGCTACCAATGCCAAAGCCCGGCCCGCACGACGTACTCATACGCGTGCATGCCAGTGCGGTGAATTCTGCAGACTGGCGCTTGCGTCGCCCTGACCCCTGGGGTGTGCGCCTTTTTCTGGGCCTCAGAAAACCACGTATAAAGGTCTTAGGGGGAGTTTTCGCGGGTGAGGTAGTCGCTACTGGCGCAAAAGTCACCCGCTTTCGTTCTGGCGAGAGACTCTTTGGATCAACATTGATGCGCTTTGGCGGTTACGGCGAGTACGTCGCACTGCCAGAAAAGGCTGTCATGACCACCATGCCGCGTGGTTTCAATTTCAACGACGCAGCAGCGCTAACGTTTGGCTACCTCACAGCGCGGAACTTTCTACGCAGAGCAAATCTGAAAGCAGGGCAACATGTCTTGATCGTCGGGGCTTCGGGCTCCGTCGGCACTGCAGCCGTGCAGCTGGCCGTGCATTTTGGTGCACACGTCACCGGCGTTTCGAGCGCAGCCAACCTCGAGCTTGTGCGCCAGCAGGGTGCTGGCCGCGCGCTTGACTACAACAGCGCCGAGTACGCAAACCATAGAACACAATACGATGTGGTCGTCGACACCGTTGGCAAGACACACTGGAAAAACCACCTGACTCGTGTGAAGCCAGACGGCAAGCTGGTACTCGTCGCAGCCGGAGCGCTCAAGACCCTCTACCTGCCGCTGTTGCAGCCGTTCTACAAACCCCGGCTCGTCGCGGTTGTTGCCGCAGAAAAGAGAGTCGATCTTGAAATTGTGCGCGACCTCGCAGAACAGGGAGAGCTTCGCCCCGTGATTGACCGCACCTACCCGCTCGAGCAGATTGCCGCAGCACACCGCTACGTCGAAGCCGGTCACAAAAAGGGTAACGTCGTCGTCACATTCGCATGAGGTACAGAAATTGAAAACACGGGAGATTAAAGATCGGTCATAAAGTCACCAATTGCCTTTGCACCCTGTCTCTAATCTGGACATAATCTAACCACATGCGCGACATTGTACGCCTCGCAAAAGGTTCGATCATCTTCACCGTCGTCGTGACGGGCTTTACCGGCATGCTGATGGCGCGCCGATGGGTACCGTCGCTGTGGGAATGCACCTGGGTGCTTGCGTCGCTGACGTTGTCGTCGGGTTCGTCGGCCATCATGAACAACCTGCTCGACTACGACATGGACAAAAACATGCGCCGCACGATCTGGCGCTCTGAGGCAATCGACCGTCTCGGCAAACGTAACCTGTGGATGCTCTCCCTCTTTATGTCGGCGCTGTCCTTCGTGCCGCTGATCTATTACGGTCGCTTGTGGGCGGCAGTACTCACCGCACTCGCGATTGCCTCATATGCGATCTGGTACACGCTCTACCTCAAGCGCCGCGGCCCATTCGGTGCCATCGTCGGCGGCTTGCCGGGCGCGTTGCCGGTTTTGATCGGTGCGTACGGCATCTCTGATCGCTTCGCCCCCGACATCTGGCTGCTCTTCGCTTTCATGATGCTGTGGCAGCCCGCGCACTTCTGGGCGTTGACGCTCAAGATACAGGGCGAGTACGAAAAAGGCGGAGTGCCCGTGTTGCCGCTGGTCTACGGCAATGCATACACGCAACTCTATATCCTCATCTATGGCCTGTCACTGCCACCGCTGGCGCTCGCAGTTGGCCTCTCCGCCGGCTACAGTCTGGTATACCTGATCGGCAGTGGGATTGTTTCTGTATACTATGTCATTCGCACCGTGCGCGGCATTTACCGTGAAGAACATTATGGCAGAGCATTTTTTGCATCGATTATTTATATGCTTGTCATTATGATGTTGCTGAACGTCGATATTCTCCTCTCTCGATACACCTTGCCCACGAATTAATTCGTGGGCAAGCTAATATGACAGATTGGAAAAATGAAATCCTCAAGAACCTGAACGAGCCGCAACAACAGGCGGTGCAGACGGTGTATGGGCCGCTGCTGATTCTGGCCGGCGCCGGTTCGGGTAAAACACGCACGATTATCCACCGCATGGCATGGCTGATCCATGTCGAAAAAATTCCTGCATACAAAATTGCGGCGGTTACTTTTACGAACAAGGCGGCAGCAGAGATGCGCACGCGTCTTCTGAACACCGCCGGCCCGATCGGCTCTGAGTGCACCGTGCGCACGTTCCACTCGCTCGGGCTTTACCTCTTGCGCCGCAATGCACAGGCACTCGAGTACCCGGAGAATTTTTCCATCTGGGACGACGGGGACCAGCAACAGGCGCTGTCGCAGATTCTCGAAAAATTTGAAGGTAAATACACCAAAACACAATACCGCTATTTTGCGAACACGATATCCTCGTTTAAAGACAAACTCATTTTACCCGAAAGCCTGCCCGAACAGATCGACCTCGACGAGTATGAATTCGGTGACATGCTGCAAGAGGTATTCAGGCTTTATGAAATCAAGAAATCCGCCTCGTTCGCCGTCGATTTTGCCGACCTGATTTCACTGCCCTGCCATCTGTTCGATAAATACCCCGAGCTGCTCGAACGTTGGCAGAACCGCTACCCGTTCTGGCTGATCGACGAATACCAGGACACGAACTATGCACAGTACCGCTTTGTGCAGCACGTCGCGGCGCGCGACCGCAACCTGTGCGTTGTGGGCGACGACGACCAGGCGATCTATGGCTGGCGCGGCGCGGATGTCAAAAACATCCTGGATTTTTCGACAGACTTCAAAGACGCTGCGGTGATCAAGCTTGAAGAAAACTACCGCTCAACAAAGGCAATTCTCGACATTGCCAATTCGGTTATACAGAATAACTTCGAGCGCATGCCGAAGAAACTCTTCACCGAAAGGCAGGGCGGCGAAACACCCATGGTCTACACCCTGGCCGACGACGTGCAAGAGGCTAACAAGGCTGTAAGTCTTGTGCAGCAGGCGCTACGCGATGTGCCGGCATCGGAAATCGCAATCCTCTACCGCACCAATTCGCAGTCGCGCCTGCTCGAAGAGGCAATGCTGCAGGCCAAGATTCCTTACCGCGTCTACGGCGGGCTGTCATTCTTCGCGCGCAAAGAGATCAAAGACACGCTGGCCTACTTTCGCCTGATCGTCAACAGCAAAGACGAAGCTGCCTTTGCGCGCGTGATCAACACGCCGCCGCGCGGCATCGGCGACAAATCGGTAGAGAAGATCTTTGCTGCACGAGAGGCGAACATGCAGGCCGACTTCGTCGAAATCATGTCTGATCCCTCACTCAATCCGCTGAGCGGCAAGGCCAAAGACGCGTCGCTGCAACTCGCGCGCGACATTATCGACCTGCGCCGCAAAGCCGACGCACAGGCCGATCTCGGTTTCTTCGTCGATGAACTGCTCGAAAAGACCGGCCTCGCGAAGCTCTATGAAGAAGAAGATCGTCTCTTGGGCTCGGGCCGCATGGAATACATTGGCGAGCTCAGAAACTCGCTCTTAAACTACCAGCGGCAGACCGACAACGCGACGCTCGGCGATTACCTGCAGCAGATTTCGCTCATCACCACCACCGCACCGCACGAAGAAGGCGAGGGTGCACATTCTGTGAGCCTCATGACGGTACACAATGCGAAGGGGCTTGAGTTTCACACAGTCATTATTGCCGGTTTCGAAAAAAACCTGTTCCCGCACTACCTCGCCGAGCGCGACGGCGACATCAGCGAAGAACGCCGGTTGTTCTATGTGGCGGTGACACGGGCCAAGACTCGCCTCTTTTTCACCAACGCCGAACGCCGCATGTCACAGGGCTTTTATGAAGCCTCGAATATTTCACCATTCTTACAGGAAATTCCCCGAGAGCTGTTGCGTTTTGAAAAGAGCAATACTTTCAGCAGAACGCCGCAATCCTTTGGAGTACGCAAATCGTTTATACCACGGGCACCGGCTGCGGCAGCGCCTGCGCCAAAAGGCAAGGTCGACTTTGGTGCGGGTTTTGCGCCGCAGAGCAAGAGCGGAGCCTTTGGCAACGGTGATAAGGTTGAGCACTCCAATTTCGGCCGGGGTCGTGTACTCAAGGTAGAGGGAGATGGCGACTCGGCGCGCATCCACATCTTTTTCGACGACGGCAAGACCCGCAAGTTTTTGTTGAAATTCACGGCGCTCAAGAAGCTGTGACGCATGACTATTGCAGACAAGCTGGCCTCTTCGCTCGGTGAACGCGGCGATGGTGCGAACATCGCCCTCGCAAAAGATATCTGCACTACCGGAGATGACACCGCCTTGACAGTGCTTGTTCACCTCGTTGAAACCGGCAAAGCGAAAATCCAGAGCGACTGCATCAAGGTGCTCTATGAAATCGGCGCCGATCGCCCGGAACTGATTGCCGACCACGCAGCGGTTTTTTTGCGCCTCATTACCAGCAAAAACAATCGCCTGCAATGGGGTGCAATGACTGCACTCGATTATATCACCCCGCTCAAGCCCGAGGTGATCGCCAAAAATCTCGCAGCAATTGTCGCCGCGGCAGACAAAGGATCTGTCATAACGCGCGATCATGCAATCGGTGTGCTTGTGAAGCTGGCAGGCATAAAGCGCTACTATGCCAAATGCATGCCGCTGATCTTTAATCAGCTCAAAGAGGCTCCCGATAACCAACTGGCAATGTATGCTGAAACCACCGCCGGGGTCGTTTCCGCGAAAGATCAATCCGCCTTTGTCGTTCTGCTGAAGGCACGCGGCCGCAAACTCAAAAAAGCCTCGCAGCAGAAGCGGATTGAGAAAGTGCTGAAAGCATTTTCGTAGAGACGCGGCAGGGCGCGTCTCTACAGTATCGCATGAAATCCACACCGCTATTCGACGAACATAAAAAACTCAATGCCAAATTTACCGAATTTGCCGGCTACAATATGCCGGTGTCTTATGGCGCGGTGAAAGACGAAGTGACTGCGGTGCGCGAGCGCGCCGGTATGTTCGACGTTTCGCACATGCTGCCAATTTCGCTTAAGGCTGACAGTCGCGACAAATTAGTGCAAGGACTGAACCGCATCTGCGTGCGCGCGACCGATAAACTTAAGGCCGGCAAAGCACAGTACAACGCTCTCTACAACGAAAACGCGGGCCTCGTCGACGATATCACGATCTCGGCCATTACGGACACGCACTGGATGATGGTCGCCAATGCGGGTAACCGCGACGCCGATGTCGCACACCTGAGAAAGCATGTCGCCGATCTGATACAGATTGAACCATGGGAAAACTACACACTGATTGCCGTACAAGGTCCCAAGGCTCACGAGCACGTAGCCAAACATTTTGCCGATCTCGATTCAATGTATTATTACGAGGCGCGACTGCCGAAACCCAAAACCTTTGTCGCGCGCATGGGCTATACCGGTGAAGACGGCTTTGAAATCGCCTGCGACGTCGCCGAGGGCGTAAAACTCTGGCAGGCACTGCAGACGTCCGGTGTTTCTCCTTGTGGACTAGCTTCGCGCGATGTGCTGCGTCTCGAATCGCTGATGCCGCTCTATGGCCACGAACTTTCGACCACGCTGCGCCCACAGGAATCAGGGATCGCCTTCATCTACAACGACCACGACTGTATTGCGCCGCGCGAAGCTCGCGAAAAGCCGGCGGCAGAAGTGACCTGCGGTTTCCACATGACCAGCGAAGGCGTGCCGCGTCAGGGGTATGCAATCGTGACCGCCGACGGCAACCGCGTGGGTGAAGTGACAAGCGGTACATTCTCGTTCACGAAGAACTATGGCATGGGTATGATGCGGATTTCCATAGCAAGCAAAGCGCAGTCGCTCTTCGTCGAAATCCGCGGAGAGAAGAAACCCATTGTTATTCTGGAGAAGACGCCGATTTCGGGTAGCGTGCGCAGGCGGCCGAAGGCGTAAAATGGCACCGGCAACAACCAAAACATCCTTGGCTTCCAGCTATGGAAATCCATAGCTGGGACTCGCGGCGCTGGTTTTCCATAGCGGGCAATTTGACATAACATGCAATTCGGTTCAGACCAATCAACTCCACAGGGCAAAGGCCCGACGCCGCAGGCGCGGGCTCAGAATCTGATCAAAGAATTCGTCGAATTCACCGATAAGTTCTCTGCACAGATCCCACTCGCGATTCCCAAAGGCACACTCAAGACCATCGACTATTACCGCGATACCTACTTCAAATACCTCAAAGACTCTGAATTCAAATCCAATATCTGCTACATGCTACAGCTGATCGAATACCAGCTTTGGCAGTATAAGCTGTTTAAGCCACAATACTCGCTTGAGAGTGCGTTGTTTTTCCAGTTGCTCGTGACGCAAGGTATCATCATCGAAGCCGTCGTGTTCGCATTGATCGCCGACCCATTGGTTGTCACCGACGCCAGCGATCGCTCGAAGGGCACGGGTAACCCCGAACACGCGAACCTGCTCAAGATTATCCGCCGCCGCACTTTCGCGGCGCATATCCAGCAGCTGCGGGTCATGAATATCCTGAGCGCTGAGTTGTGCACCGAGCTCGATACCTTCCGTAACGAAATACGTAATCTTGTGCATCTGCAGAACTGGGAGGGCCGGCTCTATCGCCAGCTACCGCTCTCAGACTATAACAAACACCTGCAGGATTTTGACCGCATTCTGAAAAGCCTGAATGCACAGATTCAGCAGACGCACACTCTGACGGATCTGCTCACCTACTACGGCCTCGACGGCCGCCGCATTCGCGGCAATGTAAAATTCCTGAATCAGCGCAGCGGTAAAGGCCAGCTCGACGCTAAAGGCGTGCATGATTTTATTCCATTTTTTGCCGATGAACTCGCACCGGATACTCATTTGCGCCGCGGTGATACAGTGAGCTTCACGCTCGCCGCAACCGAACACGGTGTGCGGGCACGCGACGTCGAACCAGCCTAGGGAAGTTCTGCAAAAGTCATGCTCGGCCGAGGCCTCGCGAGAGAATGCGCGCAAGCGATGACGCCTGCGCTCCTAATTTCGGCTTTTGCAGAACTTCCTTAGGTCGTTTCAGAATTTGTCAGCCGTTGGCTGAGGCACTCAGCGACTGGCTAAGCTTTTCAACAATGCGGATCAGCTGCACCGATAACACACCCTGTGTGCTGTTGAGCAATTCACCCAGGTCTTTGTAAGGGACCCTGATCGATAGCAGGCTTTTTTTCTGGTGTAAGAGCAGCGATTGCTGTTTTTTCTTTTTTTTCACCAGGCTCTGGATCATGTCGATAATCTGCGGCGGTATTGCCGTTGAAAAATAGTCTTCTGTCCAGCTTTCACGTTTCTTTTCGATGTCAGGATTTTCGCGGAAGAAAATATCGACCTTGGTTTCAAGCACCGATATTCCCTGAAAATTCGTCGTCAGTCTTTCTTCCAGGTCACGGACCTCAACCGAGCGTTCGTGCGCGACTTTTTTCAAATCCTGGAGGCGTGAGAGAATTTCGGCCGGAGATTTTTTTTGGAGACTGCAAAGATAATCTAACTCTTCATTATTGAGCTCGAAATACCATGCATATGCAAGTTTGAACAGCACCCTTTGGGGCAAGGCCAGCGATATAAGAGAAGCATTAAACTGTTCAAACAATGTTTCTTCGAACAGATTCTGTTCTCGGGTATCGGAGACCGATTCAATCGCATCCACCATTTTACCCGAAGCATCAGATTTCAGGTAAGTGGTGAAACGCACCTTGTCTTTCTGCGAACGCAGAAAATCGATCGTCAGATTGCGCAGAACTGCATAGAACCATGTCGTGAATTTGGCTTTACCCTGAAAGCTCGAGATCTTTCTGCCATCGCGCAGATGCTCGAATGCATAGAGATAAAATTCGCTCGCTTCATCTTCATTGAAACGAAACATGCGGATCGGAAAGTTGTAGATGTCGTCGGAAAATGCTTCAAAAAAAGCCGCCAAAGCTTCCGGTTGTCGATTTTGTATTCCCGGTAACAGCGCATGGATTTTTTCGTCTCGCTCGCTCCGCGGTTCTACAAGTTCCGTTATGTCTGCCGCAATCGGCGCAACCTTGGCGGGTTTTTCGGCCGCAACAGGTTTCGCCGCGTCTTTTTTGCCGCTCTTTTTGACCGCGGTTTTACCTGTGGTTTTTCCCGCCATGTTACTCTACAGTAACAGATTTGGCAAGGTTACGCGGCCTGTCAACATCACAACCACGCGCAATGGCGGTATAATAGGCAAGTAACTGTAATGGTATAGCAACGAGCAAAGGTGAAATACTCTCCATACAAGGGGGGATTTCAATGTAATAGTCAGATTCTTTCTTAATTTCTTCATCCCCTTCGGTGATGATCGAGATAATCGTGCCTTTGCGCGACTGTGCTTCTTTGAGGTTAGAGATCATCTTGCCGCGGATGTCCCCCTGCGGCGCAATGATAACCACAGGCACATTGTCGCTCACCAGTGCCAGCGGGCCATGCTTGAATTCACCACCGGCATAACCCGAAGCGTGGATGTACGAAATTTCTTTGAGCTTCAGTGCACCTTCGAGCGCCGAAGGGTAATTGTACGTGCGTCCGAGAAAAATGGTATCATTCTTGTCTTTGAGAAACTCTGCAATTTGTTTTATGCGGTCATGGCTCTTTAAAATCGAGCGCATTTTTTCGGGCAAGGCCAGAATTTCATTGAGAACAGCCCTGCGCTCTTCGGCCGGCAATAGCCACTTGATCGAACCAACATATAGAGAGAAAAACAACAGGTTGAGCACCTGCGCGGTGAAGGCTTTCGTCGAAGCAACGCCAATTTCCTGCCCTGCCATCAGGTGAATCATCGCGTCAGATTCGCGCGCCATAGTCGAATTGATGTTGTTGAGAAAAGACAATACGCGCATGAATTTGGCTTTCGCCTCGCGCATACCAGCGAGCGTGTCTGCCGTCTCCCCCGACTGGCTGATACCAACGACCAGAGAGTCGCCGCTGGCTAATGGATTACGGTAGCGCCATTCAGAGGAATAATCTGTTTCGGCGCTGATGTGCGCGTACTGTTCGAGGTACATCCGCCCTATCATACCGGCATTGAGTGATGTGCCACAAGCTTGGATCAAAATACGACCCACGCGTGCGAGATACTCTTTGCCAAATTTTAATTCGGGGAAATGGATGAAAGAATCGTCAACACGCTGTTTGAAGATGCGCTCGAAAACATCGGGTTGCTCGTAAATCTCCTTGAGCATAAGATATTCAAAGTCGCCTTTTTCGACATCTTCGACGCTCACAGAAACGGGCTCCCACTTTGGCTCAACGGCGCCGCCGGCGAGATCAAAGATAAAAATTCCCTTCTCGGTAATATATCCCCATTGGTTGTCATCGAGATAGATTGCCTCATGTGCAATGGGTACGACAGCGGGAATATCCGACGCGATTAAAAATTCATTGTTGCCGCGCGCCACAATGAGCGGAGAACCTTTGCGCGCAAAATAAATTTTGCGTTCTTCTTTTTCAGTAATGGCCGCCAGCGCATACTGGCCTTCGACGCGTTTGAGCATGCGTACAAAAGCTTCGTCGGGCGCAAAACCTTCGTCGATGTATTTTTCCATCAGGTGAGGAGCAACTTCGGTGTCTGTTTCGCTCAGAAAGACAAAACCGTCATCGATCAGTTCTGCTTTGAGCTTTGCATAATTTTCAAAAATGCCATTGTGCACGACCGCGATATTCCGCTGGCTATTCAGGTGCGGGTGCGCGTTGATCATCGAAGGTTCGCCGTGCGTCGCCCAGCGCGTGTGAGCAATACCGGTATTGCCAATGAGCGGCTGGTTCTTGAGCTGCTTTTCGAGCTCTGCAATTTTGCCGACCGCCTTGCGCGTGACCATCTCGCCGCCATTCATGACGGCCATGCCGGCAGAGTCATAGCCGCGGTATTCGAGCTTTTGCAGCCCGACGAGGAGTACTGATTCTATGGATTTCGGTCCGATATAGCCGACAATTCCGCACATGCGGCAGATTTGTTGGGCGGCCAGCCGCGAACAGAAGAAACGAGACGGATGACTAGGCTCTGAAAATCCATAGCAGTTAACGCTGAAATTAAACTTTTCGGAAAAAAAATTGAATAATTGAGAAAATTCCGCGGCTTTCTGGTATTTATATAGTAGAGGCCGTATGAAATGCAGACGTCAACCACCATATCTTTTATCAAAACCAACACCTATTACTGACGTGTGGGAGATAAGGTTGTCTGAAAACTATTGGGCAATTTTGGCGAATTCGGCGCGGAAAAGAAGGTGTTCACTTTCCAATATCACTCGATATTGTATTTTCAGACTGGCTGAGCGTCAAAATCTGAGTTGGCGCAAATTCCTATTGAAAGCCGCAATCCAGGTAAAGGCCGATACACCGTCCGGAAAAGAAGGTCATCGCCATCTCGTTTGCTTTTATGGGGAGGATATTAAACTGGTTCGATTGGCCGCTATGACGCTGGGCATAAGCGTATCGGCTTTTGTGCGCCTCGCACTATTTCTTTTCTTACCCCGTCTTGCTCTGGAGATCCATAGCAGGAAATCCGTTTCACCCAAGGAGCTATTCTATCTCGGCATCAAACGCTGGCAACACGTACACCACGCCGCATTAAACTACTTTCACATACCGCACCTGCGGCGCTTCGCCTTCAGCAACTTCTTCCCATGGCAATGGTGGCCGCCCGCAATTCAAATCGCGTAAAACCCGCGGGTGTTTTTCGTGCAGGCCTCGCCGATCAGCTCCGCTGACTCACCACGCAGCTTCGCCAGAAAATCGAGTGTGTGCCTGACATACCCCGGCTGGTTGATTTTGCCGCGGTGCGGTATCGGCGCCAGAAACGGCGCATCGGTCTCAATCAGCATGCGCTCCAATGGGCAGGCCAGCGCCGCCTCCTGCACCCCGGCCGCATTCTTGAAGGTGACAATACCCGAAAAAGAAATGTAGGCACCAAGCGAAAGAAAGTCTTCCATCTCTGATTTGGTTCCGGTAAAACAATGGATCAGAATCGGCAGATCTTTGGCCTCATCGCGCAAAATCGAAAACGTATCCGCGTGTGCGGCGCGCGTGTGTATCGCGATGCCGCGGCCTGCGCGGCGTGCCGCGCGCACAAACTCAATAAACACCTGCTTCTGTACATCCGCCTGATCGGCATGGTAATGGTAATCGAGACCGATTTCGCCGACGGCCACGAAGCGTTTGTCGGATTGATTCTCTTCAATGAATTTCAATCCAAATTCAAAATCTTCCGTGGCAGCCTCACCGGGGTGGTGGCCGATTGTGTAATAGACCTCGAATTGTTTGGATGTATGCGCCAGCGTGCGCGCCCACAGCATCGCCTGTTTGTCGGCACCGATTTCAATGAGCGCGCCGACACCGTTGTCGATGAGGCTCTGCGTGATCTCTTCAACTCCCAAGCCCCTTTCGATCACCATGTCCAGATGGCAGTGGGAATCAATTAAGGAATGTACCCGTGGCCGGAGTTGAACCGGCACGGCATTGCTGCCCCAGGATTTTAAGTCCTGTATGTCTACCAATTCCATCACACGGGCTCTTATTAAATAAGGAAAGCTACCCCGCTGGTGCAAAGCACCAGCGGGGTAGCTTTCCCCTCAATGAGGTGTCGCCCGGATTTGAACCGGGGGTGGAGCTTTTGCAGAGCTCTGCCTTACCACTTGGCTACGACACCGATTTGGTTTGCAAGAGCGCGGCCTCTTTGCGAATCAGGGGCAGGCGTCTTCGCCGCTTTAGCAGCGATTTCGCACTGCGAAATCGCGAGGCCCCGGATTCGCGGCCTGCGCTCGCGGCAAACCGAATAGTGAAGGAAAATACTACGAAAAAGACATGTCGTCAAGGAATATGGGCTATGGATTTTCATATCAGAGAGATATCCAGGCACGGGCAAACGCGACCTGCCAGAAACCGAGGTACGCGGCAATAAGACCCAACTGCAACTGGAACGCCCGCTTATGATTTTTCAGCCAGAAACTCGCGAAAATCAGTACCGTAAGCCCCAGCAGCAAAACGATTGGCAATGCCGAAAAACGCCCAAAAGTCAGGATAGCGGGAATCAGCATCAGGACAATAAACAGCCACCGCAGCACCCCCCAAATCTGCCCGATCGAATACCCGCGCCGCATCAGCAGCGTAAAAGCAGTCTGTACGCCATCGCGGCGGTCTTCTTCGGCATCTTTAAGGTCTTTCAGCACAGCCACGGTCGACCACCCGCCGAACACGAGAAATGCAATCAGAACAACGCCGGGTTTAGCGGCGGCCGCCGGCTCGATGAGCAGACCCGACAGCAACGCTGTTAATCCCCACACACCTTCGATTTTGATGTTGGCGGGAAAATAGTTGCGGGCGCGGTAAAACGGATAGTTATAGAGCACGCCGCAAACGAAGGCAATCGCCGCTGCAATCGCGGCCCGGTTGTTGTGAAAGAAAATCGGTAACAGCGTGAGCAGCGTGAGCGCGTTGACGAACTGCACATCGAATTTCTGCAATGGGGTTGTGGCACCCGCCTGCGAAGATTGCTGCGCGTCAAAATAGTCGTTTTGCACGATCACCGCGATACCGACCACGGCAATGAGCAAGGTGGATTGTGTGAGTGTGACAGCATTGGCACCAACGATCACTCCCCCGAGAATCGTCAGCATGACAAACGGCGCGACATGCAAAATACGCCGCAAAACCAGCGCGAGAATTTCGCGGCGCAGCAGCAAATACACAACCAGCGCGAGCAGGCTCTGGTAAAAGGCGATGCGGAAACTCAGCGCGCGCAACGTCGCTGGGTCGCTTAAGCGCGCCGCTTCGATCGTCGGCAGATCGACACCGGACAGTTTGGTGACAAGCATGGGCAACAGCGATCCCATAAAGACAAAGACCAGATATGCTCCCACAATTGCGAGAAACGCGCGCAGCCATTTTGCGGTCACGGCATAGACATACAGCCCGCAGAACAGAATGCTGATCCAGATCGCGAGGGTCTCGCCGGCGGGGAAATTAAATTCGGGATTATAACCTAGAAACGGCAATTGGGAAAAATTCCAGACATAATAATATCCATAGAAAGCCGAACTGTTGGCAAAAAAGACATAGTCGAACAGCGGGGGAAACAGGCCGATGAAAAGTCCCATCGTCAGCGATTTCTGCACTGATTGAAAACTCACTCCACCGAGAGAAGATAACAGTAGCGTGAGCAAAAGCCCCAGCAGCACATAGAACGGCAGAAAATTCATGACATCGGAATTATAAAGACCGATACCCTGAAGGATGATTTCGAGAATGCCACGCGTGAGCCCCACAAACACGCAAAACATCAGAAAGGCATAAGGATGCCAATTTCTGCGACTCTGCCGTTCGATGAGGCGTTTGAGCATTTTAGAATCTTGCGGTGGGTGAACCTGTCAAACCACTGTAACGTCAATATTGCGTGAGACCTGTACCGGCTTTAACCTGCTGCGAATAATAGGCGACGAGGTCTGCCGCAGGCCGCAT